>Ga0209367_1003980_pt1 | contig 20261 bp, 17 predicted proteins | sample WorMetLIZISLAND2_FD_187412 | JGI IMG/M metagenome (GOLD analysis project Ga0209367, IMG submission 187412) | Marine gutless worms symbiont microbial communities from Max Planck institute for Marine Microbiology, Germany - Olavius geniculatus... ...
TATAGATTGTCTACCATCAGACTTACAAAGGTGAGTTAAGTTTAGACTACACGTCGGAAAGTCATGGACGGCGCTAAAAATCTGAAGCTGGGGAAAAGGGCAGTGGAAGGCAAGGTCAGGGCACAGCGGGGGCGGGCAATAATTTTGTTGTGTGTAGGCCAAATGTAAATCTTTATTCAGTTGTTCCGTGCATCGAAAAGATGTAGCGGGGTCCAGGGGCAAAGCCCCTAATCGGGGGTGATGGGAGAGCAAAGCGCCTTGAAGCTGAAACACTTTTAGCTTATGGATGTGCAATGGAAGCCGAACATTTCTGTCTGTTTCTTAATATTTGGAAACACAAAAAATCACAGACATTAGTGTTGTGTTGCAAAAATGACGTTTAATAAATCACACCTTGGCATGCGTATGGTTACCAAAGAGCACTTTATTACATCAACATTTTTTGCTGAAGAGAGGGGGCAGTTGGGAAGGGGAGAGGGAGAACAAAGCACGGGAAACAGCTGCTCCCCTTTCCCCGCACTCTGGCGTCGCCCATGCGGAAAGTGTGCTGCCTTTGGGCGAAAATCGAAAGCCTGCATTTGGATTACGTTTTTCACTGCTTGGATTTTACTATTTTTATTTTTTTCTGCATTACTTGCAAATAAAAAGAAAAAAGAAACAAGTTGTGAAACAGCAAGCACAGGAAGTAACTGTTCGTAGGCATACCTGGCAGTGATGCGTTGAACAGTTTGCAGACGCGCTGAATCTGATGCAGTAGTTAACGCCGGCGACGACCTGCAATTATTCACAGAGTTTGGAAGCCAATAGAAAAGCGAAGATGCATTTTACATGTTGTTTGGAGTTAAGTACGAGAATAGTAACTTCTTGCGTAGTCAAATTGTCTTAAGCAGCAACCTTCTGTATTTTCCTTGATAATTAGGTGATTAAACTTAAGTGGTTCGGCGGCGTTAGCGCAGCGCGTTGAAGCTCACTACGAACTGCAATTACTACATGATCGAAATTTTTTGACGTTGAAACTATGGGAACAAAACCTTAAACGTGATCGACAACCTGCTGATATGATTCAATGACGTGGTGCGCCTTGTTGACCAAAGCGTCGTTGACAACGGACTGTTTGAGCTGTAGGACTTTATCGTCGTTGACCGCTACCCCACTCCAGCCCCCTGGTAAAGCACCGCTTGTCGACTGTCTTGCCGTCTCAATGTCACAGGCCAAGGTCAGAATCAAGGTCGACATCGACACCAATATTACGAATGTCACGAGATGTACGCTGCTAAATGTCATTGTTGTCGATTGACGCCTCTTCGTTTCCTGCACCAGGCAATTAAAGAAAGAAGTTTTGATGTGTCTGCCCAGTGACAATATACTATGCGATCGTCTGCATATACACGGGCGTAGCCGTGCAGAAATTCGCCAAAAGGGTACAAAACAATGGAGTCTGGAGAACGGAAGTCTCCCAGCGGGACCCAGAAAAAATTGCAGGTAAGAAATGAGGCAAATAAACACTAGAAATTTGGGGCAAAGCTCAACGTGAGTCCGCCAGGCGCCCTATGTTGGATTGAGGGGAAAATTCAGGGGGTTGAATTTCTTTTGGTGGCAAAGTCGCGTGGCCCGAACTCCAACGCATTAGCGTAAGCAGAACGCGCAGTGTCGACTTAGAGTAGTAGTAGGGTAGCCAACTAACCGTTATCGTTAGTGGACCAAAGTTTATCCAATTTTTTGTTGAACGCTGGAGGGACGGTAGTTGATAACGCCGTTCACCGCTTTTCAATTTCTCCATCCAGTCCAGAGATATTTGCGCTCAAAGTTAAACGTTGTTCTAAATAGCGACGAATTTTGAACGTTTTTGCTATCCCAAATTTTAAGGGGGTGACGCCCCTCCCTTCCCCCCCCCAAAAAAAAATTGTACACGTGTTATCAGTCCCACTTAGCACTACGTCACATGGCAAAGTTTCATAAAGCTACTTTCTTTGGCTATTCGCTAAAATTTAAGCCAATTTCGTACCCATTTTAAAAATATATGTAAAATAACTTACCAGTTTACATCTCTGTGTAAGGACGATGTGATGATATCAGTCCTCTTAAACACCAAAAATCATTTGGGTAACCTTAAATGGGGCTGTGCATATGGCGTCCTTACAAACTGAATTTTACTCCGACCAACCGAAAAAGTCGATTTGGGTGGGTATGATTCCACATCGAGATCTCCGCAATTAGTGGACCAAAGTTCACCGGACTTTTTCCGCCGAACGCCGGAGAAATTGGGTAGATCAAGTAACTCACTGATTTAGAATATCGTCATCCGTTCCGGAGATATTCGCCGTTAAACTTTGAAGTCGTCCAAAATCAGGCCAAATTTTTGCATGTTTTGGCCCCTAAATTTTTTTAGGAAGGCCCTCTCTAAATTTTGAACCGGGATTATAAAACTGAATAAGCTTACACTTCCGAGTATCGTGCAAAATTTCACGGAGATCGGCCGACGGAGCTCGGAGATTACGCGAGGGGAAAAAGAAATAAACGCCAGCAAAACATAAGCCCGCCCGAAAGTTTGGTGTATTTTAAAGCAGGTGCACACACGCACACACGACACACCTGCACACGCAAGCCGAACGATGAATACCTGTCTCGTGTGAATGCGTCCAATGTGTTTACGTCGCACAAGCTGCATGTTATAATGGCCTACGTCTGCTGTGATTCAGAGCTTTTGATGGAACATTCAGCACCCGATGCATGCATTAGTGTGTTGAAGAACAACCCTAGATCGTGACAGAACCACAGTCAGCGTGTATCGTACACTGTATAGGGGTCGTCTATATAATTATGACATTATGCTCCAAGGAGGGAAGTGGGGTTTACATTATTGTGACGATGCGTACGTAGGGAGTCGGTGAAAGGTAGTTTGTCGTCACACACGTCACCTCTGCGGGAAAGCGCAATGGACAGCCACTAGAGTAGACTAGTCTTCACGTCGCCGACTCGCCGTAGGCTATGTGGCAGGAGGAGTAGACCTACAGTAAGCCTAGAAACATTTCGGAACACGATTTTTTGGCATTTAAAGTAGACAGTAGACAATTTTGATAACGGATAGGCGTATAACTTTTATAATAATATACTTTTCACTGATAATGGTGAAACTCATCGCTGTAGGCTGCACTGCAGGCTGCTTGGGATAGGCTTATATTTTGAATGTGTAACAGAAAATTACACCGCAAGACTCATTGAAACTGAAATTAACTTACATCGACCCCAGAAACGTTTTACACAATAAAATAATTGCTAAACACTACCACTATCCCTAAACATTAACCCTGACCCTACCCTAACTCTATTTTTAATCTTATTGCTAACCCTATCTCTAACGGTACCGGAACGCGTAAGTCGGTTTGCGAAAGTGCAAAATGTAAGCATAAAGTTCGCTTCTTCTTCTTCGGCGTATGGTCGAACTTCAACAAGTTGAAGACTCCTGACCAGTAGTGGTTGTGGACATGCCGGCAGTGCTGAGTGCATGAAGAAAAATCACGAAAGATGTCCCGGTGCAGAACTAAGTGCTAATTAAAATAAAGATGTGTCTCTGGTTTTTCACGAAAGGGTCGCGACTTTCTTTCACCAGAATCGTACAAATTATTATTGATATGACATTAGAACAAAATTTAGTAAGCTATGGTTAGATTTCAAAGATACATGTAGATGACTTTTCTACTGACGTAGTTAAAATTTTTACTTCTACTTAAATATATTTTTGGTTCACTACTTCTACTTTTGCTTAATTTTTTTCGATTTCGACTACTCATATCAAATACTGGGAAAGAGTAGAAGTTTGTAACATTATATTTGATGGGGTCCAGAGCATTGTGAACAAATGTGACGAAAAAAGAAGAAAGGGTATTTTTTTTATTAAAATCGCGTGACGACATTTATGAACGATCCCATGATAGCCGAATATCGACCTAAGGTATCGTGTGTACGGTCTATTGGTGGCGTAGTTAGTAACGCGTTTTGGCTGAAACAAAGTTACTCTACGCCGGGCCCGGTTAGTACTGCGATGGGTGACTGCCTGCGGGCAGGTAAACCATCTCGGTGCGAAGCCTGCTAGCTAGGTTGACTCGGCCTTCTACCCTCCGCGGTACGGTAAAATGAGTAGTAACTCACTTACATGGGTTACGGAAGGTGGGACCTTGGTACAACTGACTGGGGTTGCCTAGCCGGCCGCTGCGCCAACCTGTGTCTGCAGGCTGCACACGGTGGCCGTGCGGCAGGCGGCTCTGGTTAGTGACGAAAGCGCATTAGAGGCGTGCGCATGCTCGCGACGATGCGCTATACAAATTGACGACCTTTACCTTTACCTTTATTGCGTCGATTCAGTGCTAGCCAATCTGTTCAGGCATGCATATACACCACTTTGCTGTGTCATGGCTGTGGTGTAACCTTGAGGCAAGGGAACGTGCCACTTACGTGCAGCAAGACAACTAAGCTACGTCCATCGCTGGAATATGACGTCATTTAATCCACGCGATCATCAGAAGGAATACGCATAAATACGCAGCTAAATTATTACGAAATTCCTGGAACATGCTGACCTCGTCAGCGGCACGTTGCAAAAATTGTCATGCATCAAACAGGCAATGCACTAGTTGAAGCAGTTGTGCATGTTTAGTGCAAAAATGTTAAGCGTTGTTTGTTGTCACTCAGACTTAAAGGGGATGCTATAAATATCAGCGGACACTCGATGTCTCTTCGCGATGCTTCAGATTGCTGCTACTGTTAAGAAACGACTGGAAGTGACGTCATACTGCCCAGCGAAACACCGTACACCGACAATCGCAGTGGCCCAACATTGTCAGTCCTGAGCCCTTGTTGCTACTAAGTACTATGCGACGTAGGCCTACCATAGCACCCATCGCTAATACTTTTGCTGCAGAAGTGTGCAGAATGTTACGGTTATTCGATGCGTTCGCTAGCCGCTACTCCACAAAACCGAACCGCCGCCGCTACCGAGAGTGCACAGCACAGCGCATTAGAGGTTTTTTTAACGACAATGCGCTCTCTAAATTGACATTTGACATTTGACATTGACAGCAGAGACCTGTGCAAAGCGACATTTGTTCACCTCGCAAAATGAAATAAATTAGTGGATGTTAGCATTTTTAAAAGGTACCCAAATTTGACGTCCCAGTATAAAGGACTGCTTAAACCTAGAAGATTAAAATTCAAACTGCCGAAAATCTACGTTTGATGCTGAACATTTTGTACGCAGGTTGTCTTGGTCAATTTTCAGCCATTTCGGCGCAATTCAGTTTTGAAATGTGCGTTTTAACGACAAATGCACTAAAACCCCTTATTTTGAAAATTTAAAGTCGTTCAAGGTCATCGATGTTAATACCCTTAAAAAGCTCGTCATCACTGCTTGTTATGATGAGCAGTAAATGTGTCCTATCTGCAACCGTTTTCATGCTAGACCAGCCGATAGCGGTAAAATAACAACTTTTTAGGAGATACTCCTCTTTTACATTTTCGTTCAGGGGAATCTTTTGACCAATTAACACGAAGTTTTGTCCCAAAAACACTACAGTCCTGGGACATCTCACAGTGAAGTTTTCGCGATCGTAGCTTGCATCGTTATGATAGAATTGCAGAATGCGACAGATGGGCAGACAGACAGACAGACGGACACACAGACGTTTTTACGATAAATAATATGCGCCAAGCACTACATGAAAAACTCAGAACTATTCGACATTTTAAAAAATTGTCCAGCAAGACGTCGCGATAATACCGTCGTTTGATATTCACTCCGCGATTCACAAAGTGTATGCAGGTGTATCCGAGGACTACGTACAAATCCCCATAATTCCGATCATGTGGCAAAATTTTACAGCGATCGATTAACGGACCTTAAAGTCAGCGCGGCGAAAGAAATAAAAAAAATTAAAACATCACCGGTAAAAACATAAGCCCGCCGGGAACTAATAAGTCCGGCGGTTTAATAAATATTTCGTAACGACCTTGAGCCTCAGCTAAAATGTCGCAAATTAAACGCAATCATTGTTGCCTAATAATTAACTATGCATTCTGCAAATGCGTGCAGCAAGAAAATTATTTGCCTTAAAATCGACTAGAAACAAGTTAGACTTCGTGCCACCTTTCAGGCACATCGGTACACTAAAGTCGGCAGTCTACACGCGACTATTAAAAATAAATAATGCGCAATTTAGACCCGTAACTTTATCCTGAAAAGGAATTTAAACTTTTTGGGGGATTTTCTTTCAAATATATATCCAGTACGGGCCTACTTGCTGGGAACTTTCTGGGCGCGGCTGATGGGCCCACATAGTGGCTTAAAGCCCCGACCAGACATGCAACTTGTTGCAAAAGCATTGCAACAAGTTGCATGCCTAAACGGGGCCTAAGCCTACGGGACGGCACTGGCTGCCCTGCCCCGCATTGAAACGATGAAACGACGAAGTCCAGATATATTCTTGCACGCAGCATTTTTCATTAGTCCATAGACGGTGGTGGTCACTAGGGCCAAGTCAGGACTGCGTGGGAGGTGTGTTAACACTTCTGATCTCAGTTAATCCACAGTTTCCACTTTTTTACGTCTGAATGCTATTCCTTGCCGGAAGCTTTAAACAGGTGACGTCGCTCTATTTGAAGCATATGCTTAAGTGATGTCACAGTGACATCATCTATTCAGACTCACAGCCGATACTACGTGTAAATAAATTCCCCCAAAACTTTACTTCGGATCTTTCATATTTTAAAAATTAACAGAACGATGCCATTTTATAACTTTTTGCAAAACAACCTTCGTATGGACTGTAGACACAGGCACGTTCACGACAATTATCGTCATCATCTACAACAATGATAGTGCACCTACTATAATAGGCTTAACTAAAAACGTACGTTCATTACAACTGTCACGAAAATGTCAAAGTATTGCTGAAATCATCTTAAATTGAAGTATGGGCTTTTCGCGTCTAAGGTAAATGTGATACCTCCAACTGGGAGATTGTTTCCAAGTTTATAGTATAAAGCAAATAAGTAAGTTAGTAAGTAAGACGTGGGTTTATATAGCGCATAACATTAAAATTAATCGCTAATGCGCTAATGCGCGTGTGGATGTAAGATTGGTCGAAAACTTACGAACGAATTTGGATAACAATATTTTAGAAGGATTTGACAGGATCCGTGAAGGAACTGGTTAAATTTTGGTAGGAATTCGATTTTTTTGTGAATTTTGGATCACTTACAATTTTGTACCATTAGAAGATAACGCGTAAACTGAGATTCCGTTCAGTTCGCTAGGTGCCACCACCGTTTTCGGTGGAGGTTTGAGAGCTTTGATAATTGCTGAAAGTTTATCCTAACGCATAACGCAAAGTAGGCCTAACAGACGCGCGATGACTTCATTTCCGGTACGGCTAAACGTTTCCGGTCACGCGAGGTAAGCTAGCAGTGGACGTCGGTGAAGGTGTGTTGGGTGGCGGTGCTATGTTCTTCGTCGTGGTTCAAAGGTCGCGGCGTGAACTGGCTGCTGCTGCCGTCGCTTGCATTGACGTCAATCACCAAGAACAGCGCCAACTCACGGCCATTCTGCCGCCGACAGACAACGCAACCATGTTATACAAGAAATTTGAGCTAATGCTCACGGGATGCGCAAAAGCCTATAGCAGTTCGTGTTCGTAAACTGTCAGTCTATCTCCAGCCATTTCGTCGCGACTTTTACGAGGGTACCGCTCTTTGATGCTCTCGTGCGCAGGTTTCTTTGAACCTAGAAAATCGAGACTTAAAGCGTCGAAATCTAAGTTCAATAATGAAAATTTCATACGTAGCTTGTCCATGTCTATCTCAATTGGTTTCGCTGCAATTCGCTCTTGCAATGTGTTTAGCAGCCCGAAATCGCCAGAAAATCCATAGCACCCGCTATTTTGGCGTTCAAAGTCATTCAAGGTCATTGAATTGGGCGCCAATCGAGAGCCAGTGTATGACTTCCTATTAGTGATTAATAGTAACCTATGCCCTATCTCGCACCGTTACTGAGATACAGCGACTTATTGGCCAAAAATCGCAAATTTTGCCCACCCCCCTCTCACTTAGCGCCCTCGTTCGGGGTGACCCCCTTCGAATTTATGAAAAAGCTTTACGGTTCCTAAAACTAAAGTCTTCCAGGCAGCCGACGTTGGAGATTTGGTGATCTTAGCTTGGACCGTTTTTGCCTGATCCACCCGTGTGACAAACGGACAGACGGACAGACAGAATTGCGATGGCTAAGACGCGCTGAAAGCAGTAGCTGCTTTCGCGCGTAAAAACGATCGACAGAAACGTTACTAACCACGATGCACGGCGCTGACTCTGGAACGAGCGTCAGTGAATCCGTACATCCACTGGCTGCGGTGATGCATTCACTGGCTGCCTTGATGTGGTTCAGTGCGTCGGCGGTCAGCTGGATGTGATGATGTGGATGACGTTCAGTCCACGTCGTTGACGGCGACGTGCGATGAACCGCCACTATTTGACGACAGACGTCCAACGCCATGCCACTGAGTGTACCAGCGGCCTAGTATCAGGCTATGCAGGGTAAATGGAGTCAAGGGGGCCCCCGAGTTTGGTGCTACGCCACGCCACTGAGCTGGTACGTGTAGGCACTGTCGTCGACCAACTGTTGATTCTGCTGTGGACGATGCTGATTCTGACGCCTGACAGTACCGGACAGTGCGCCGACATGCACCACCGACCACAGCTTAGCAGACGACACCATCTACAGTACCACCGCATATCGTACATAAAAACCTAGCTCACAATTTTTATACCTTCATACATCCATAACTATGCAAGTAAGTAAGTACGAGAATTTATACCCACACCGCCCCACTTCTAGCACTGTTCATAACTTCATTAAAGATTAAATGATTTTTGAAAATTTTCTGCCAGCCACATGAGTGGTAAACAGGAAATACACTAACTATCGCACATAAAAGGCGTTGTGAAATACGTGATAAAGTTAGGTGGCAGCTTAAGAATGGCAATCGCATGTTTTAAGCTGAGGGTTAGATTTTTTAAATATTACCTTTCCCTGAGGGTCTGGAATTCCCATCTAATGCAACGACCCCACTCACGGGAATCCCGGTGAGTGGGGTCTGTTGCATTGAACTCCAGCGTATCATTTGGTCAGAAATCACCGCCGGCATCCCGACCGGCATTCCGGCCGGGATCTTGGTTTGAATTAACATGTTCATTCTGACAGGGATCCCGGCGGGTTTTTTTTTGGTTCCACCAATCACACAACAGACAACCACTCCTCTATAGAGCAACTGCATTAAACATGCAATGGACGAAAAAAGATGAAAAAATAGTACTTTTACTCATTCTTACTACTAACTATCTGAACTTTGCCTCTGCAGCTGCGGCCGTCGTCTGCCGTTTCTGCCGTATTCAAGTTTTTTTACTGCCGTTTCGTCTTTGACTTATGTTCATGTTTATTTTCGTTAAAGAAGCGCTGACTTGTCGATTGGCTTGTAACAGCACATTTTACACTAAATAAATATAAAGTTGACCTTTGTAGACTGAGTGGCAGGCTTAGTGACCGCCCTCAAATTTTCTCCGCTGTGATCCCGGCGGGGTCAAAAAAATCAGGGTTGGGATTCCCGCCGAGATCCCGGCCGAAATCACGGCGAGTGGGGCCGCTGCACAAAACATTGATCGTGCTATTAGACGCAGAAATGTACCTGACAAATGACATCTAAATTCTTCGAACGATTTAAGCTGGGTGCACAAATGTGACGGACCACTCTACGGAAAAATGTGTAGCAATGGGCCAAGTCATTTGCGCTGCACGAGCGATTTCGCCTAATAATTTTAGTTTAGTGCCAGCGCACCGTGGGAATGACGTTCATGGCGAGTGTGACCAGCTGAAGAACGTCCGATCGTCCAGCGGGTGATTGTGCTATGTTTGGTCCCAATAGACAGATGACCGAGTTACTGCAGGCGTCTTCCACCACGATGACGACTTCACCAGTGGTGGACACGGTTGAATTCGCCACCTCATCAGTCATTCACCAAAATGCAAGTACATAAAACCCATAAAAGATTAGCTGGCAAGACATACCAGGCTCGTATCGCTCACAGTAGTTTTAACTAAAACCTATACATCACCGAAATATAACAGTAATTCACGCAAGTTAAAATTATGCAAATAGAACAAAACAGCAAATATTATATAATTATATGTAAAAAAAACTGCAATTAGTTTATTTAATATTGCATAAGCGCTGATGTAAAACGGCAAAAAACCAAAAAGTATAAGCTTAAAATAATGTATTAGCTTTGACATTTAATCTGTCCTCAGTAGACTGTCAAACCTAGCGCAAGGATAAGCCTGTCCGCGGTAGCCGCCGTGGCATGGTGCGATTTTTACAACAATGACGTCATCGTCGACTAATAGTTATCGGCCTAGGTAGACATGCCGAGGAGCAGCTATTAGTACCATGGTCTTATCTCGTAATGGCAAAGTATCCGAAACCTCGATTTTGTGACCTTGACATTTGACGTATGACCTTGAAATTCAGTGGGGTTCTTGCGGTTGTCGAGTAAGTGTAGCGGTTCATGAGTTATCGTGTTAACAGAGCAACAGACAAACAAACAAAAAACAAACTTCGCCTCGCTACCGCGGACAGTAATAAATAAACAAACCTCTCTGACGAGCTGTACAAGGCTGCCGGCGCAGTTGTCGGTTTCAGATTTCACCGCCATCAGCATCAGCGCCATGAGTGAATCGCTGAACTCGGTTATCTCGCAGCTCGACGACGACGCGTTGTGTTGCAAGTCATCTGCAGACGCCGACGCGACTTGGTCGTCACTGGCCGGCTTGTCTTCTGAGCTCTTAGAACTTTTCTGCTGCGTCTGTATCGTCGTCATGTTGTCGCGCATCGCCTCGATCAATCTGTTTGCACAAAGCAACGCAAACGTGAGGACCAGTCGCTCACAAAACCAGACCCCCTCCTAGTCTTCACTGCGGTCCTCCTAATTCGCTCTCGCTCCTTTGCTTTTTTACCTTCCGTCTTTTCTCTCTCTTTTTTCTTTTCTTTTTCTTAATTTTTTTCTACATTCATAGAAATCCAGTTAGTGAGTTCAGGGAGTGCTGTAAAACTTTGCCAACGAGGTTGTTTCCCACAAACAAATGCATTTTATTCATTTTGGGGTCTTAAAACGTAACTCATACCGACGCGTTTAGTCGTTAATGTGTAATACAAATGACTGTGTTTTGTAGATTTGTTAAGCAAAAAATATCCTCAGCTTCACTTTCCCAAACTCTTTTCAGTTTTTCGCAAAACATGCTGCTTTTACCTGTCAATAAAGTAGACGCCTCTGGCAGCTTGGCAAAAAATATGATATTGGTTATATTATTTTAATGATCCGAAATAGACATTTTTAGCTTAAAATGCCAGAATACGACACAAGTAGTTAAAAGACAATGTTAAAAAGCACTAACTAAAATGTCCCACAAAACACACCAATGTTACACGACACATTTCTGTTGACGTACAGAGTTGACGCACCTTTCCAAGAGACTCGACTTCCCGTCTCGGACAGCACTCCGCATGCTTTTCTCCAGCTGATCGAAGGACGGGCGTTTGATGGAAACTTTATTGCACGACAGCTTTATAATCTGGCGAGCCATCACAGGCAGTTGGGAGGAGGTAGTTTCGTCGCTGGTCTGCAGGTGCGTTTCCTCGCCGAGTGCGTTGTTGAGAAACAGATCTTCCACGATGATTCCGAAGCTGTAGACGTCTGCGGCGCGAGTTGGCTCGGACAGTCGGCCGCTGTCTCTCTTGATCTCCGGTGCCAGGTGTCTGAACGCGCCAGAAAAGTCGTGTTGGTCAGCGTAAATGAACTGCAGAACACTCTTCTGGCGAGTGGCTTGGTTGCTGCGCAGCCGACGCACGACGTCGTACAGTGTCGTGTACTCCCAGTCGACGATCTTGATGTTCAGACGCGAGTCCACGTGGCATTTGTCGATCGACAGGTTGCCATGAATCAAACTCTGTCGATGAAGGTACGCCATTCCGTTGGCGATGTCGGCGCACACAACGTAGCGGAACGACTGGTTCACGACATGTTTGAGTTTTGGTCCAACACGTCTGCGTGAGTAAAAAAATACCAAAAAAATCCAGTAAATCGACATTCGCACAAGTATTTCGTATGCTATTTTCGTCGCCAACTTGATACTTTTGATCACAACTTAGCTTTAAGATTTTTTCAGTGCCCGATTCCACTGGTTCACGACGTGTTCGTTGTCGCGAAGAAAATTGACCAGGGTGCCGTTGGCGCAGCACTGCTCGACATTGTGAACGCCGTCGTCGCGCGATGAGATCCCGAAGAATCTCGCCACGTTCTCGTGCCAGATCTCGTTCTCGTGCGAGATTTCGTCGCGCATGCGCATTAGCGCTTGCTTTACTTTTCTGTCGACGCCAAAGATCGATGCAAAACTCAGCGGTCTGGTGACAACTTTGTGAATATCGTCTTGATCCAGACAGTTATACATCGACCGCGGCGAACTCTGGTTTTCCGCTTCACCGTTTTGGCAGTACTCCTTCGGCACAACAAAGTCAATGTTATAATCATCTCGATCCCACATGCGCAGGTACTTAGCTCTCTGCCGGATGGCGTAGGCGGCCAGTAAAAGCATAGAAACGCCAATTAATGGCGTCACGATTTGAACAGGCAGCTTCCAGGTTTTGAGTGACTCCTGCTCGTCGTATTTCTGCCGACGCACCAGACCCATCAGCGACTGTCCATTGCAGGTCATCCGCTCCAGCACCGAGCCGCGAATCCTCGCAGCGATATTCTGACTGATCGGCACCATTAGTTTATTGTCGACCTCGGCCTCGGCCTGAGGGCTTGTTAGAAACCATTCGATGTAGCGCGCGAGTTCGGTGGCCATCGTGCAGTTGCTAGCAGTCTGCTTCATGCGAACGACGAAGTACGTAAAGCCGGCAATGGGATACGCGTCATCTGCCGCACAGTCGATGATACTAACAGTATTATTGTGATGATGATGTAGTGATAATAGGCTCGATCCAAGTATGATTGTGACGCTCGGTCCCGTTGTAATTGTGCTGTGTTCGGTCCCAGCGTGATGATGATATGTTTCGTACAGTACGGTACAGTCGATGATGCTGGCAGTGAGTCGCGATGACATGTTTAGAGCACGGTCGTCCATGGCGGACTGCACTGCTCGCTTGTCACCGACCGTGATGCGGCCGCGCCGGTTGACTATCCACACGTACCGCAGGTTCACCTCCACCGCGCCAGCAGGACTCAGGTACCCAATGCGATACGGCTCGCGCCGGATGTAGTCAGCCATCCCGGACGTTCTCTGCGCAAAATGTTTGACGACACTCGAGTTCCAGCCAGTGATTTATCGAGACCAAGGTCTCGAGACGGCTCGAGAACATAGAATGAAGTTTCGAAACAAAAGTCTCGGTGTTGATCTTTGAAATGATAAAGTTTTAATTTTAATCTAGGTATTGACAAAAAGTCCTGCTTTCTTGGTTCTGGTCTTTAAAAATTGTTTACATCACTGAGTTCCAGCCAGTAGGCTTGCTGAAGACGCCATAGCGGGTGGCCCAGGCGTCGCTGAAAGCGCTCAGTGCAGTGGTGAAGATTTCCGTTGAGCCGGAAGACTCGAACCGCACGACTGGTACAATGCCGGCGTTTGGCAGGCTGACTCTCGAGTTATATTTGGCGAATGTTGGATCATTCCAGTTGGTGATCGAACCGTTAAAGATTCCAACAATCTGTTCTCGTGTTAACATGAGCTTTGTGACGCCGGGGATGTTGTACGCCAACACAATCGCTCTGCACCAGCAGCAAATAATTATTACTGATTTACTCGTATCTAGGTTAGCCTATTCTGCGTTCATCGAAATCTAATTTTTTGTATGTCTCCCGTGTCCACCGAACACACTTCGGTTATCGTGGTTTTGCAGTAGCCGCTCTTAACGTTATCGTTTTTTGAACATTCGCCACCACATTTAATGCTTCCATATTTTGCTTTCGTCGCCAACTGAAGACCGTGGCTGGCGCTGTAGCAGCAACGCTTTTCATTCGATCAACGAAGTTACTGTACGCCGGGCCGGGCTAGTACTGCGATAAGTGACTGCCTGCGGGCAGATAAACCATCTCGGTATGTAACCAGCCACCTATGTCAACTCAGCCTTCTATCCTCCCGGGTCTGCCTGGGGTTAGGGCGGGGCGCGTTCACCTGTGTCGGGTGGCAGGTAACACTGTGTGATTCCATATGGTAGGTGTTCAATCTTCTAAAGAGCTATATTTCAACCATTACCTTTTATACCGTCTTTCTAGTGTCATACCACGCCCCACAGAGGCGTTGTGGATTAAAACAAAAGTGGACAAGGCGGACACTGCGAATATCAGACAAAAGAAATTATTGGTCCTAAAATGTTAATTTTGCCTCTAAACTTTTTCAATGTAAAGATTTTAGGTTTTTGGGGATTTTGGACGAAAATTTTCTGACAAGAAAAAAAATTTCGACAATTTTCCAATAGCCCAAAATTGTACTCATGCCCCCTCCCCTCTGCCACGACGCTAGAGGGGGCATCCCATGCGCCTCGGAGTTGGCGCTCGTCTCATGGACATTGCGCACTTTAGTACTAAAGTACTTACGATTCATGGAAATCCATAGATGGAACTTTCGTTCGCTGGAACTTTCGTTCCTTGGAACTTTCGTTTCCAAACATTGATTATTTTTAAACCACTAACGTAAACCTATGTCTGTGTGTTTACTAGCTGGTGTAAGCCTAAATGTTAAAAATGTAAATAAAGCGCAAATTAATCTTACTCGGCCTTGACTCTTGGCTACTTTGCTCGACGAACGTGTGCATTAATATTATTTTTGCAAGAACAACGAAATAGTAAAACGCACGCTACGGGCAATTTATTAATGGCAGTTAATATAGGTCTAACCAACAAGTCAAACAATGCAAACTTAAAAATCACAAACAGGGCTAAAAAATTGATCCGAAATAACCAAGTTTTTAGAATTTTCAAAAAAGCCTTAAAACCTCAACAGTTTAATTTTTGTTTTTTTTGGTTTTGTTGTAAAATTTAAATTATATAATAGCCACTATCATATTTTAATTGTGATTTTTGAGTTACGACGTCAATCTCGTCATTATTCGTTCACTAAGGTTTTTTTCAAAACTAGAAATACGTTCGGTAAAACGAGGTATCTGTCCCATTGCCAAGCCATCATAGATTAGCAGCAGCGTTTCAGCGTTTAACGTTCTCGTGAGCCTGCAGCCAATTTTGTGTTTGAATAAAAACGGTTGGTTGTCATGACAACAGAAATCTTTAGGGGAGAAATTTACATGATACCATTGTATAGTCCGGGCCCGAAAATAGGGGGTAGGTGAAAACAGCGTAAAATTATCTTTTGTGAGAGCCGAGTTATAGTCAATTTTGTTCCAAAATTGTTGCCATAGAAACGGGGGTCGGCAGGAAAAAATTTTTAATGACACCATCGGATAGACCGGGCCCGAAAATAGGAGTGTAGGTAAAAACAGCGCGCAATTATTTTCCACGAGGACCGTGTTGTAGTCAATTTTTGTCCCAAAATTAGTTCAGATGACAACAAGGGTCGTCAAGAGAAATACTCAAATGACACCATCGGATAGCGCGGGCCCGAAAATACATGTAGGTGGTTAGGTGAAAACAGCTAGCAATTATCTTTCACAGGTGCCGAATTATAATCAATTTTGTCCCAAAATTTGTTGCCATGGCAACAGCGGTTAGCAGGATAAAAATTAAATGACACCACCGGATAGCCTAGGCCTGAAAATAGAGGAGTAAGTACAAACAGCGCGCAATTATCTTTCACGGGGGCCGATCCATAGTCAATTTTGTCTCAAAATTCGTTGCTATGGCAACAGGGGTCGGCAGGGGAGAAATTTAAATGACACCGTCGGATAGCCCGGACCCAAAAATAGGGAGGGGGGGGGTGCAAACAGCGCGCAATTATCTTTTACGAAGACCGAGTTATACCGCTTTGAATTCTTCATTGGCTGTAATGCAAAATTGTGCAACTTTTAAATGGCTGCTATGGCAACAGCTTGATAGGGGATAAATTTAAATAACACCGTTAGATTGCCCTACCCCGAAAATAGGGGGTAGGTAAACATAGCGCGCAATTATCTTCTACGGGGACCAAGTTATACCGCTTTGAAGTCCCCATAGGCCGTAATGCAAATTTTAAAAAATGGGATAAAATAGGGGAAGTAGTTATCAGATTTTTACCCCAAACAAACTCGATCTTACTTTTTCGGCCTTGAATCACTGTGCAAAATTTCATCAAAATCGAATCAAAATTTCGGCCGTAGGAGTGTTTACAGACAGACAGACTGACAGAATGACAGTGAATGGACAAGTGATTTTATAATCTGTCCCTTGTTATGCTATAGAATAGGACAGATAAAAATCGTGTCCATCATAGACCTAATAATTAATGTTAAAGAACGAAAGTTTCCGGGTACGAAAATTGCAGTTACCGGTACTTAGTTATTTATTCAATTCGACTGGTGAACTGAAAAATCTGCCGTTCAAAACTAGGCAGGGATTTTGGTTGTGTCGAGGCGAATCGGGTCACGTGTCAAAACTTTCGACCAAGCTCTACTTGGTTGATTTTCTGACAGTGCGTCGCTTAATGCACACCTACGTCATCATAGATCACAGTTTTTATAGTAGCATTTTTTTGATAAATTCTATACGACAGTTACCTTACGAATTACACTGTATAGTGTAGATTACGACTTTGATGCATAAACTAAATCTTGCGATGCTGACCCTGCGAGAGCGGGGAACATCTGTAGGTTGGGGTTATAATCGTATTCGTCGTGTGACAGCAGCGACTCGCTGGCGGCGTAGCTGACTGAACCGGCGCCGATCTGCCGCTTGCCGAAGCCGCTTCCACGCGCGTTGTAACTGAGTCGAACATCGACAAACGGACGTCTCAACGACCTGCCTTGCGTAGGCCTTTCTAGACCGACATCTACGCGGTGTCAACCGGGACTTACATGCGTCAGGGCTCATGCAGGACCATGACTTTACTAACAAGGACTTCTCTCATAATAATAAACATAAAAATGAGAGACACGACTTCGGAGATTCGTGTTTGTTTTGGAAAAGCAGTACGCTATAATCGTCTCAGCGACCTGTATGCGGCCATCCATGCTACGAACACGTTGGCGGGAACCGTCGCCCCGGCACCGGTTAGTTGGACGTAGGCGCTGACGTCAACGATGACGTCATTGATAACGAGAAGCAACATCAGCAGCCGAAACTTCAGCATCTTTACTTACATCTTGACTGTCTCGCCGGCTTTACATCTGCGCACGTAAAACGGCCGTATTCTAAAATGTGCTTTATACTAACATTTACTTTGTCCAATCTACACTGTGTCCAAAAAGTAACTGAAATCTAAATAAAAATTTATACACTTAATTTCCAATAAATTCCAAAAGCGACCACCAAGTTTCGTTGAAAAATGTTATTTTTAGCGAATTTATTAATTGTTGAATATCTATAACAAAATATCTCCGTTACCAATATGGCGTTACACAAGCAAACTCTTCTGTTAATAAACATTAGCGTAACTTTTACAAACAACATCTAATTTTAGCAAAATTTCACGTCAACAATGAACCATGTATTGGCAATCAAAGTGTCAAATTGTAGTTTAATCCGTCAAAGCAAACAATAATCACAGCGGTCACCCCAAAACACTGCAGTTTCAGGTCTGACGTCATTTATAAAGACCTGAACGGTTTTGGGGTGATTTTACAAAAACCGCTGTAGTTATTGTTTCGGCAGATTTAACTGATATTTGACATTTTAATTGCCAATAGATAATGCAGTGTTCACGTACAATTTTGCCGGAATAAAATGTTTTCTGGTCTGTTAAAGGTACGCAAATGTACAGTAACAAAAAGGTTTACTTATGTACCGCCTTATTGGTAACGTAGATATTTTGTTATCGATATTCAACAACTAATAACTCCGCCAGGAAATAATGTTTTTCAACGACATTTGGTGGTCGGCTTTGCAATTTATTGTGCATTAAACTTGCAAAATTGTATTCAGATTTGTTTACATTTGACTTTTTTTTATTGTGCGATGTCTAGGGGGTTACCTTTTTACCGGACACAGTGTATTATTTATTACGTGGTCGTTTTTAAACTTCAAATTACGGGTCTCGGTCGTCGTCTGTAATGGCTCCTAACTCGTGAACATAAAGGCATACACTGTAGAAAAAAAAACAAAATGAGTGCAAACGTTTCCCAAAACAGGAATAATCGGTGTACCAATTTTCAACCGAAAGGTTATGGTTAGGGTAGTGCAGCATAGTAGGCGAATACGCTTTGCTTAAGCGGACGGCCACATGTCATGCCGGCACCGGGTCGACATCGTTGTTTGTTTTAAACTATAATTTAGTTGATTTTATTTAAAATAGGTTTTTAAACAAACACATTAATTTTACGTAGTTCCGACTAATTTTACAGACACAGTTGATGAAGTTTCTTACTCAATCTGCTTTTAACTACGTGAATAAGTTGGCAGTTTACAGACATCCGTATTTATAACACTTCAAACAGTTGTTGATGTCGCTATTACGCTTTGTAAGTTTCTTACGTGATTTTAAAATTCAGAAATGGTATGACAAAAATATTAACTGTATTTGTTATATAGCAAAAAAAATCGCACATAGAAGCTTGTTAGGCTTACGTTACCTGACAAAGTTATCGCCACAGAATCGTTAATTTTATTAGTAACTCACGTACACCTACGCAGATGATCTGACTGAAAGAAGAAGACAGGATGTACAAGTAGTATATAGCGGTAGGCTAGCATCACAGCACGACGCTAACGCTAATTATCTGCACGCACCACGCATTAGGCCTACGTATATCCGGACTGACTTGAAAGCCGTCATCACGCCTTGAGCGCGTGCAACAATCACATGCTGAACGGTAGTTCAAACCCTGTTACAGCGGCGACACCTCGTTCGACCAATTACAAAATCGAAACACCTGAATCGATTACAATAAAATGTCGCACAGTTGATTAGGTTCGCCAAATTGTATGCAAATCCGCCAATGGAGGCTTCTCAGCAACTTGGTGAAATATAAGCAAAATTAGTTAGTTTTCGAATGTCGCCGTTATCGTGTGCATAAACTGCAGTTTTGTATAGGCCATTATTTATCTGTTCCATAAGTGAAGTGCTTTTGTAGTAGGAAGGCAATTTCGATGTCTCACAACTATGTGGCATTTATTAACCAATCTTTGAAATAAAATTTGAAGTTAAAAATAATCATATTTGAAAGACCGCCCCATATACAAAATTTTATTTAACGCCGGACAACAGGGAAAGTTACGGTTAAGTTTAGAGGTACGCCCAACCCTGAATGAAAACCGGACAAAATCACACATGATTATGACACCTACAGTACGTGACCATTCAAGTCATCGGGAGACATGGAGGTCTAAGTTTACAGCTCATGCTACTGTCTCGGGAATAGTGGATGGTGCTAGTGACCCCACTGTTGTGGCTAATAAATTTGCTGAAGTATTTGAAGTCGCTTGCTCAAATAATTCTGTTCTACAAAATAATAAACTTTTAAATGAGTTTTTGACACATTTGATGAGTATTCACATAGTCAGGTTCATGTGCATTATGATATTTATGTTGAGCTTGTTGCTTTGTGTATTAGTGAACTTAAGCTTGGTAAGACCTCTGGTTTATATGGTGCGGAGGCTGAACATCTACTTTATGCTCACCAACTGCTCTGTACCCATTTGTGTAAACTATTCAGTTTCATTCTTAGGCATGGTTATGTACCTAACTGTTTTGGTAAAGGTATTATTATTTCGCTGGTAGGCCTAAAGAATAATATCTGCAGACTCTATTGATATTAACAGTTATAGAGGAATTACATTAAGTTTTGTTGTGTCACAATTATTTGAAATGTGTCCTGTTGAAATTTGTTTAGAATATCTGGTAACTTCAGATCTTCAATTTGGTTTCAAGAAGGAACTGCGATGTTTTAATGCTATATATTGTTAAGAATTACCACCAGAGTGTCCAAGATACCAAATAAACTTGTAATTATTTCACAATACATGAATACATGCTTAACTGTCCAAAACAGGTAAAAACAACATTTTTGTCAACACTGTCACGTGAC
>Ga0209367_1003981_pt1 | contig 20253 bp, 10 predicted proteins | sample WorMetLIZISLAND2_FD_187412 | JGI IMG/M metagenome (GOLD analysis project Ga0209367, IMG submission 187412) | Marine gutless worms symbiont microbial communities from Max Planck institute for Marine Microbiology, Germany - Olavius geniculatus... ...
CCCTCCCCCTTGGCTACGCCACTGAGGCCTAGGCCTATGTCTTGCAAGGGGAGGATTTTAGCCAATGAAAGGCTGACAGCTAGTACGTGTTGGCTACGTTCTATCAGCCAGTTTGACAGTATACTGCATTATATTTTATTAAGTCAGCATCTTTGTAGGCTAACACCTGCTGGCGGATCAGGGAGTGACTAAACAATTTCCTTCCGTCTTAACTCAACTGATTGAATCAATAGGCCTATCCTACACTATACACGTGGTAAATGCTGTGGCTGTGTGATCTGCCTGCAATCACGCACTGGTGCATTGCGCAGTGGACTGATTCATTCGCCGCAGACTTTAGCCCTACGATCAACGTCGTGTCGATCGTGGACTGGTGGTGACTGGTGACTGGCCGGTGATGTAAGGTTCCGCTGTAGTAGGCCTGCATCAAAGCAGGCGCGAGTAACCTGTGCCAGTGCTATACTGCTGCGTGCTGCGGAAGCTGCGCAATTCAATCTGAATCAGCTTCCTATGAACCACCCATCAAGAGACCTACCGCGGAGCCGCCGAGCCTATGATTTCGCAGAATGAGTAAGCGCCGTGCGTAAAAAAGTAGGTCCGGTCTTACGCGTTTGTTTACATCATTATGAATGTCCGGGCGCCCAGCCCGCCTCGCCCAGCTGGGCCCCGGCCGGTCTCGTCATCGCAAGCCTAGGGCCGTATCTAGTTTATTTATAGTACGAGATGGCACCGATCCAACGCAATCGTCCAAGAGCTAATGCGTTATGTCTGAGGCGGTGCAAGGCGGTGCCAGGCGGCATTCCACGCGCGTGAGTAAGTAAATGCACTATCACGTCCGCGTTTTACCCAGTCTTACTCCTCTCCTCAGACTCTCGATGAGTGGATGATATCGTGGTGTGGTGGCGTGCTGCATTCCTTCACGATTGCGTCTGACTGTGATTCAGACATTACATGCCAAGTCTCACGCATCTCGCGTGAATCTCACTCAAGCAGTTTCAATCAACTCACGATTTTCCGCCCCCGCTGAAATATTATACTTCGCGCACTTTAGGCCTATTTTCCACTATGCTAATTGATTAGGTAATTAGGCCTACGTAGGCCTAATCGAGGAGTGATCTGTAGGAGTGGTCGGGGTAGTCGACTTTCGTCGGCTTTCTACTTCCTAGTTACTACATGACTAGACTTATTCTGAACTTGTTCAGAATAGTCGAGTACAGATCGGGAAGTCAAGCGACCCGGAAGATCGGGAAGTGATCGGGTAGGCCTATAGGCTATTGGTCGAGCACAGGTTTAATAGAGGTCTAGTTTAGGGGGCGACCTGCCATCGCAAAGGGTTAAGGTTAGGCTTAGAGTTAACCCGATGGTGACCCTTTGCGATGCCGGACCGGAACCCTAGTTGATAGGGAAACGATCGCGTAAAGCGTTTAATAAGTACAATTTCGTCATCGACTAAAACAGGTTTTTGGCGGGCGGTCAAATATGGCGGCCTTTCGAAATGTCGGACAGCTGGTAGTTATTATGGAATAAAAAAATTTAAACAAATCATAATTTAATTTACTGCAATTATATAATTATAATATTACAACTCTCTCATTACTTTGAAGTAGCCTTTTTAGGGTCTATCTTGCAAATTTAACTGTGTGATTTCGATTAACTGGCTCTTGCTTTTCAAATCGAATGCCATTGAAAGACCTTGAAGTTTTTATATTATTCACGAAGATCGATAGCGATCAAATAGAGGCCAAAATAATAAAGGTCGAGTTGAGGTGGTGTAGCTCGGGTTGAGTTGGTCGAGTTGATTAAGTGGCACTCGGAAACAAGTCTGTATAGCCTATACTGTACGAGCCCGATCAAGCATGCAGTTGGTCGAAGTTTGTCCAGCTTGGTCGGGGAATTTGGGCGATTAGGACGAGTTGATCTGATCGGTAGTGTGAACGAGCCTTTAAAAAGTAGTTGGGACAGAAAGTTGCAATTTTCCGACAGACACTGCAGATTTCCGACATATTATTTATGGGTGCTCGAAATTTTAATTTACCTTCCCTATTTCTTTAACGTTGTGCGTTTTTGCTTCAAATTTTGCATTTCTGGACGAAAATGTTTCGACAAGGAGATTTTCCGACAGCCCAAAATTTACGGGGGGCGGGACAATCTCCTTAATATTCCCTGTGTCACGACGCCACTCGTATATGCGCAGTATCGTTGTTACATGCCGGCGCAATTTCTATAGTCTGCATGAAATGCTTTGCCGGTGTCCGGCCTGAGCACTGCATTGGACCCCGTCCGGTTGAGTATGCTTACAGCGCTTCACCAGACTCCCTGCAGGCTGGATTTTAGGGAGAGGAAGAGAAAGGAAAAAACAGAGAATGAAAACAAGAGTTGAAAAGAAGAAAACATAGAAGGAGCTTAGGAGAGGAGGAATCGTTCTCACGCATTTTTCTTTTTAGCATATCTGCTGATTTAGTCGCTGAATCTTGTGCCATGCATTAATGACGCAGTGCACTCGCTTGAACCCTGATCATCAGCAAGCAGACGCCAATAATTAGTTCCACACGTGCACTGCAGCAATTACAGACACCGGTGACTCAGCTCATCGCAACTAAATGGCCGCTGCATCACGGCAGTCTGTATAAAGATAGATACGGGGGGCCGTGGCTGCATCGTCTGAAGCGGTTTCCATGGAGATAAACAGACGCCAGTGTCATTAATAGCGTTTTAATCATCGGTTGTACAATAATTATTACGATAGCATAGGCTTAACGTATATATATAAGGCAATAAAGTAGACACTAGGCTACTAGCATAGGCTACTGACAGTCTGACACTGCAACATCACTCGGTATTGCGTTTGCATCTTCATCATCACCATTCATCACCGAGCGTCTGATGGTGTACTCACGTAGTCATATAGAAACAAGAAGCCCAGCTGTCGCTAGGGAAGACGCTCTATACAGCCTATACATTCTTGTTGCAGTACTGATCTCCAAGGTCATTAAAGGTCGATGATTTTTTTTATCTTATCTGAAAGGCAGTATGCGGTTTCCTATACCTATAAGTGATCAATAGCAAACTCGGCCTTATCTCTCACCGTTTCTGTGATAGGCCTATGGTCAGTTTTCTCTTGAAAAATGCACGTTTTTACCCTCTTCTAGTACACTCCAAATGTGAAAATGTTTTCCTTGCACTGCGTCCCCAAATTTTGTACGCAGAGAGCCTTGACAACGAGCTAATTATTCGGGTGAAAGTTTTCTTCCCTAACGTCTACTTATATTAGCAACAATACATTCGTTACGAAGAGACGGACGGACAGACATATCGTGCCATAGACGCGTTTGCAGCCTAGTACGTAGCGCGCCAAATATCAATAATGTTCTTTTAGGCCGCGTTGAACACCTCCCTTATGGTGATTCAAAATCAAATTCATGCATCATTAACTTTTACTGCGCGACGCAGATGGTGCGAGGTATGTATTGTCACGGAAAGTTGTCCGCCCGTCGGTCTGTCGTCTGTCTGCAGCCAAAATTTTGGTCGCCGACGTTGGTCCCTTGAAGAACAAATAGGGCTAAACTAATTACTAACCTACTGTCAGTCAACCGACGGGGCCAATGCTATGATACATGCAGTAGGGCATTTTAATCGCCTGTATAACGGTGGCTTGATTCAGTTTCTGTTTTAACCTGAACGCGATGCACACAGATTTATCATAGCTCCATGGGCGTCTTCTATTTCACTTGCCTATGCTTAATATGTCACACGATACAGCAAAGATAGAGCAGCAAGTATATCAAAAATATGTCTATAATGTGCATGCCCGCACTAGTGTGTCTATTTAGGTACACATCGTGTCTATATCAGAGACGGCGCCTGTATATATTACTTAGTATCTCTCCAGTGCGTTCTGTCACTTGCGGAATAATCGCAAATACTGCACTATTAGGCCCTAATTGCAGCTCTATCGCTACGAATGGGCCTATTGCATTAGGCTACACCATGCAAAGCTTGCAGTAGGCTAACACATGCAGGCATCGTCATTATCAGTATCAGCAGCAGCAGATAGCGCTGAAGCGTTGTGGACTTTGCGGAATCTATGGCATCTTAACGGCATATACTCCAATAATTTATAACCTACACGCATCAGGGCCAGATTTAGTCATGTAACAGCTTTTATTGTGAAAGCCCGATACTACCTCTGTCCTATATGAAATGTTTTTTTTCTTGTAATTTTAGTAGCTTTTTAATTTCTTAACAAAACTAGCACATTTCAAACTAAATTTAATGTAATTTCTGAACAATTTTTTTTCATTTTAAACCTTTTAAAAAACAAATTGGCTTTGTTACATTTTAAAATTTGTTTGTTAGGCTAATCCTATTTATGGGCCTTTCTCTACAGTTTCCACGAATTTAGTGTATGCATCCCGGTCATGGGATGCATAGTACCCGTGGACAAGTTGTCGTAGCCCAGCTTGCCATTCCTGAATCCGATTCTGAGTTCTTCTGACGCGAATTATACAAAACTTTTTACGTTTGTCGTATTACAAAAATGTAAACTGTGTGCAACGTTTTTCGTTGCTGTGTAATCTCTGGACAAAATTTCCAAAGTGGTAACCCGTCCGCGGTCGGCTATTTGTTATGCAAATTAATGGGTGAAAACTCAAAATTCTGCTTTGGAATTAAGACAGTCAAATTTTCTTAACACAGTTATTTTTGTTGATAAGTTTTTCCAGTGTGCAATCTTTTACTTACATGACGCATGACGTTAATTTTGAAGCGGCCTTTCCATCAATCCGTATGGGTTGTTCTGATAGGCCTAATGGCACTGGCGTATAAACATGTTCGTCATGTCACATGGCATTTATGCGAATTCATAGGACGACAAAAAAAACTCAAAATTCGGCTTGTGTGGGAAGTTATAAGAACCGAGATAATCGAATTCAGCATATTACTCAAATCGTATATAGGTTCCAAGATTTTGCCAAGAAATGTGGCTAAAAATAGCGTTTCTCAGAAATGCGTTGCCATGATTACCGGCAACGTCGCTGCAGGTGCATCGTGTTATCGACGTGAACAAAACATCATAACAGTGTACAGCCGCCGGGGTCGAGATGGACTAGACTGGTCACCTTTCAGCTGTTTACACGGAATCAGATACTGGTTATGACGACCGTCGCATCAGCCCGCGAGTTTCATAATATTATAGACATCTGTCTCAGCGCGAGACACCGTTGCAAACGCTGCTTCAAAACATGATGATCTGAGACAAACAGCAACTCAGCGAGTCAACTTTGATGATCAACTTATTTGATGACGCCTACGCGAACGACTACTGTCTTCGAACTGTTACTTAATTTCTTACTTATTTACTCACTCACTTACTTATTGTAGCCTATAGTCTACTCATTTTGGCTGTCGAAAAATGGTCATGCATTTAAAATTTTTTTTTTAAATTAAAGGCAGAAAGTCGCACCCTTTTTGGGGGATTTGAAGACAAAATTGAATTTTTGAACAGTTGTCGGAAATTTGCAGCTGTCTTTCGGAAAATTACAACTTTCTGCCGCTTCTCCAACTTTTTTAACGCACGACACTGCTGGCTGCATGATTGCTCTGTGTTGTGTTCAAACGTGGGCTGACTACTTTTTGCGAAATATTGACGACAAAATGAATTTTGTATAAATTTACACTTTACTTGCTTACTTACTCTAGCAGATGACGATTTGTTCGACGGACTGATAACAATGTCGTGAGTTGACCTCGTTGTACCGAGCATGAGGTCATTGTCTTGACAGGTCTCACATACCACGCACTTTGTGGTCATCGTGAGCGACCCTATATATCTACAGCCGCAGAAAAGCGATAGGGGGTGAGCGAAGTCTACATGCCAGAGCAAAGTCTGCACCTACTAAAATGCAAGAAGCTGGAGCTACATAAAACTGGCTGGCCGAATTCTAAGGTCATATTTAGGTCTACTGTCACAGGTTGCACGGTTGATGATGATGATGATGAAGGACGAATAAACTTTAGCGTGGCGTTAAGTCCTAAGACTACAAGGACACGTAACAATAAGCCTAAACAGTGAAGTCACGTAATAGTAGTCAGCGCAATGAGACGTTGTTAGTCATGACTGTAAGACCAGGCAAAATGTTCGGTTCCAGGGGGACAGCACAGGCCTATTTAAGGCACTGGTGAAAGTCAAAGCAGATTTGATGCAAACAACAGAAATGATCACAAGAAGATAAGTAAGCGTTGCCTAACGTAAAAAATATTTCTACCATACGTATTTCTGTTCTGCCTTATTCACACTTTTAAATACGCCTTTGTGCAGTTTAAAAGCTCACTGGAACAAAATCGCGTTAGCTTATTGCATCTTAAAAAGTGTATTAGGCTTATTTTTAATGGGCCTATTGAGAACAGGTTGCTGTGGATATGAAATTTTTCATTCATATCCACATATATATCCACATATTTTCTTTGGATATCCATGGATATATTCATATCCACAGACACCTATCCTGTAACTGTCGCCGCAAAATTTTTGCAAAAAAACAACAGTGCAAGAGCATTTATTTCTGCCCCAAACATGACGTTCTTGGAATTGCTAAAAATAAATAAAAGTAAAAATAAACACACATTTGCATTGAAAGATGATTTTACAGTTAAATATTTCCCAAACTAACTGTCATCAAAATCCACAATTTTATTGCCCCTGTTTTTGGCCGACTGTTATATCGAGATGGGTACGATATGTCGTCTGTCTGATATCTGTCTGTCCATAATGCACGTATTGTGGTTAAACGGTACATCGTAGGTGATCGGCGATGGTACCATTGAATAGAGCGATGACGACTGCCTAAAGGCTGCCGAAAAGTAACCACGTTTCAATTTGTAACGTTTGACCGCAATTTTGAATGCAAAATTAAGTTTCTGCCTGCAGCCGTCAACTACGTGCGCCGAATTACCGTATCGTATCCTGGTGTTGAATCTAACGTTTGATGTAGCAGCGTCACCATAGCGTGTATGGAACTGCAATCACTCTGGGAAGTCAGATGCTGGTTTTCGGTACGGTCGGCCCACCCTAGCAACAGCTGGGATTTTTCCAATCAAAGACGCAGGTTGCATTCATGTACGCCTATACAGGCATAGGGTGGAGTGGACGCTTTTGAAGGACACTTGGTTTGTACTTCCTACTAGCATTAAATATGCTAAGCAAAAACGTTTGTAATCTTTTGCCATTAGACAAAAAATTAAAAATAAACTCACAAACGGATAGACCGTTTGTTGCTCAACCAACAGTATTTAAGCACCTACGAATATCAGTTGCTGCTACAGTGCAGATAAATTAATTTAGGCTAACTAAACAATAACATGCTGATGTCACTGATCATTCATTTGACTCAATAGCATAAGTGAACGAAAAAATGAAGAGTAAGAACGACAGACAAGGAAATATTTTAGGGAGACAAAGCATATAGGTATTTAGTTTAATTATCAGGTGCGTCAGCATAATATCCATGGATATATCCATGGATATCCATATCCACGGCAAGCCTGATTGAATATCTTTCTACATGATAGGTTCAATGATTAAAGCAATGTAACTACATGTATAATTAAACGTTAACCTACGTTGTGTGTAGGTACAGTACTACAAGTTTACTGGGTGTTTTAATTTGCGTAATAATTTTCAGTTATTTTATATAATGTGTAAGTTAGGTACTTTTGACAACTCCTAATAAACCAACATGATGATGACGATAAAATCTGCGGCATAACTGATAAAGTGATAGTGACTGGCAGAAGTTATTAATAATTATAGGAGTGGGCCCAAGGATTGACGTGGGTAAGTGCAGTGACATGGTTAATTGGATTGGAAGACGACATCCACTAAGTAGCAGAATGGATGGCTCCGACGACGTGCAAGAGCCATATGCTCGACGACACTTAACCCGCAGCCTGCTGACAGCACGCAGTTATGTGACTGTTAAGCCAATTTGCAGCGGTTTCAGCAGCAGGCGATACGCCTAGGTATCTAGAGGTCAACGACCGACGGACGACGCGCAAACTCCGAACTCAATCGTCGCTCTTCACATGGGTGGAGTCGTTAACAAAGTTCAACAAGTGCCATCGTATCATTACACATTCCAACGAACCGGAGGATAAGCTTTAGAGTTACAGTGACCACTGTACGATCTACATTTTAACGTAGTTTTTTTTTCTCAGAAAAAAATATGGAGTTGATTTGGTTAGAAATCAGATTTGGGACTGTTTTGAAAGTTTATCTTTGTGCCAAAATCGTCAAGACATTTTTATTCCTGCCAGACAACGTTTTTTGTATTTGGAAACGCTGTATGCTATATATGGTAGCCTATATGTACGCAGACCTATTAGGCCAACAGTACCATAAATAGGACGTAATCGCGTCACTTAGGATTGTGCCTATAATGCTTTTCATCAGCGTGGTAGACTGTCAGTGAGACTAATGTGTAAACAGGTTAACTGACCGGCGCAGATCCTGCAAGAACAAAAATAACGGTAACCATTATGGGATAATTACACAGACGCCATATACAGCGATTTGACCACGCATTTTCACATCATGAAACCACGCACGTATAGGCCCACAGGGTGGGCCATAAAAGTATAGGCGTAGCCCAGGGCAAACAAATATTCATGAAGTCCTCTTTCACTGGTCAGTGGTAAACTTGAACTACACTAAGTAGCAAAATAGACGCCGCTAAGACGCGTTGTGGAATCAACAGCTTCAGAATAAACTGAAAGTAAATTTTATTACGAGCAGTGGCGTGGCCAGAAATATAAATTGGGGAAGGGGACTCGCCTCCATTCTCCGTCTCTCCTTTTCCTTTTTCTTTCCTTTTTGCTCTTCTCCCCTTAAAATACGTAGAACCTCTGAATTCCAATTATAAGAGGTCTGCGGGAATGCAGCCCCGAGTGCTGTTGGCTTTCCCAGCCGGGTCTAAAGCGGAACCCCAGCCGAAATCGAATTTGGTGCATTAATTAAGGCCTTAAAATACGAGATCTAATGGTAGCTATTGTAATTATTTTCCTGAGTCTCTAATATCTATTTTTGACAAAAAATGAGATTGGAAGCCTGGGCCTATAGCCCCCTTGTTTACGCCACGGGTTACGAGTGACTTTGCTTAGTTTTCTAAAGCAAATTTGATTTTACAGCGTATAGTGTAACGACGCGCTTGGAAAGTGATGGGATAGCGAATTATCAGTTAAAGATAACTGAACTTTACTTAATTAACCTATAATTTTACTGCAAAGCATGTCGTAAAAAGTATTTTAAAAATGATCAATATTTGTTACAGTCATTACAAAGACCTAGAGGATTACTTTTGATCGGCCACGCTGTATCTGCGTCGAGGCGTGCATTCAGGTCGAACCATGGATGCTCGTCATATAGGGGTCTGGGCCTACATTAATCGACAACAAAATACCACGACCACGCAGACGTCATGTCTGTGTTTTATCAGTTTATTGACCGAGAAAAATCAACCAGTAAACACGAGGCGCCCAAGTTGCAATTATCGGGAAAAGGATTTTGTTAAATAAATTAAATTAAATGGTATTAGCTTTGGATAACTGTTAAGCACTGACGCAGGGGTAATTGGCGTAACGCACATTGTACTTTTAAAAAAAGTTTGTAAGCGTTGAATACAAACGTGACTTTGTATTGGCCACACTATAATCTTCGTCACTAAATCCAAAGATACAAAATTTGGAATCATTTTATCGGTGGCACCCGCACCTCGATTAATTGTACATAGTTGTTGTAGGCTAAATCTCCGCCATTTTCACACTGACTGTTCGACGCATATTACAAATTATACAAAAAAGTTGAAAATATAATAATAAAAAATTAAAATGCTTTTTCTAAATTGAAACATAACGTTTATAAACGCTCGTTACAACTGTGCACTGGCGTCACGCTTGAAGGGTTTTGTTGACTGTTCAAACTTCATAGGCCTTACTTTCTTTCGTCGTTGACAGTCAAAAGCAAAACTTGACAGATTGGTGAACACCAACATTCGATGCATCTGCTCATTGACGATACCGTTAACCTGTGGTTATAATCCCTACGACACGAAAACGTTTTCAAAATATTTAGTAGATGTTTTGTGTTTTATTTTACAGATAACTGTATGCAGCTTTTGTCTTCAAGCCTTATGCAATTGTGATATAAAACGTTTTCAGAAGTTTTGAAAACGTTTCAGCACAAACATTTTCTGCAAATTATCTAGACTTATAAAAATATTAGAATTTTAATAGCTGTGGGCAACAAAAAAGTTTTGATATGAAATTTTTCTCCGTGAGACTTTTTTTACATCACGACGACCGAGACCAAAGCGCCGCGAGACAAATCAGACCCGCATCAGTGCACACAGCATCAAGTTGCTGCTGCTGCTGCTGATGATGATGATGATCTCCACGCAATTATTGCATCTAGACCCCGCTTCGCCATTACAATCAGCGGCACAATTTGCTACGGTTTGGTTTCCATCCCACGCCTCGCTGCACTCGAAGCCCTATGACCTTTATACGGTCGCTGGACGGGACAGCTGCAATGAGTCGTGGGTGGGCGTGGCACGGCACGATAGCAATGTCAACACAAATCAATACGCCACTCATTCAGTTGCTAAGGCTGCGCGATAGACGCACCGATGACAATAACACAAGCTTAGTTAGGTCACGGTGTAGGTCTAATACAATGTCATACAGCTGCGGGTTGTCACCGTCTGTCCCACGCACGGAGGCCACGTGACAACTGACGACTGCAGCAGCAGCTCGCTCCTATAGAGACGCGCAGCATCCAGACAAACCTTACGTCGATAATCGATATACCGCAGCAAAAATCATGAGTCTAGAGGTCACTGCTGGTCACTAGTCCGAAGGGGCACTGGTCCGAAATTGGCCATAACACGGTACGCCGTGGTCAGAGGCCAACATAGCCAAGCTCTGCCGAAGACAAAGATGCAATTTATCCTTACTCTTAACCCGAAATTCTATCGCAGCATCCAGACAAACCTAACCCTATCTCTAGCTCTAACGCTCGCGCTGTTCGGGCTAGTGCCGCTTTGAACTAGTGAACTGTCCCGAGTTTAAAATGAAAATAGGCTTTCCAGTTCTCTGTGAAATAAAAATTAAAAAGTTGAATCAATTCTAGCTGCATATGTCACACTTTTAAGAAGATTATACAGCAGAGCAGAATGTGATATATTTTATTTGTAAACGGGGCATACATATGATGACTCGAACGCTTTGGAATGCATAGGAATGCTACTTTGCTTTGTCGTTTTCTCATTCTTTTTTGTCATTTCGTCGTTTGATATTTTCTGCAGCTGTCGAGAGGTTTACTGATAGAACGAATCACAGCGACTATTATATTGCGATTTCTAAATAATTGCAACACCGCGGTGTTTTTTTCTCGGTATCGATATTCCGTACATGTCTAATTGCCGGCGGTGTGAGATCCCACGCCAATTGTCGCAGACGTGGGACGCAATCTGCCGCTAGACGGTAGAGTCGTTAGATCCATTGTTATTGTGCTGGCCCGCGAGACCGTTATTTCACCCAGTGCAGTGCGTGGCCAGGTTACGTAGGAGTGCTTTTTTTTACTACGATAGCCGTGGCTGAAAACAGAAATTACCGAAATAGCCGAATAAAGCAAAATAGCTCAAATATCAGCTAATATGTCACAGATAACTGGATACCCTGTCCTTCTGCGACTGCGTTGGAGTGTTGGACAGGGACAGTGGCTTAGCTTAAGTGTAGCAAATCGCTCACGCTATGGCTGTAGATTATTTTCTTATTCAGCCAAGCTGCTTTTTTTGCTTGACAACTATACTTATAGCATTAAAATGCACTATGTAAACTGCTGTTTTGTACGTCAAGGGGTCAATTTGGTGACCATCCATTTATTGTCAAACTAAATTAAATTTTAAATATTACTACAATTTTATGATAAATACGTTGTGCAATGTGCAATGTAAAAATTATCTGGGTGATCGTACTTAAGATGGCATAACTTTGTCAACGTTAGGAATAGGGCTGCCGCGGGTACCGTTGTAAGTAATATTTAAAACTTAATTTAGTTTAACTCGATTATTATTCACACTATTTTGAATAATGTTGTTGTTTTGTTTGATGTTTTAACTTCGATGACTCATGGACACCTGCACATAGACCAAATTTGGAGAAACTACAGGGTGGGCCAAAAATGGCACCATTTATTGTATGCCTCATAAGTTTACCAAATATTAACCGATTTTTAAACTTCTTTCACTGTCAGAATCAGGAAACAATTTGTAATGAAACTGTCACTACAGATCCTACCACACCTCAAGTGTGTTGCTACACTACCTCGTGAAATGTCAGATGATGCACTCAAGCCGGCGACGCCACTGACCAGCTGCATGATCAACGTTGATCGAGCCTGGCACGTGGCTCCCAAACAACACAGACTTAAATCCAGTCGATTATGCTGTTTAGGATGCCCTTCAACAGACGGCCTATCAATGTTGACGAACACGGTGGTCTCTATACGGAACTGTTAGTTTACTTTTTCATAATTTTGCCAAAATTTATAGTCATTCTGGCAACACAAAAATAAAGTTACGCTATGTTTACTTTGTATCGATAGTAAATTAACTGCTATACGTCGTATAGTGAAAACACCCCATCTGATGTGCAAACAGTGTGCAATTTTCTTTTAAGGGGGCCGAGTTATAGCCAATTTTGTCTCAAAATTCGTTGCGGGGGTCGATCAGGGGTAAATATAAATGACACCATTAAATTGGCCGACCCCAAAAACCATACCTTAGAACCAAAAATTACGACTTTATCTTATACATAGCCGGAGTTATGACAGTTTAAAGCATTGTCTAATTCTCCCCATAGGCGCCATTGTAATTTTCCATATTTTTGTGAAAAATAGGTGAAAATGTTAAATTTAAATTTTGTAACCCCCAAAAGGCACTTTCTTGCGCGAACTCGCGTCATATGAGCCATCGTGCGTTAAAATCAGTTCAGTCGTTTTTCCTGTAGAGGACGGCAAGAAAAAAAGGAAAGGGAAGGAAAGGCACAAAGTCACGCAAGCGTTATATTTCACCTATTCGTGGGGAAGCCTCCCGTAAACGGATTTTCACCAAATTTTGTACATCAGGAGATATGTTGGACATAATCATCTGTGCAAATTTTGGTGTGGAAAAATTAAGGGGTTTGGGAAATACGAGGGGTCAAATTTTGGAGTCTCCCATTGAATGGCTGGTCACCCTTACAACAGGGCTGGCGCTACCGCGCAGCCTGTGATGGAGAATTATAATACTCAACTTCCCCCCTAATTTGCCCACAAAACTTCCCCCCTCTGAGTGTTTTGCATGTATATGCTATATCATTAATGCAGAATTAAAATATTCAATTCCCCCCCCAGCTTGTACCCATGACACATTATGAGGTCAGCATTACGTCTGAACTAGCAAAGGATATTTAGTCAACTGCCACATTTTGTTGCAATATTTTGAATTACTATTTCTTCAGCTACAACTGGTACAAATATTGTGTAAACTGATTATCATTTGAGTGAATTATGAAAGAACAAATACGTCTTTTTTATGAAACACCATGTATATACCCTAATCATAAAGTCTGGACATTGTCAATACAGTTTGTGAAAACTAGGCTAATACAAAATGCATAACAAATAAAACACTATTCAAATCAAAACTGCAATACTGTACAGATGATAGTAATACTTGAATAATATATCTGCAGGAAAAATATGATAAAAAAAAATAAAAGTTTACAAAAATAATAAAAAATATGAGTTCTGACAAACATAACTTGACTTAAACAGATCTTAGAAATGGCAAGTTGAAATATCTAAAAATATTTCAACATAAATTTCATCAGATGTTTAACGAATGTTATGCATGATTGTTGTTTGAAATGTGTTCTTTTCAAAATGACAAAAATGCGCTCTGTCGTACATAGCTAAATGCAGAAAGAAGGCAAGAAGAAAATGAAGCATGATAGGTCTAAAGAAAGAACGAAAGGAATAGAGAAGAATGTCAACGAAAATAAAGAAAGGCATGGAAGGCAAAAAAATGACTACTAACTTTGCATATGACGTTACCATTTACGTAACGCTATATGTGATGGGCCCAACAGAGTCGACAGCAACCGCTATAATGTAGACTCTCAACTCCCGCAGTCGTATATGTATAGTTTACAGTCCTGTCGTATATGCTAACTTCTTGCGTGATATTACGGTGACCAATAAAAGTTTTTTAAATCGTTGTTGCTGCATATTCAGTATGTTTATAGCTAAATATAGCTGAAAATAATGACTGGGAGAGCGTAAATTATACATATAATAATGACTGGAGATTCACTGACATATGGGAGTAATTATTATACATTACACTATCTCCAGTTGATTTATTTTATTCCATTTTATTGCACTATAAGTGATGACGTCATGTGTCTATGTGGCCTACGCCAGCGAAACTAGCACTGTTGTCAGGAACCTCTGGTTGTTGTTGTTGTGGTTGTTCCTGGTGTCGATGACGTCGGCATTTCTTGCGTCCTCGCTTGTGATGACGTCGAGGCTCCTCTGGTCTGCCTACGTCATCAGTTCCTGCGTCGTCGTCTGCCGACCTATGAACTATTTGACCTTGAGCCGAGCCGTGAAGGTCGTCGTCGTCGTCGCCATGACGACGGTTGTCAACAATGGGCGGCAGGTGCACGTGTGGTGTGAAATCAACGTCCACGAGCCAGGCCAGTTGAGTGGCAGCGTTGCGAACTCGGTCGCCACGATGACTGTCAGGCCGACCGGAGTTCACTCGACGCGTCATCATCTACAATGACAATAACGGCTACCGAGCTTCACATGCCATATAGGATCATGCAGTGTTTCCTGCCACTCGATACAGATAAACGTGCTCTGCCTCAACTCTAGCCAAACAGGCCGTAGACCTACTCGATTTATCTACTCCGGGGGACAGAAGGCTGAGTTGACCATGATGGTTCGTTATATGGGCCACCCAGATGGTTTACCAGCTGCTCGCATCCATGTGATAGCGACCTAAACCGAGAGTCGAACTCACGAAAATTCTTGACCACAGGTCTAACGTCCTAGTCGCTACGCCGCTATGATGCTATAATCATGCAGAATTCGCCGTTCCTTCTCCACCAGTGTCTGTAACCATCGCCGGTACTCACAGTGACTACGCACACAGGAATGGTCAGGCCGAGTTGGCCTGGGTGACTTGGTCGAATATCGAGACTAAGATGTTATACCAGCAAACCCGGTTCGACATGGTGGTAACATAGTTCGGGCGACCATTAAACAAAGCCGTCACCTGTAGCAAAGGCCAGTCATTTGGCATTGAACGGCATTGCTGCAATTGCACCTACACGATATTTAACGGAAAGGACAAATCGAATGGGATCGCCGATATTAGGCCTAGCGTTGCTAACTTGCTATAAGTTCCTATAGGTGTCAATTGCAACCATTCGGCTATCTGTAACGACCTGCAAGCTGCAATAAGTCGGGCCTAATGCAAATTTTGACTGGGGTTGTAATCCACAAATCTTCTCTTTCCCTGAGGGGATGGGGACTCTGTACTAAAGCAATGCTATTTTCGGCTATACGAGTGTCTCTACTAAATGCTATCTCATTACGTCCATCGGTTTCAGCAAGGTGCATCAGCGTGACAGACGGACAAGCAGACGAACAGTATTCACTACACCTAACTACGGATGGATGGCCAGGCTGAGTTGACCAAAGTAGTATGGTCGTATATCTTGACGGTAGGATACCGCGACCAATTACGTAATCGCGGAGTAACAAAGTTTGCTGCTTCTTTCCCAGCAGTCGCGATAGAGGCTCATGCATATAATATGCCTATAAAAGCTAAGTTTCTGCACCACGCACTAATACCGGCCATGAAACGAGCTGAATTATATACAGAAGGTTCTAGTCTTCACCTTCCAGTGTTCGATGGCGTTTTTACTGCGACACGCTCTGGACTTTTTGGTCTCATTGATGACCATGATTGCCCGAATCTTCCGCTTGTTGTCGAGCACGACCGAGTAGCTCTGTTGATACTGCAGAAGTTCGCTTTGTGAGTATGTTCTTTCCAGCACTATGATAATCTTTGCCCACTGAACACACATTCTGTCAAATCTGTGTATAGCCAATAAACGACAAAATCAAGGATCTTTGTGAAAACTTATCTTAAAGATATACCGAGCGTCACCTGCCATACGGGATCACGCAGTGTTATCTGCTATCCGTCAGAGGTTAACGTGTCCGCTGCCGGTCTTTTTATCCCTGCCCACCCGAGAGCGATGAAAGGTGGAGTTGACCTGAGTGATTGGTTACACCTACCGAGTTGGCTTACCTGCTAGCAGTCACCGATCCAACCAGTAATTTGGTCTGGCTTACATCAAATGTGTTGCAAGAAAACATAATTTCAATCATAAAATTGTCCCCATCCCGCCTTATCCCAATTAAATTTTCCCCATCCCCATCGCACCGCAGAATCTGAAGTCTGAAGAGGAGGACTTTACCATTCATGTCACTTGATAATAATTTTTATTAACGAAAATCTGCATGTTCCTATAGCGGATTGACACTGTTTTCAGTGTCTTCAAATATAAAAAAAATTCAAAAATACCACTTGTACACTATAGGGGCTAATTCGTTATGCCAGTGACAAACGACTGCATGCCCAATGTGGTTAAAACCTTTGGGAGAAGCGCCAGTCACACACGTGTCGCTAGTCGCAGACCTGGGCCATTAATGCATGTCTGTGCCGTCTTCCAGTAGATCCCAGGAATGCTATAGACAAAGGTCGGCAGATATCTGTGATCTCAGTTGCTGCAGTCAGTACAGTGCGCTAACGTGGCTGACGGTGATAAATAAGTGCCCAGCGCCCCTGCAAAGTTATACCACGCGACAAGCAGTGGTCGTCTGTCGTTCATGATCTTATACACTGAGCATTCTAGTGTCCAGAATGACGCTCACTTTTACAATGCATGCAGCGGGAAATGAACTAATTTTGTTTTACCGCTACCGCGGTACTACCGTAGTTTTTTTTTACCGTTACCGCGGGATTACTGGGCAAACTACACTTTAACAAAACTTCCCCTATTTTTTACTTCCCCTATTTTTCTATTTGCACTTTTAACAAAAAAAACTCGCCCTATTTTTACTTTCCTTTATTTTTCACTGGGCAATCTCCACCTTTAACAATTACTTTCCCCTTTTTTATTCCCCCTTTATGTTTCAATCTGCACCTTTAACAAAAATCCCCCTATTTTTCACTTCCCCCAATTTTTCACTGGGCAAATTACACTTTTAACAAAACTTTTTCCCTAGAGGGTAAAGAAGCCGAAAATGGAGGAAAAAATTTGAGTCAGAAATTGGGGGACCTCAGCCCAAAACTGGGGGGAAGTTGCGCTTGATTTTAAATCCAGATTTAGGGGAGATAGAAGCCACTGGTTAAGCTGACCTTGATTTCTCGCCTTTTGAGCTAAAAACTGGCAAACTGGTTACTTCTCTCCCGTCAGGGAAACGCACGTGCAAATTTTGTTTTGAAGCCTTTTTACATGGCATGCAGAAGCGTTAGTTATGGCAGAAGCATCTGCCGTCCGTCCGTCCGTCTGTCTGTCCGTTTCTTTATCCGGATAGCACACTGATGTAAGCCCTATTCATGTCAAAACGACGCAAGCTAGGATCACGACGAAATCTTTACTGCCAGCTCCGTGGAAAACCCTAGTCGAGTTAGAAACAGACGGAGAGACAAACGAACCAGCAGAACCCGTAACTTGCGGCGAGGAAGGCCGAATAATAATAGCGTTTAGTATACCGCATGCACTCAACGCACCTGTCGCTTCCATTCCTTCTCGGATCTGCGGATGATCTGTTGGTAAGTGTTGCCCATCATGGCAATAAGCATGTTAATGAGAAGAATAGGCACCAAGACGGCAAACGCCACGAAGACGCACTTAGTCAGCACCGGCAGACGAGTCCAGTTGAACTGCTCGTACTATATACACACGTACCACACGCCTACTGCTATCGTATGGTGTCCGTCTGTCCGTCTGTCTGTAACGTTAATGCATAGCAATAATTATACGTTGCGTTACTGGCAAAGTAATTTTTATAAAACTGATTAGCTTAGAGTTTTTGTTCAAAAACACAACGCGTTATGTAGGTCTACGTCATAAGCGTTAGGAAAATATTTTCAAACGCATAAGTATGTTTTTATACGAACGTTTGTAAATGCAAAATAAAAATTAGAAAGACCGCATAAGCTTTTTGCATCTCGAAAGCACAGCATGGGAGATTAATTATTGACTTAAGGGAACATCTTCAATTTTTTCGTGAAATACCGAATACATCGTCTCACCAGAACAATATGTGACGTCGCCCTATAAAACGGGCGCTTGTAAACGTAACCACAAAAGGCATCACGCGGAGCTTTTCACTACGACAGTAGGCACTACTATATATTTATCTTGCAGTTGTGAAAGTTCTGCAAAGTTCTGATAAAGAATGTAGGCCTAGTTAGATATCAACAGGTTTTTGCTACGAAAATGTTTACTTGCTCTGTACTATTACTCACAGCAAAAGTGAAAAGAAGGAGAGATAGACTTAGCCTAATAACGCTGACGAACAAATGTTTGCACAATTTGAAAGCAGAATATTGATGTCACATACCATCTGCAAACACATAAATTAGCAACATCCCGTCAAAGCTACTGCACCAGTAGGCCTAACATAATGGTTCAATAACGGTAATTTTTAGCTTACAGTCCACAATCTTCCTAAGTCTTGTAGAGCAAATTTTTATACAAAACTTAGGTTTATACTACAAATGTGCTCCTTTTGTACTTTTTCAGTACCGAAGTCAGAAAGTAAAGCAATAAAGTAGGCCTAATGATGCACTTTGCTACATGCTAAATGCACTGCGATCATTACTTAAGCGACTTAAGTCTATGTAATAACTGCACGTTTTTAAACTTCTAGCCAGTACTTTTTGTTTTAATACAGCTATGGGCTATACAAGACAATAAATATGTTTTATTCATCCATCCATCCGTTCGACTGACATCAAAAGTAAAACGTAGCCTAGATCCAAGTTGCTTGTTAAAAATTTGCCAAAATGGCCTGATATGTACAACTGAAACGGCTCTGATGGCTTCATATTAGACCTAGTTGTTAACATATATTTATAGACGTATAATGTGTACAGTTGTGCACACTATACGGAATGCATAAGCGGCCCCGTAGGCCTAACCTTGGTCTCACAGTGTAAACTGGTGTCTGGATGAGGGCTAAAGAAACGGAGATTAGCGAACCCCCTCTTATGGCTCGGGAAGGACTTTACGTTTACAGCTGCGCAGATTTAACAAAGGTAAATTCTTTAAAAAAATTCTGGTAAAAACAGTATACCACTTCTACAACTTTCGGTGTTTGGGCGCCGCCGCCTCTACAGACCAAGGCCGAGTAGCAACGCATTTTTTACTCGAGGGCTTGTAAAAACAATGTTTAAAGTACCAAAAAGTAAAGGAATCAAGAAGAATTACATGTAAGTCGTCAAACCTCGTATTCGCCAAGCGTCATTCCAAAGACCATCATGGCCGTATCACCGACTCGTTCAAACGACGACGGCGTTTCACCCTGATAACCCTTGAACAAGAAAAAGAACCCTGTGCCCACAAGTCAAAAAGACAATATAATAGCTTAATGCATCAATTTTCTATTAAATCCGGTAACCTATACCTTAAATGTTTCGTCTGTCAGTCTGTTTTACCGCCTCTAAGAAGTGGGCCTATAAGTTTTTGCTTCCGTTTCTTGCACAGACGACGGCATCGCTTTGTTCTTGAAGCGGCAAAAAGTGTGGTATTATACGAGCGCGAAAGCAAAACGCCAACTGCCAAATCAAAAAGTAAAGTAGGGTCTGGAAGCAGTGGCTTCTATTCCCCAAATCTGGAATCAAAATCGAGCGCAACTCTTTCCACTTTTGGGCTGAGGTCCCCCTCAATTTTTGACTCAAGTTTTCCCCTTTATTTCGAGCTTCTTTTCCCTCTAGAGAGAAAGTTTTGCTAAGGGTGTAGTTTGCCTAGTGAAAAATACAGGGAAAGTAAAAATATAAAGGGGAGGGAATTTTGTTAAAGGTGCAGATTTAAAAAATAAGGGAAAACAAAAAATAAGGGGGAGTTTATTTG
>Ga0209367_1003983_pt1 | contig 20250 bp, 15 predicted proteins | sample WorMetLIZISLAND2_FD_187412 | JGI IMG/M metagenome (GOLD analysis project Ga0209367, IMG submission 187412) | Marine gutless worms symbiont microbial communities from Max Planck institute for Marine Microbiology, Germany - Olavius geniculatus... ...
AGTGAGTTTTAAGGAGGCGACGGAAAGTGTCTGCAGAGGTAGAACTACGGATGCTAGAGGGTAGTGAGTTCCAAACTGTGGGGGCTGTAATGCTAAAACCGCGGGAGGCAAAGGTTGTGCGGACACATGGAACCGACAAAAGATTGGTGTTAGCAGAACGCAGAGAACGTGTGGGAGTGTGATAATTGAGCAGAGAACGTAGATAAGCAGGTTGAGAGGAGTTGAGAATGTTGTACATCAATGTGGCAAGTTTGAATTCAATGCGTTGATCAACTGGGAGCCAATGCAGTTCCTAGAGAATATCAGTACAATTTAACATAAAACACCAACAAAGTAATTATTTCAAAAATGACTCTGATTATTGCAGAACAAATGGCAATTCACAGAAATCACACTGGCAGTTAATTCACATGCATACAACTATTTCAAATTACTATCAAAACTATACCACTATACTAAACAACTCTATTACAGCATATTGATAAAAATTTTTTTTAAAAACGGTATTAAATTTTGACAAACTGAAAGCTCTTGCCTTCACAACTGGAGGTGCAATGGGAAACAAGTAACGGTTCTCAGTAAAATCTTCTACTCTCAACGTAGCAGACATTATCACAAGATTCAGCGGCTGGTCTCTCTGAAACATCATCAATATTCAGTCAACATTCAGCTAAAAATTAGTCATAACGTATTTATTTAAAAATTTAATAAACTGAGATCACAAAAAGCCATAGTTTGTATTAATTGGTATATCAACCTTTTGCGAATTGGTGATATGATAAACCACACAATTAGTTAGTGATTAACCACTGAACTCATCACTTACAAGATCACTCAAAATTATTGTTTCTGACAACGTAAGATGTCATGTAGTGCTGGTTGCATGGCACCACCGAGGAAGCCTCATTGTTGGCAAAGCCTTGCACAGTAATGAATCATTGTATAAAAAACAGCATTCAGACACCATTAGTTTGTTCAGCAGCCATTTGATGGAACTGACTTCATACAAGTAAGTAAACAAGTAAGCAAATTTAATTTATAAAGCGCACAATATAGGCAAGAAACTCGCCGAATCTGAGGCGCAAAATTACCTTTGCTAATTAACAGTAACCCGAATAAGTTAAAAAGTGACTCTTGATAAATATTTTAAATCAAATTATATGCTTCTCCAAAAATATAGCAAAACAAACAAAAACTACTTTTATTATAAAACTAATTAAAACTGTTCAAATAATGCTACACAAGTATGGTGTAACCTGACTACGCAGCCTTTGGATACGCGAAAGCCAGCCGATCAGAACATCTGTGTAAACACTGCGTTCATGTGCCTCATCCAATATTATGACTCGATACTTCAGCAACAGCTCATCCTAACCAGCCACAAAAAAATACACAACTAATCTAATCTAATAACAATTTGACATAACACTAGTAATAATGTCACAAATTACTGTGAATTAGAGCAAACAGTAAGTAACATGATTCGCAGTTCATATTGTGACAATGGTGCTATATCAAATTGTTTTTAGATTAAATTAGATAAGAACATGCCAGCTTGTCCAAGGTGCAGGGGTAGGCTAAAGTGAACCGTTCAATTAGTCTAGATTGAAAGGGCTTAAACTATCAGCAGGTCTAATGCCCAGAGTGTTTATTGCAGAGAATGGGAGGAGTTATAGAAAAGTAACGAGAAAAGAATACAGTGGACTAATGAAGCAGATTGGCTGCCAATGAACGTAATTTCTGGTAGGTGGTTTTCACATACGAGGTTGCCCAGGTACACCAGCTGCCTAAGCATTCTGGCCTTGAAGGAAGCATGAACTTTGCTTAGGTAATGGTATGGGTGAATGACATGAACGTGCCACACTTTAACCCGAGCCAGGCAGGTCAGTATTTAACTTACCTAACCCATAAGATGGAAGGCTGATTTACATGGGTCTCGTCAGTTACATATTTAAACAGTTTCTCTGTCCAAAGACAGTCACCTCTCCAGGTACTAACCAAACCCAGCTTAGTGCAACTATGAAGATCAGAGACAAAGCGTTAACCATTGATAAAAAAGGCAGATAAAAACAACACAAATACAGCAAGAAGAACAAACATTTTGAAGCTCTTTCAGTAGCACACCATCTGTCATAAACTTTATCTTTGTGTCTTCTGTTGCATTACCTTCGTATCTTATCTGATAAGAAACTTCTCTGCAATCAAACAAAGTATCAGTACACTGTGGATATCAAATGAAATGCCCAGGCAATGCAATCCTACAGTTGCTCTCTACACTTTACACATTTAGTACATCAAGCACATGATGGTCTTGTTCAAATCACACTGAGATACATAAAAACTAACACTGATTCAATCTGTACTTTTAATATCTGAATGTTCTGAATATATACAAAATTCTTTAAAAATATTGTATATATACAACTCTCTCTCTCACTCGCTTGCTCCACAGGCTCAATGCATGACATGTTTTACGAAATGAGTCCATTTCGTCTTATCCATCACCAATCCGCACAAGATGCCAATATCCTGATTACACCAGTCCACTCAGTCGTCCATCCATCTTCTTTTCAAGATCTCCCTCCATTGTTGATGCCAACCGTTAAGCCAAAAATAACTTGCTTTATCTGTCTGTCATATACAGTCTGTTATACACAACTATCTGTGCATGAAGTCTGCACAGCAAAATAAACATAATATTACTGATAATTATCATATCTGCAATCTGACTCCAACCTCGAGCTGAGATTCATTTCCTTGGCAACACGTTTGGCCATGCAGACAGCGGCTACTCGTCGGGGCTCAGTAACGCCAATAATGCCACCAGATTCTCCACTAAGCAGTTTACCCACAATACCATAGATCACGTCATAAAAACTTGACCACATCACATCACATCACGATCACACATGAACAAGTTGCTGCAAGCTGATATCATACAAGAAAACAATAATGAAATATTCGGACAGCATCAAGCAAAAAAGTAATTTCATAAAAGGGGAAATTGCTAATCAGTGCTGCTCCATGGTAAATCATATAATTAGATAAATGCAAGTTTGGGCTGGGGATGCGTCATTGAAGTGAAGTATAGCTGTCAAATGGCATGTCAGAAATGGATAGGTATAGGCATAATTGCTGTATGGGCAAATCTGATGATGGATAGTGAAAAACGTTGACTTTTGTTACTTTTTTATCTAAACAAACGCTATATAACATAACAAATGATATTAAGCTGACTGGAAAAATCAGCAACATGCTAGCAAAGACTTATTTGTGTTTAGTCAAAGCTATGTATTTTTACTACCACAACAATAACAAAACGACACAAATTGTGCAACACCTGCATTGAAAAAATGTATAAAAATGAAAAAAATACTGACACAAACAGTCAAGAAATTTGTTACTTAGGAAAAAAAAAGTAATACAAACTCCTAATAGATCATGTGGCTAGAGGCAAGTGGTAATGATAAGCAGCCGAAGCTTACTTACTGTGCATATCCAGCCTCAAACAGGAACTGCGGCACCTGAGTTGTCTTGCCCGAACCTGTTTCTCCGTGAATGATGACAACTGGGTGGTCATGTATGGCTTCCATGATTGTCTGCTCTTCCATTAGTATAGGCAGCTGCTGACGCTGTTCCTGTATCATGTCTGTCAAGCTATTATTACAGCAATGTACCCAAACAATGCACACCACTAAGATGAAAATGCTAAATTAGTAAAAAGTAACAGCATAAGTTTTTAACGAACAGTTTGCAACCACTTGCTCGGTGACTCAAGTGACTATGGCATCAGATTTTCAAACGCGAAGTTGTGAGGTTTGACAGCATGTTTGACTAAATGTTATCAAGTAAAAATTGTAGACAAGTTGTCAAAAAATTAAAAGTTGTTCATAGCTCGTAATGTTCAAGGCCGGTGTTACTTCTTTATTAGACAGGTCATACGACGAAGCTGTTTACTTCCGGTCATGGGTGTCATTTTGTTTCTGTTCGTTGTACCCGTTGGACGTCTACTATACAATATTTAATTTTAGCAAAAAATATTTCATTGTTTGACCCCAACATTTAAAGAAAAGAATTTTGAGACAGGGCATTAGTAAGGGGGCATTTTTTGGAATTTTTGAGCTCCGATGCACCGTTTTCGAGATATTTCCAAAAATGTGTTTCTAATTCAGCAAATATTCACATGTAAACATAGGCCCGATTCCCAGCAGCCTAATCCGTCGGATGACCTGTCTATAAATAAGCACTGGCCTTGGTAATGGCAACCCATTTGATCTCCGAGCCATATTGGATCACAGAGTGTTACCTGCCACCCAACACAGGTGACAGCACCCCACCTTAACCCAGCCAGACAGGCTAGCATTTCACTTACTTATCCTAAAGCCAGAGGTAAATAAATGCAGCTGAAAGAAATTAAATAACAAATTGGCTTCATAAAAAATACACAAATACAAATTTCATGAATACAAAAGACCTGAATTTCAGCTGTCCGATTCACGGCAATATGGCATGCAGGCTTTCTCTCTGTGACAGCTTCTGTGTCCCTAGCTGCTGAAGTTTCCACGATGTGTTGATGTTGCTTATCAGCTGATGTATCCATCGGAGCACTATCAGCCTTCACATCATCATCAGTATCATGTGAAGGAACGGTAGACTGTACTGCTACAGTTTCTGCTGGTTCTGTGTCCATTTCATCATCGTCTGAACTTTCATCTGATGTTGATGTCGAAGACTCAGACTCGGCAAGAGTTTGTTGCTGGTTGCATTGCTGCTGTCTGTTTGCTCCAGCAATTGCATTCACTCTGCCACTGACTGAACACCGAACTGACTCACTGGCCGACCGATCACTACAATAACGGACTTTACGCATCAACCTCATACTGATCACCACAAGGTGGCTTGCTAGTGTAATGGTTAGAACATTGCACTTGCAATCGCAAGGTCACTGATTCAACTCCTGGTTGCGTTGCGATCAAGTACGAGGGTCGTTCCACGAATAATTAACAAAATGGCACTTACTTACTTAGCACTTAGATCCTCCGGTCCTTGACAAGACAATGGGCAGCAAGAGTTCACCGCAAAATGACGGCATTCCATTAATTCTTACAACAGCAAAAATTTGACATTATATCTTTTGTGGAGTGAGTGGTCTGTCTACACTCAGAGTATGTGGTCTTTCTAGTGTCCACCCTGAAAGCGTGTGGTCTGCCTAGTGCCTACCCAGTGTGTGTGTGTGGTTTGTCTGGTCTGAAAGTGAGTGGTCTGTCATTATTAGTAAAACAAGAAAAATTGGATTAAGTTTGGGTGGGTTTTTTGGAAAGTTTAAACAAAAAACTCAGCAAGTTTTTTTGATATCTGCATGCGTGTATCAACCTTGATGAGAGATGAAAGAATTACCAGAAAAGTTTATCAGTGGCAACCTAGTAACAAAAATAAACTACAAATTTGGGGCAAAGCCCAACGTGAATCCACTCGGCACCCTAAGTCCGATTGGGGGGTTAATTCAGGGGGTTGAAATTTCCCCGGCAGCAAAATCATGCAGCCCGAAGTCAAATGCATTACGCAGAATGCGCATTGTCAACTTTGGGTGGGTCAACACCCGCACCTGCAACTTTTTTGTTAGTGGACCAAAGTTCACCATATTTTTTTCGCTGAACCCAGCAGGAATCATTGTCGATCAAGTTTGTTTCCAACTTTTGATATCTCAATCAGTTTCTAAGATATTCGTGGTCAAACTCAAAATTTGTCCGATATTGGGCCGAATTTTCAAGTTTTTGGCCCTACCAAATGCCCACTTTATGGCACGTCATATGGTAAAGTATTGTAGCACTACTCCCACTAATGACAAAGTTATAGGCACAGATATGCTCAATTTTAAACTAATTTTTGACCCCCCTTTGAAAAAAGATTGTAAGGGAAACCCCTGTCCCCAGTGGAAGGTGTGCTAGCAAGACTTGGACATTCTCTAGCCCGTGTGAAAATTTGGGGGCACGGCACCCCCTAGGAACCGAAATATGGTCTCCCAAAAGTCGATTTGGGTGGGTACGATTTCACCGCTTAATCTCCATGATTAGTATACCAAAATTAACCGAACTTCTTTCCACTAACGTGGGACGAATCACGATGCAAAATGTACTTGTCTGATTTCGAATATCTTCATCCGTTCCAGAGATGTTCGCTGCCGAACTATGAAGTCGTCCGAAATCGGGCCAAATGTTGCATGTTTTTGGCCCCTAAAATTTTTTGGGGAGGGCCCCCAAAATTTTGGACTGGGATTATGAAATACAACACACTTCTGAGCATCATGCAAAATTTTGCGGCAATCGGCCAACAAAGCTCAGAGATTACGCGAGGAAAAAAAGAAAAAAATAAATGCCAGCAAAACTTAAAGTCCACTCCGCAAGCTATTGCTTCTGAATGGACTAAAAAGCCATAAAAAATAGACAGACTGTATTAAAGAAAACTTTGGAAGAGACAAAGTCATCAGATTCAAAAAACAGTAGGAAGACAAAGAATGACTTTGAGTGATGTTTCAGCCAGAAGACAGAGAACACTGAAGCAAGTTGGTAGCACTGGCATCTATTGCTGAAAGCAGCTGGACAATAAAAACCTGACCTGACTATGAATATAGCCGAAATGATACAACATATCACTTCTACTTCAACTGTGCTCAATCCTAGAATCAATCCTAGAATTACAACATAGCCAATGCTTTATCACCTGCCACATTTGTTCGACTGCATATCAGAAGTTGACATTAGCAAAGCCTTCTCTTGTGGAGTTGCCACCACATGACTTAACTTCTCTAGTAACTCTGCACGCTGCACACCACACAGAAATTCCACCATTAAACCAAAATCTACGTTATAAAAATTGTCAAGTGCAGTGTATTAAACTGCTATTTACCCACTGCATACAGAGCTGCTTCCAATGCTTATTGCCTAGGTATTTATTAATGGCAGCTTCAAGCCATATAACTTACCTTACCACTATCACTAGGACAGTAGAAAATCATGGCAAAAAATAGCAAAAAACACTTGGCAAATTTTTGCGAAAATAGCAAAAATCATGGCAAAATCACGGCATCAAATTATGGGCCCAAATATCATTATAAAGTCTATAAAACTCAACATCTAGCATTGATGTAGTGCAAAGTTTTCATTTGTAAAATTTTGTCGCTACGAAGCATTAAAATACAAATTTCTACAATGATGTCATAGTCACATATTGAGCCAGTAAGTAACAAAACATATGGACTTTGGTAGCAGTAGCAAAAGTAAATATTTTCGTGTCAAAATCACATCATTTATGTTGATTGAAAATGAAAAATCAATGTAAAAAACATTTTTTAAAACGTGCAAAATCACAGCACTTTGGCTAAAAACCCGGCAAAACATGGCACTTTGGCAAAATCATGGCATTTGCCGAAAATCATAGTTTCCGTGATTTCTGTGTTTCTGTGATTTTCTACTCTCCCTAACTATCACTATTCCCTAACCTTATTACTAAGCCTAAATCTAACTTTAGCCTTCACTTACTGAATTAATTAACCAAAGCCAGCAACAATTGTGTGTCCAACATCCACTAAGAAATCCACAAAAACATGACATCACACCTTCAGGATCTGGAATGTTCTGCTGACATCCATAGACAGTCACTAAATGCATTTTTATTCTCACGATACTAGCATGAAAACATAAAAAACATGCACGCAGTACTTGCCTGTGCTTTCTTTGCCTTTGTTAGCAGCACTTTCTCCAGCTTCTTCCTCTGCTTTTTGGCCATAGGCTTAACATGACTCAGCCGCATTACCTAACATAAACCCAATTTTCAACAAATCTTATAATAACGACAACAAATATCACATTTTAAACAAATGAGTAGTGATCTAAAATAAGCAACTGACAGATTTGAAATACTATCAAGCCAACGTGTAATTAAGGCTGTAATTGATTTAGAAAAACCGAAACCAGTTTCGATTTTGGGTTTTGCTGTGTAAATCGACTGCACCAAACCGTTTCCGTAGGACGGTAGGATTGTAAACAAACAACATGGCAAGCAACTTCATCGTAAATATTTGTCTGCACGAAGTGTTATTTACTACTGAAAAAAATAAATTCATCTTACAGTTGAAGCTTTATTCCTGTACGTGATAACAATTCAACTACAAGTAAACAAAACAGCAACAAGCAAACGGCTTCCCGTTTCGCCAGCGAAACCTGCTCCAGAGTCGATTTCAAAAAATTAACCCCAGTTTCGCGAAACCGGCTTAATCAATTGCAGAAAACTCTACCCTGAAAGGAAACCGGTTTCAGTTTTTGCTAAATCGATTACGCTCTAAATCAGCATTACAGATGCATCAAACTAACCACGAGAGCTGTAAATGTACAGTACAGTTACTGCCCTGAGCATTATTGATACATTCACTTCACATATTTATACACCTGGGTCTTTCTCTTCTTTTCACTTCTGGCTTGACGTTTCCGCTGTTTCGAATTAAGTCGAGCTGTCTGCTTGGATTGGGTCTCTTTGGGTTTCAGTTTCTTTGGATCAATCACCAACATATTGCTGTCACTCGCTGACAGTTCGCGTTTCATCTAGTTACAGAATCACACACACACATGCACACATTCTATTGAAGACTAAAAATATGAAAACATTTTAATTTTGCAGATTGTACCGGTACAATGCCTAAGTTAATCAAGAAGCAACAACGAACATGACATGCATATGACAAAAACAGGACATGGCTGAACATAAAATGCGAAATACAAAACCGTCACATAATAAACTCTTCATGGCGAAAAAGCTATGATAAGGAAAATGTTTTTTCACGAATACTAATCCTAATGCTAACGTGTAGCTAGTCGAGCGTGACGAGTTTAATTTGTGATCAGTTAACATACGAATTCCGTATTATCGCTCACCGGCACATTCTAATTATCTGTACATACAAGCAACTGGATTTATATATGTAATTTAAAAACATCAATTAACTTCAGTTTTCTTGTGCAGTTTCTAATCATACTACTAACCCTCTTTTTCTCTGCCATGGAGAGCAAAATCACATTATTACTCACATCACCCGTAAGATAAACATCAAAAAAGTAAACAAACTATCAAAGAATATGTAATTAAGTAGTTTTTTAGCTGCATTGAATTGATGATGTAATAACAATTCTTTGCTTTGGAGATTGGCTAAAGTAAAAAAAGTGTCTTCTGCATTTCATTATATATCACCATCATTTCTGTTTTGTTCTGATTGTGAAGTGTTAGTCAGTACTCTCACACACATATTAATAGAAGCCCTATTATAGGTCTGTGGTATCGTGTAACTCAGCGGAGAGAGCCCGAGACAAACGTACCGTAATGTAACGTGATAATGGGGCACAGGCGGTATACCTCTTAGCCATTATGGTATTTTTTACTTTTTGTACATTATCCTTAGGTTTTAGTTTAGTTTTTAGGTGTGTTGTACACCACTGATCACTTTTGTAAGTGGTTATTATTTGATTGATTGATTGATTGATTGATTATTTTTGTTAGCAGGTTAAGTAGCATGACAGTAATACAAGAAGCAAACTAATTGGTGGCTAGGACCTGCAGCATCTATTAACATCATGAATGAAGCCACTGAAAAAAACTGCTTTTTAACACCCCACCATCGTCATATGCCTCCTGTGTCGAGAACTGTGTCTAGTACCCTACCTGCATAAATATTGTATTGCCCATAACTAGTATATCTGGGCTACAATTTTTTTACACGCGAAAGCAGCTATGGTACTGTTTTCAGCGCCTCTTAGCCATCACAATTCTGTTTGTCTTTCTGTCCGTCTGTCTGTCACACAGGTGGATCAGTCAACAACGATGCAAGCTAGGATCACCAAATTTTCACCGTCGGCTGCCCGGAAGACTCTAGTTTTAGGAACCGTAAGCTTTTTCATAAATTCGAAGGAGTAACCCTGAAAGAGGGTGCTAAATGAGAGGGGGTGGGAAAAATTTGTGATTTTTAGTCAGTAAGTTGCTGTATCTCAATAAAGGTGCAAGAGGGCTGGACATGGACATGCTGCATATGACGTTTTTACCATTGAACATAAATTTCAATGGTCTAAGTCTTGATTTTCTAGGTTCTAGGAAACCTGCACACGAGGGCATCAAAAAGTGATACCCCGTAAAAGTCGCAACGAAATGGCTGGAGATAGACTGACAGTTTGCGAACAGAAACTGCTATAGCTTTCGCACGTCTTGTGAGCGTTAGCTCAAATTTCTTGTTTCATTGACTTTATGGGAGTATCTTCATTCACTTTTACGTAGTTGTTTCTGAGAGCCAGGCAAATGGCATATCAAGGTCATTCAAGGTCATCTATTAACTAAGGATCATTGGAAAGCCGATAAGGTACTTTATGTCACTGTCGCTGTATAGCAATGTTGGCTTTCGCTCTAAAGGTTCCATTATGTAAGTAATTAATTCTGTTTTTAGTTTGACTTATTTCTATCAGTTATCATCATATTAGTTTTTTTACAAGTTTGAGTTCCAGTTTATCTTGATTTATCCTGTATCTGTTGCAGTAAAACCACTGTATCTTCATCATGTCTGCGATACTGCATACCTGTCACATGATATTAATAAAATACTGTGTTAACGGTATTTTCATGTAAATATTTAAAGAACAAATGAAGATGTACTGTGCAAGTTTCATCAAAATTTATTCATAACTTTTGAGGTAATGTGGACTGGAGTTCTAGCCATTATCAATACATATGCACAATTATAATCAGCAGCTCTTACAATTTTACGTTTAGGTCATTTTTGCGTTTTGTGTTTCATAAAGGTTAAACTTTCTGTAAAGGTTTAACTTTTTGTTTTGTTGTTACATGTATGTGCAATTTTTGCCTGCAAAAGCTGTCCCCCGAAATGGCCTATACTGCATTTAAAGATTTGGTAATCCTAGCTTGCATCGTTTTTGACTGATCCACCTGTGTGACAGCCAGACGGACAGAAAGACAAACAGAATTGTGCACGTTAAACCTTACTCACTCATTCATTCACACACTCTAAATAGTTTAAAAATTGTGTTGAGTAATTTTATAATTTACCTTTTGCTGAAATTTTTTTTGTTTCCAGATGTACGTCGCTTCTTATCAAAAAATCAGAAGCTATAATTACAAATAATATTTGCTGACAATGGCTGAAGTGGACATGGAATCGAGATATGCCGAGCCAAGTGACAACACGAACCAATCAAATCGTGAAATGTTGTCAACGGCTGAAGCGAACATGGACACAAAAGATACTGAGCTAGGTGTCAACAAAAATCAGTCGTCAAATCGCGAGACAGAGGTTGACTTGAGGCCTAACCAGAACAGTACCAACGATGGTGATGAAAGTCATCACAAATGTTACTCGTGCTATGTGTGCTGTAACGCTTGCTGCAAACGGTGTATGATGGAACACAATCCGCTGCCTGATAGTCCAACCAGGTCTGATATCTTACTAACATTGGGCGCATCTGGATGTTTAGTGGCTACGCCTAGCGGCCTAGTTGCTACGCTGCTAATTACCCAGACAGTCTGCTACCTACAACTGCTACCCGTAGCTGCTAGGCAATAAAACTAGCAGTCTTCAGGGGCGCTAGTCTGCTAGCTTAGCGGAAAAGTAAATATGGCGGCCATCCTAATGGAATTGATTGGTACATGTAATTTACGTGAAATACTGTCGTAATGTTTTTAGTGATCGATTATTACTGTCTGCAGTTAGCAATTAATGCTGGCTACTTCCAGTGGGCTCATGAACTCATGTTTTCGATCAACACGAGCTCGAGATATGCAAGCCTTAGGCCTATGTGAGTGCACACTTTTTTCTGTTCATTATTGCTGTGCTGAATGCAGCAAAATTTTATCCCAGTAAAGTTCTGGCACTTTGTTAGTAGTAAAAAAAAAGATTAAACGATGTAGGGTATTGTAGGCCTAAATGTAATAAGTCATAAATAACGGAATCAGAAATATATAATTTTTTGGTAATTTTTGTTATTTTTGATACCACACCAGTGTCATTGTATTTGGCTTTATTATATGCATATTTTGTCTAGCTTCATCCATTTTTCATTTAATTTACATCCACACTGTTTGTTTATATTTACATGTTAGCCTAGCGCAGTGTCTGGACGCACTATAATTACGCTAGCCTAGCGCACGCCCAGCTACCGCAGCGGATATGCGTAGCCACTAAACATCCAGACGTGCCAATTATTACTGCTACTTGGTAGCTGCTTTTTAAGGTACACCTTGTTAGGCTTAGATAAACTTTTGAGAATTGCTGTGGAATGATGTTCTACTGCCTGGCTGACTTTGGTGCCATTAGATTGTCGGTGGATTGTAATGCATTTTGTGAGTACAAAGAGATACAAATTGTTACGAACTAGCAAGCAGAAGATACATGTGTCTGATGCAATTTAACTGCTGCTGTAGGTATAATTTTGCATTCTTTGTTATTATACAGCAGCAATCTTTGTAGTTGTTACAGATGGGTGTTTTTGCTTGCTAACATTAACACTGTCAGACTGTTTTAAAGAAGCTTGTTTGAAGTTTACCATAAAGTGGAAAACAGTAAGTGGATAATATTTTGTGCCATTTGTTACAGTGTTGCCGCAAACTGGAAAAAAGTCAGCTTAAAAATGAAAGTGCTGCTATTTCTGCACTGATTGTTTACAGGTTGCAGCGGTTTCGTTATGGTTTCATGTGTCCTATACACGGTCGACTCGGCCATGTTGCAGTTCTCATATTGATGACTGCACTACTCTATGGTGCTCTGTGGTCAATCACTGGTGAAGAGGCTCTCCCTGGTGGAAACCTCTTTGCCCTGTCTGTCCTGTTTGTCTGCTGCTACGTAGCCGGCTTTCTGATTGGATTGATACGGCTTCCACCCTTACTTGGTAAGCGTGCTGCATAGTAATGTCGTTGTAAGTCAGTAGATATGTAAGGTATCTTTGTGTGTAGCATATCGAATACACACTAAACATAAAATAACATAATCGTCATACATGTAGTAATACAATCAACCTCCATGCAGATCAGCATATACACAGTGTTTCATAAAAAGGACCCTTTTTTTCTTTGTCGTGTCAGCACCCTAGCAACATGGAGATGAAATCAGGCATCTCGCAATCCAAAAACTCAACCATCTTGCAAGCTCGGTGTTCTAGTGCACTGTGTTGCTCGAACATGTGAAAGACCAACTATCCTCACTGACCTGTAAATGCGATTGCTTTGCATGTTTTTTGTTGCTGTAACTGTAAAACTTCAAATATTTGTCACCAACAAACCAGATCTTTTACCATCAGAGCAGGGTAGCAACTGACAGCACCAGTTGAGACTAGCAAGTTTGTACTCGTGACACATTATGACGTCAGTGTTACATCATGACTAGCAAAGAATATTTAATCAACTGCCATATTTTGTTAAAATATTTTGAGTTAGTATTTCTTTAGCTACAGCTGGTAAAAATTTTATGTAAATTGCTCATCATTTCAGTGAATTATGAAAAAAAGCAAAAAGGGGTCTTTTATGAAACACCATGTATATTCCTCTGGACATTGCTGCTGCTTGGTCACATGCATTAACAGAGCTGCAATCAGACTACTGAATGCATCATGAAACTTCTGAGCAGGCTGAGCAAACTAAGGTCATACTGTGCCAACTGAGCTAATTGATGTTGAAGCAAACCAGTGTGGCAAACAGGAGGCTAGTGTCACTTGTAAGTTTATACGCCATCTGGATGTACCAACAGTGGTTAGTGAATGGTGATGGCATCTTCCTTCATGTTGGAGGTCTTTATTTTGTCCATTCCGTCAATGTGAGGGCTTCTTCCCTCTTATGAGGATGTCTCGTTTGATATGAAAGTGTCGATGGAAGTGGAAGCCTAGTTCTTGAGCTTCAGAGTACCAGATTAGACATCAGCAGGCTGTTATTATTGATGAAAAAGCACATAATTGATCTATTAGTAGCATTCCTTTGAATTCTGTTTTTTTGTAATGGCAGAACCTTACTTTTTATGACTTGGCAGTTGACCTGGGGCAAATATTATTTTTGTCAGGGCAGTTTTCTTGGTGGAAAACCAGTTTTTTTGACCAGTGGCAAATGCTTGCCAATACTCGTGCAAATACTTGTGGATGTGTGACGTCAACAGGCATGCTGTTGATGGGCTTTGCACTTCGGAACATTCGACACATTGATATTGCGAAAGACATTGAGCACACCTGGTCATCAGCACTCAGGTCAGGGATATGTTTAGTGAAAAACCTCTACTAATAATAATACCAGTAATATATTTTGACCAGAGAAAAAACGTTTGTAAATTTCTATTACAACTATGGTATTTTGCATTATTTTATGTATTTGTGTTGTGCAGTAATGATGCTGTTGCTGATATATGTTTTTGTGCAGAGCAATAGCACTGACGGTGATCTTGACTCGCGCCGGTCTCGGCTTAGATCCAGTCGCTCTACGTAAGCTGTCATTAGGAGTGCTTCGCTTGGCTTTCACTCCATGCCTTGTCGAAGCTGTCACAGACGCTGTTGCGTCTCATTTCATCCTCGGCTTTCCATGGGTCTGGGGCTTTATGCTCGGGTTTGTGTCATCATCTGATCGTCTTGTAATATTTTACAGTGGGCGACTTCACTTTTTGACTTAGACTTTTGCTGAGACTTTTGCTGAGCCTAAACTTCGGTCTAAGTACCTACTTAAGTCAAGAAGTGAAGTGATTTTGCTGAGCGAAAACATGGCTTCTAACACGGATAGTTTAGTAAATTAAAACAGTCTGGTACCAAAAATAAACACCGTAATGGATACACAGTGACATAAGACGTTACATAATTACGTCATTTGCATGCTCGGCGCAATTAAATAAGCAAGTCCCTGGTTGATTTATTTCCTGTTAGGTTTACCAGTTTTCCGTCATTTTTAATCGTTTAGTTGAACTTTGGTCTAAGTACAGACTTTAGCGTTCAACTTTAGCTTTGGCTCTGCGAAAAGACTCAGCGAAAGTCTAAGTCAAAAAGTGAAGTCGCCCAGTTCATCAGAAGTTTTGAAATTCATGTACCGACTTTCCGCAATGGTTGCCCTGTTTTGGTGCAGCTGCTGCAAGTTATACTAGTCTCTGTAGTGCGTACACTTCTAGAGTTATCATTTTACCAGTAGTTCTACAGGTTTGAATAGATGCCACGCCCGTTGCCTAGCCAACATCATCAAAGCTCTGATTGAATCTGTTTTCATATTATTGACTTTACGACCCAGCTAAACTGGTTACTATTGCAACTGATGAATAGACGTTGCATATGACTGATTTCATGGCGGAGTTGTTATTTATTTTATTATGATTTTGCTGCAGATGTTTGAAATGGTGCTTTACTGTAGGAAATATGTAACTGTGTAGCTTTAAGTCTGTCTTCATTGTTCTGATAAGCTTATTTTGAGTCTTTTCATGACACTTTTAGACTATATATACCAGATTTCTTGTTTGTATTTTCCTAACATCGATGACTAGAAACTTCTTTTGATACTGCACTATATAAATCTGTTCTATATTGTATTGTATTGTATTATGTTATTGTTTAATAGTCTTTAGCAGTTAGCAGTACTGGTATGTTTATGTAGCAGTATAAGTGACGTGTGGCTAGGTTTGTGCTGGCAGCAGTATCTCCCGCAGTGGTGGTACCTTCGCTACTGCTACTGTCTGAAAAGGGCTATGGGGTTGATAAGGGCATTCCTACTTTGGTTATTGCTGCATCGAGTATTGATGATGTCATTGCAATCACCGGCTTTGGCGTCGTTCTTGGCATCACCTTCTCTACAGGTTCATCTGCGTTTATTTGCTAACACCTAGCATGGCAAATTAGCATGAACAGTTTTTACACGTGACAGCAGATACTGCTGTAGCGCGTCTTAACCATCGCAATTCTGTCTGTCTGTCTGTCCATCTGTCTGTCACACGGGTGGATCAGTCAAAAACGGTGCAAGCTGGGATCACCAAATCTTCACTGTTGGCTGCCTGGAAGATTATAGTTTCAGGATCAGTAAAGCTTTTCCATAAATTTGAAAGGGGTCACCTTGATCAAGGGCACTAAATGAGAGGGGGGTAGGAAAAATTTGTGATTTTCAGCCAGTATTGGAATTCATGCATTGGACATGGCATGCAGTACTGAAATTCATGCACTGGATATGGCGCTAGAACTAGATCTCGTTCACACCGGGCCTTCACACATGCATCGCTGTCACGCATTCTCCTTTGAATTAGCTGGGCTTTTCTTGTTTAGTTTATGTGTTAGATTAAACCGATAGTCTGTAGACTGTCACTTTTCCAATGCAAATCATTATTGTATCGTATCACTCAAAGTAAACAACAGTGATGGGACAACAAAACAGCTGGCTCAAAATAGAAATTAAAGCATAAAGCAATCTGTAAAATCATGCTGCTTAGTCAGTCACATACCGTGAGCTTATATTAGCTACATGATCACAGAAGCACTTGAATCACACACTTCCTACATAACACAGATACCAGGGTTGCAAAAAAAAACAAGTTTTTTTCAAAAACCCAACCAGTGGGTTTTGGGGTTTCATATGGACTTTTTTAAAAATTTCTGTTTTTTTTGAGTTTTTAGGTGAAGATGCTTTTTGTAAAAAAGGCAGTGTGATGGTTTTTGGGATTTCCACGAGTTTTTGACTGGTTGATTCTTATGAGATGCTGGTTGCTGAACACAACATACAATATACTAGTTTTTAGGTTTAACTCTTTCAAAAATTCTGCCAAAATAGAATATTTTATTATTGGTGGTACAAGAAACTAAAATTGGATTCAGCTTAAAGTGGGTTTTTGAGTGGGCTGTTAGCGAGTTTTTTGGGTATATTAACGAGTGTCTCAGCCCTGACAAATACAGCTTCTGCTTAGAGCACTTTCAAATAAATGTGATGATTTCCCGATAATAAGCGTATCACAGATAACAACCAAAGCCTACACAAACCCTGATGTTAATATTAACATTTTTATTTTCTGATACTCAGCCATGTGTGTGTGTTGAAGGTGTGTGTTGAAGTACAGTGTGATTTGAGGATGTACATGAGTGATTGTTTACTGCAGGGCATCTTGCCTGGACAATAGTAAAAGGTCCCCTGGAGGCTATTGGTGGAATTGTGTACGGCATTATTTGTGGCATAATTCTGTGGTATCTTCCGCACCACAAACATGTAAGTTTGGTCGACTTGTTTTCATCGTCATCATTGCTTATGCTAATTTATCGGAATTTTTTTTCCCGACTTCCTGGTACTTGCTATAGCACTTCTTACATGAGTTGGATTTGTGGCCAGAAGCACTTTACAATCTCAGAAGTGGCTAATACTGAATATATAGTGTCCAATGTCCACTAAATCCGTCATAACATAGCATAAAATTAAAAGAGACTTAAAGGCTTGTCGGTGCTCACTGTCATGCCCATGAACAACAGCTAATACGAGTAGGACTGATTGAGTTGATAGTGATGAAAGGTTTATCATCTTATATTTCCATTTTAAAAGGCGGCATTGCAGATCGTGCCTGTCTGTCTATTCATCTGTCTGTCCCATGTGCTTCCATCTACGAAGTAAAATAGTGTAGAAAAATAAAAATTGGCATCAGTGGTGTGCAGCGTCGAACTAACTGATGTGCCAATTTACAGCTCGTACAATCGGGGTGAGGGTAAGTGCGGTGCAGTGGGCAAGCACTCCAGGAGTATGTCAGGTGGATGGCAACGTATGATGTTGACACTGGGCCAAGCTTTGCTTGTTGTAATTCTCTGTGGTGCTGAAGCTAATGATAAATTGTCATTCAGGGTAACGTGACCAGTTACCGCTTCATACTGCTGATGGCTGCTGGATTATTTGCCGTGTTTGGCAGTCGAACAGTTCACTTCAGTGGCGCCGGACCTCTCGGCGTGCTTACGATAGCTTTTGTTGCTGCTCTGCGCTGGAGGAAGGAAGTCACTGAAGAAACAGGGGTAGGCTGTGTTTTGTCATGTTCTATGCTGTGTTCTTAGTTATAGAATTGTCTATACACAAATTGTATTATTTTCAATATTACTGTGATATTTGGTCTCTGATATTACTGTTCAATTCAGTATGTGCAGCTAAGTGATGGTAGATGTAATAGTGATGCAGAATATTTTCTGCTTTATTTGGTTTAAGTTGAACTATTGTATCGGTAAATTACAGATCATTACATTACAGAAGTGTGTAAAACTTTTTATGTTATTTCAAGTTTCTGGGATTAGGACCTCCTGTTTCATCAGTACAGCATAAATTAATTGCTTTTCACTTATTTGTTAAATGATCTGGATATTATCCTCTGTTTGTGATTATGGTAATATGTATTGTACACCATGGGCCAGAAAAACCAAACCACTTTACTTTTGTCCATATCTTTGCCAATTATTGACCGATTTTCAAAAATTTTTTACTGGCACATCTGCAGACAATTTGCAATAATGTGTTTATTATATATCCCACAACATGGTAAATGCATTTCTACACTATCTTGTGAAATATAAATGTAAGCTAAAACTAATGATAATAACAAAAATTTAGGTAAATGACAAAAAAGCTTCAGACCAACATTGCGATGAATGATTTGAATGACACTAGACTGTGTTATACCCCACAGTCTAGTGTCATACAGACCATTCACTGCAACGTTGGTCTGAAGTGTTTTTTTTTCAATTTTGCCAAAATGTTTGTTTTTTATTATCATTATGTATGCATATTTCATCGATATTTTACAAGGTAGTTTAGAGACGCATTTATGGTGTGGTGGGATCTATAATAATCACATTATCACAAATTGTCTGCAGAGTGTGCCAGTGAAAGAATTTTGAAAATTGGTCAATAATTGGCAAAGGTATGGACAAAAGTAGAGTGGCACATTTTTTTGGCCCACCCTGTAGTTAAGTTGACACAAGAGTTGTGACAGTGCCAAATGTTGCGTTGCATCTCGTGCAGATGATGGTGTCGGTGTACGTCGGTTACCTGTGGACCGTGTTTCAGCCGCTGCTGTTCGGTCTCATCGGTGCTGAAGTGAACCTGAGTCACATTCAGCCGGAGACTGTGAGTCTTGGACTCGCCGTGCTCGGCATTGGACTTTTCATTCGTATCATCACGTCATTCTTCGTTGTCTGCGGACTTGGTCTCACGCTTCGTGAACAGTTCTTTGTCGCACTTGCTTGGCTGCCAAAAGCAACAGTTCAGGTAACTTGTAGGCCTGCTTTTTAATTTAATTGTATATTGGGTGTTTCGGTGTGAATATTGTAATATTGGAAAAAATACAAAGTCCTGGTCAAGCCATAAGGCCCATATGTCAGCGCTGATCACCATTTCCTTATGCCGTCACCCTGACACCAGTTTTACACAGTGAGACCACAGTGCTAGATTTTGATTTTTGTGTATAGATATTTTATATATCTGAAGTGTGTGGTTAATGATGAAGTTGTTTTACTGTCGTCTGTAGGCTGCCATTGGTAGCATTGCGCTGGATACAGCAAAGCACCAGAATGAACCAGAAGATCAGATTACATTGGGTTACCAGGTGTGTGTATATTATGTGTGGACTTTACATTGCTGTTTAATAGTATTTTGTGATGAGTGATAATTCTTATTAGATTTTGCTGATATATTATTAGTTTGCGTTGAGTTTGTAAAGTATATGTTTTTTTATTTAACACTGTGAACTCAGATGCTTTGCTAGGATTTGAAAAGATGAGGACACTTTTCACTTTTTTCTGTTAACTTTTATTGTAAAGCAACAAAAGTCAAAAGTACTTTCAACATGTTGTGCCAAAAGTCTGATATCTTACTTACATCGGAAAACTGATGCATTAAAATTTAATTGGCAGTTTTTTTGGAAAGTATTTTTTCAGCCATCTTTAGAGCAATGCATATACTGGATGGCCCATAAAAACGTCCCAACTTTGTGTAACTATAATGGTGTGTATACTACATGGAAATACATTTATTTTTGCGCATTTGAAGACCAATATGTACTCTTACTTACTTATAAATTTCAGTGACGTCATTAATGCCACCACTGAATGGTGCTTAATGACTTAACCCGGGAAAGCCTGAATTTCCTTGTTTATCAACAAGTACGAGTTTCCTTTTAAAATAGCTTCTGAGTGCTATGAGGCACTAACATTGACACTCAGTTTAGTTACAACTGCAAAACTAGGTAAG
>Ga0209367_1003985_pt1 | contig 20248 bp, 9 predicted proteins | sample WorMetLIZISLAND2_FD_187412 | JGI IMG/M metagenome (GOLD analysis project Ga0209367, IMG submission 187412) | Marine gutless worms symbiont microbial communities from Max Planck institute for Marine Microbiology, Germany - Olavius geniculatus... ...
CGACAGACAGCCTTTCTTTTCCAGAGACTTTTGGTCACAGTGCAACGATTTAACGCAGTCATCCTCCACGACAGCTTTCCCACGTGTTCAGACCTCTGGCCATCCATGGATTAGTTTTTAACTTTACCTTTTTTTTGTTTTTAACCCCCGGGATCTTTACTACCGGGGGTATTTAAAAAATTATTTATCAAATTTGAAAAAAAATAAAAAATAAAAATAATTTAAATAACATACGTAGTTTAAACAAAAATCATTCTGAACTCTGTGTATTGCTTGAATCTTTAAATTTTCATTTTGATGTTATTGTATTGTCTGAGATATGGAATTGTAATCTGCAGCTGTATAGCAGTATCTTTAAAAACTATAATTTTCATTACGATATGCCAAGCGACTCTAAGGTTGGTGGAATTGGAGGTTTTGTCAGAGACACTATTTAGTGCAATGAACTTACTTTTATCAGAATTACTAGTGCTGGTTCACAGCGAATTGAAAATACATGATTTGAATTAAACATAGCAAAAAGCAGATACAGACTTGGATGCATCTATCGGCATCCAAATCAAAATATTGATGATTTCTCTACTTTGTTAGAACCAGTAATGCAACAAATAAAAAAAGATAATGTACCATGTATTATTGTAAGTGATATTAATATTGACCTCGACCTTTGTAAATACAATAATAGTGCAATAATAGTTTTCTAGTCTTGCATGTTACAGTGTATGACTACGCATGTTTATGATGTATATCTATGTAGTTGAGTAGTTTTTTTATTTCTTTTTTTTGTAGCTGTAATTTTTTGTAGTTAAGGTTTTTAAGGTAGTCAGACTTGATGAGCATTGCCTTTTCTGACTACCTGTCTCAGGATTTTTTCTTTCGTTTATTTTAACTGTGTGAATGTATCTTGAGACAAATAAACGTTTTCTCCTTCCCCTCAGCGCGCGCATTATATTTAACGGGGTAGTGCATGTAGCAATACGCTTGAATTGGTGTAATGAAATTTTTATCTATCCAATTGCTATAGCGTAGCAAAGGATAGATTATAAAATCACTTGCGTCTGTCTGTCATTCTGTCAGTCTGTCAGTCTGTCTGTAAACACTCCTACGGCCGCAATTTTGATTCGATTTTGATGAAATTTTGCACAGTGATTCGGGCCCAAAAAGTAAGATCGAGTTTGTTTGGGATAAAAATCTCATAACTCCTTCCCCTATTTTACCCCAATTTTAAAAAAAATTGCATTACGGTTTATGGAGACTTCAAAGCGGTATAACTCGGTCCCCGTAAAAGATAATTGCGCGCTGTGCTTATCTACCCCCTATTTTCGGGGTCGGGCAATCTAACGGTGTTATTTAAATTTACCCCCTATCAACTCCTGTTGCCACAACACCCATTCGAAAATTGCAAAATTTAGCATCACAGCCAATGGAGCTTTCAAAGCGGTATAACTCAGTCTCCGTAAAAGATAATTGCGCGCTTTTTGCACCTACCCCCATATTTTCGGGCCCGGGCTATCCGACGGTGTCATTTAAATTTTTCTCTTGCCGACCCCTGTTGCCATGGCAACGAATTACGGGACAAAATTGACTATAACTCGGCCCCTGTGAAAGATAATTGCTTCCTGTTTGTACCTACCCCTTTATTTTCGGGCCCGCGCTATCTGATGGTGTCATTTAAATTTCTCCCCTGAAGACTTCTGTTGTCATGGCAACCAACCGTTTTTATTCAAAGACAAAATTGGCTGCAGGCTCACAAGAGCGTCAAATGCTGAAACGCAGCTATATAGCGTGGCAATTGGACAGATACCCCGTTCCAGAGAACGTATTTCTGGTTTTAATTACGCTTATCCTTTATTGCAAACTTTTTAGAAAATGTGCCAGTATAAGAACATTACGATCGCTCAATATTCGGTGATGATATTGTGTTTTCGTTGTTGATTCTTAACGTACACGTAGCTGTCGCTGTTTCTTTTTACCTGTTAGGTTTCATAATGATTTTATTCTAATTTGTTTTCGTCTACTGCGACGTGGCGTTTGATAAACGAACCGCTCATACGTGTAGGACCGGTGATTGTGTTGGAGTTATGCGACGTCACTCTCAAAGACTGGTTGACAAGCAGTTCCACAATGAGCCTCGTCGACGTGCTCGAAGACATACTGATATTTGCCCTCAACGTTGCACGTGCTGTCGAATTCCTCCACTCGCAAAAGGTAGGCCTAACTCTTGCTATTTTTTTCAAAAAGTTATGCAAAATTGCGTATGTTAAACGTAAGTAAGTAAGTAAGTAATCTTCTATTAAACAACGGTCAAACGCCATTGCAAAAACAGAACATAACAGAGCATAATCGTTACAATATCGATAAGAAAAACAAGAAAAAAAGGAAAAAATAAAAAATAAAAGAAAATAAAATGAAATGAAATACGGTAGAGCTACAACAGATCTGCGTACCGGTATTCTGTATGCAACATCGAAAACAACGGAATTGATGAATTAGGTCTACACAGACAGTTTATTGCTGGCGACAAAACTTTGTTCGTGCGCGCTGTACTAGAACTCATAAAAATAAATATTAGTCTGTAGTTTAAATAATGACGGATGAAAAAACGTCTTATTGTTGACCTCGAACGACCTTGTAATACAACTGAAACTGGCAGTAAAATCTTCTGTAAACGTAAAAATAGCTGTTTGTGTGCTAAAGTGCTAGTACTAACATGACTACTCACTCGTTCAATCGTATTTATATATTCGTCTAAGGAGCAGCTGATAGAGTCAGTGTCTCAGAACGGCGGCAATGGAGTGAAACATCTCAGTAAAACACAGGTTGGCAGAAAAACTGAATATTTAGGAAAACAAAAACTTTTTGATTGTATACTGCAACCGAAATGTCGCCGTTAAGCTGCACTTGTATTTATGACGTATAGATCGTTCACAGTCGCCTCGCTGTGAGGAACATCCTACTGAAGAAACAGCGTGACGGATTCGTTGCTAAACTCATCGGATTTGGACCAAACGTCAATGAGGTAATCGTCAACATGATACCTCCTAGTAGCAGCTATACAGTAGACTGAGACGAAAGGACCATATAGTGGCGCTGATCTTTGTTTCCTCAGCCCACAGTTAGACACCAGCTTACACTGCAAAATCACGGATATGCACGGAGTGCGTATAATGGTTACGTCTCGCAAATAATTTATACATGGTCTGACAGGCAAAGGTTAGATAGTTTTTGCGTTATTTTCTAGCCATTCTAATAGGCCGCATTTCTAGACTGCCCGTTCTTCTGTTTGTCGGTCTGTTTCGTACAAGTTTTCTAACTCGAAAAACGAAAAAAGGGTAAAAGAAAATCAAAATTGGTGCAAAAATACGAATGTGCCAATTTTCAGCGTAAAAGATGGTCAAGGTCACTAGACATCAAAAACTTCCATTAACTAGGAAAGCACTCGGAGAGCGCAGACCTCCGCCAAGCATATTGATTCAACACAACACTGTAGTCCCATTTAAAGCAATGTTAACAAAAATTTCAAAGTGATCCGGAATCTAGGATTCCTTCCGGATCACCCCCAAAATTGAATCACTTGTAGTTTTTGCCATTCCCAACATTCTCTAAAAATTTCAGAAAGATCCTTCCATAACTTTTTGAGTTATCTTGCTAACACACAGACAGACAGACAGACAAACTTTGGCAAAAACATTACCTCCTTGGCGGAGGTGATTAACGCATATCTCGCGTGACTCGATCGTAGGCCTATTTACTTGCGGCTAGCAGACCGAGCGTCGACTACACGGCCACTGCACACTAGGTATCATGCAGTGGGCGAGTATGCAATCTAGGTGGATGGCCGCATACAGATCTCTGCAAAGCGACATTTTTGCTTCTTGTCGAAAGATTACTACAGTTTGTTAGTATTACGTATTAATATTATTATTTCTGGTTGTGGCTGTGGACAATGGTGAAAGTTGACTCAGCCGTCGCGATGGTTGCCGCCCGAAGCACTGCAGTCTAATTTACCGACGTACGACTTCGAGACGGACGCTTGGTCGTACGGCGTCACTGTCTGGGAGATGTACTCGCGAGGTAAGCCTATACCACACACTACTGCTACCTTTGCTTCTATCACACAGTCTATCACTAAACGCGTGTTTATGTAATTATTGAAATGAAACGGCATCAGCCATCATCAGACTTCAACAGTTCATGGCAGCCATTAACCACTGGATTTTTACAAATTTGCTGACAATAAACCCCGTCAAGACTGAACTGGGCCGATACAAGGAACTTTCTCTTTTGTTGAGAATGACTGTGTATTACAGTCATTGGAATAAACAGCTATCCGATACCTTATTTGATTATTATTTTTGGACTGCGGTTATTTGCATTGTGTCTGTAGTCGAAAATTTGTTAAGACGTTTAGCATCTACAAGTATATATTGTTTTGTGTGGCGGCTGTACAGGAGCCAAGCCGTACAGCAGTTACCGCGTTAGCCAAGTGAAGGGCCTTCTGGCAAGAGGATATCGCATGGACCGACCAGACGACTGCCCAGCCGAACTGTAAACTTAACTTTATTATCATTATTGTTTTCGTGAATTATATAAAAACTACTGCGCATTGCAGACAAATCAGTGTCACTTCTGTTCTTACAATAACTTTGGCAAATGTGAAACGATTTTATATTTTTTTTCCTGACATTCGCGGATAAACTGCAGAAGAAACTGGAATAAATCCGATTACCTCGCCTAGGATCCGTTTGCGCAGAAAACGTGCCTAGTAAATTTGAATGTTGCACTGTGTTTTCGGATTTTCATAAGTCTAATAGGCAAAATAATGTGCATGGCTTCGGAATGTAATTTGAATTTAAGGTGGTAAGCGAGGAGATATTTGTGTCCGATAGATTCATCTTTAGCTTACAGGCTGTTTCTGAGTCGCTGATGTCATTTAACGTCAATGCTTAAACAAGTCCAACAACTTCCCGCCCGCGATCCAAAAATAATGATCAAATAACGTATTGGATAGTTGTTTATTTTTATGCTAAACCACTCTCTCTCCGGTCACGTCGCTAGGCTGCAAGAGTAGGACGTTCCTGTTCACAAAGCACTCAACTGCCACGTTGACCTATCGCTCGGACGTCTACTAAGTAGCCAATGGAGTCGTCGCCCAGGCCGTCTTCGCAACAGATGGGTTGACCAGATTCGGCGGGACAACAACCTTCCGCCCGCTAACCTCTGGAGGCGTGCCGTCAGTCGTGGTCACCACGGGGCGACGCTACGGCCTCTACCGGCTAAGCGTTGACGACGACGACGACTGTTCGAAGTGTACTACATTTGTTTAACGCTCACTTTATTTCCCGACCGTGTTTGAAGACGCGTACAAAGCGACGTAATTGAACTGAACTGACACTGTTTAATTTTTGACGAAGTAACTGATGGGCAACCAGGGCAAGCTCATTGGTCATTGGCTGACGCGTACGTGTGGGTAGTCACGTAGGCCACCGACGCCGTTCGACGGTGCCTACTGTAATGAACTACTGCTTGCCCATTGGTCAGTTCGTCAAAATGTATGTCAGTTCAGTTCAGTTCAGTTAGGTCGCTCTGTGTGCGCCTTAACGTGCGCCTACTCCTTCAAGACGCATTATTATTTTATTGCACGCTGTACATTGATTGCCCAGGTGGCAGGATAGATGCAGTCGCGCGTCACGTGAGCTTTGCTCAAATTACTTGTTTAACACCGTATACATTATGACGTGTTGTGCGGAGGCAGGTTTGAGTCAGTGGTGACGCCGTGCTGGGCGGAGGATCCGGCAGTTAGACCGGACTTCACTGCTATCTGCACCAGCATTCAGCAGTTCCGCTCAGCAGCGACTGCCGGCGACGACTACTACGCCGTCGATGGCCGGGAAACCTACACCAACGTCTTCTGATTCTAAGGGACAACATCTACGTGCAGTGCTGCACACCAAAACATCGTGTACTATTAGTCTATTTTTTCTCTGTAACCCTGGCTATAATCAGAGTGAGAATGAATAAAAATAAAACAGAAATATAACAGATTTGCACAAAACAGTAATTTTGTTTTATATATACACCATGTCCCGAAAAAAAACATCCCGAACATTATCGATTGTTACTCGAACAAAGGTTGACGCATTTTAATAATTTTTGGTACGAAAATTTCCGGCACAACTTGCCATAAAATGACAGGTTATTTTATCATTTTACCCATTGTCAGTTACAGCACTACCTGGGAAAAACTGAACCAACAATATATGCATTGAAATAAACAAAAATACGTCAAAAACATCCCCAACGTTATCGATTGTAACTTGAAAAAGGATTAATAAATTTTAATAATTTTTGGTGCAAACATTTCTGACACAACCGTCCATCAAATGACTGCTCTAGTTTCCACCTCACTCAGTGTCTGCTTCTGCACTACCTGGGACAACCAAAACAAGCGACATGTACGTTGAAATGAACAAAAAAACTTCAATAAATTTCATATCTTTGGACCTGTGTCCCCTAACAGCCAGTCACTTACACTGTTTGACTGTCATGCAACAGCCTGTTTACCAGATGACCTTTAGGAATGTCGATGAATTCAAAAAGTGATTGGTGAAGTCTAGACCGTTCTGGAGCAGAACATCATTGACACTGCTGTCAACGAGAGGAGAAACCATCTTTGTGCCTGTGGTCACATTATGGGCTGACACTTTGAACATTTTTTACTGCAGGCAGTTGAAAAACAGACAATTGGATGAACTATCAGCCCAAGTGACAAAGATGTAAAAAATGTGTTTTTCGTTTTATTTTGATTAAGTAATACTCCTTTAGACAAAAATAAAATATTTTGTTGGTTTTATTTTTCCCATATAGTACAGAAACAGACATTGAGTGCGGTGGGAAATTAAACAGTCATTTGATGGCCAGTTGTATCAGAAATATTCTTATCAAAAGTTACTAAAATCTAATGATTCTTTTTTAAGCTACAATCAAAAATGTCCAGGATGTTTTTTTCCGGACACGGTGTACTTTTTCGTAGTATTTTTTTTATAAACTTGTTTAATCTAGAGATAGTCTTTGTTAACACGCAGTCTCGTTACTCTGATACTTCAAAGCCCTATACCGACTGTGACGCCGGACACGAATAGGCTGCGTGCAGTTGCCGGCAACGTGGTTACTGTTAACGTCATGTTATTTCCAGCCACATTAATTCACAAATAATTGCAATTTTTCAGACTTTGACAACTTTTTGATTGCTATTTGTATTTCGTATGACAATTAATTGGAATAATTCGAAACATTTCTGCATTACTCCATTATTTTACTATTATGGATTTATATAACATCGTTGTTCATTAAACTCGCCAATAAACAATACGTTTGCAATGTTCTTGTTAGGGGTGACCTATTTGTATACCGTAAGGGGTGCGGCAAAAAAAGTAGCCCCCTAAAGTTTTTCGCTGTTTTCTCAGCAACCGGTTAAGATTTTAATGTGAAATTTATAGCTTCATTTAATGAATTTTTTACAAGTAAAATTTGATTCTGCTGAGAAACGACGAAGTTGTAAACTTTTGAACATGATCGCCTACCGATTTTTCAGCATTAAAAATGTCAAGCTGAAAGTTTTATTTAATTTTTTAAACGGGTTACCACAATACTGCCGATGACGCCACAGTGACGTTTTGATAAACATTAAATTATTATGCTTATCACTTAATTATCGTTTTTTAAAGCAAGCGCCGGCTGCCTACCGGGTTCATCTTCCAGCAGAACGGCACGCCAGCACACAGCGCGCAGCGCAGGAAACTGACTGCGGGCCAACTGTCCAGATTTCATCAAAAAACAAGTGGCCTCTAAATTTCCCAATGGACTATCGCGTGTGGGCCCTGTGGGGTGCAATGTTGGAGGCTTTCTGCAAGCTTAAAACAAAGCCGAAAACAATCGCCGAAGTCAAGGAAACGCTTTAGGTTATCTGGGGCAACTTGCCACAAGGACCGATCTACAAGACTGTGAAAGACTTATCAAAGTAAGCGACTAAAGGCTTGTGTTGGAACTTGGAGCTGGTGGTGGACACTTCAAACATTCACAATGACAAAGAAATTATGGCATCTGATCATTAGTTAACTGTTGTTTCAACGATGTTATTGCATCGGTGTAGTAGCTTAAACATTAAACATTGCTGAAAAATCGGTAGGCGGTCATGTTAAAAAGTTTATAACTTCGTCGTTTTTCAAGAAAATCAAATTTTACTAAACAATTTGATGTAGATTAAATAACGCTGTAAAATTTCAAATAAAAGTTTTTAACGGTGTCTGAGAAAACAGCAAAAAAACTTTAGGGGCTACTTTGTTGCTTGTTATTAGTTTTCATCCATTTTTATTGCAACGTAAACCTATGCTTGATTACGATACAACTGTATAATTAGGTGGCGACACGGTATTATTCTAGTGTAGGCATGATATGCATTGTAGTGATGGTACAACATTTTTGTTTTATTAGTTTTTGTATAAACTTGCGATGCGGTAGTAACGTCTTGGTTTGCGACTTTGCGATAAAAAAGTGCCTGATGTTTAACCGTATCAACTAAGCCTATAACGTATCAAAAGTGGAACATACCTACAGATATTTGTCCAATTATTATGAATGGTTTTATTTGTGTGTCATATTTTGTAAACATTCTTTGAGTTAAATGTCATCGTCGAGAAAAAAATTCAACAAGTATATAGGCCAGTGATACGACCTTGGAGAACGTGGTCCTCAAACCAACGTATGCCGTAGCACTAGTTTGTTTTGTCTCTTCACTGGGATTATTGCAGTGCTCTCACTCCTGGCTTAAACGCGGCTCTTGCATTTTTCAGTGCGTGTGCGTGCTGCGCTGCTGTCGCCAGCGAGATGAATCCTTCAAGTTGAAAGTGCTATCGCTGATATAAGAAAGATGCTATCATATAATTTTGATAAGCATTATAATTTCTTTCACTGCACAGAGTAGACAGTAATAACTCTTATGTAAGTCTTCTGCAACTGTCTGTTGTGCTGAAAATGCAGCAAAATTAACTCCGGCCGGCGCTTTGCCCAGACCCAATTGACTGAGCTAATAAATGTCATTAACTAAATTTGTATTTCAGAAATTCGAAGCAATATTTTGCTGGTTATTTATGGCACGAATTGCCAACAAAATAACAATTCGTTTATTTTTTTAACTGTTTGCTGGCAGTGGGGTTCATTACCCACCGATTATGATCGCAGTTTAACTAATAAACGATATTCGTAGGACCATACACAACAGTGAAAAGTCAGATGAGTATATACCCTTTACATATGCAATTATCTGCATTATATTTTAATAAGTTACGTAAATTAGTCATAAAATAACTTTTTCAATTAGATAACTGTTGACGTTAAAGTTATCTTATTAGTCTATTTAAAGATACCTAAATTATAATTGAGTCAAAATCAAGTATCAGCATGTTGTTATTCTGCTTGCTGTTACCTTGGATCCGTTGGTACATGAGTGATACTATACATACCACACAATTAATCATCCACAGAAAGCAATATTCAGCTGCTTTTGGCTGGAAGTTGAAAGATTGTTGTTTAATGTAAAATGAACTTGAAGTCGATACTTTCAAACGTCAGCTAAAGACATACATTTTTGCGAAATATTGATGACAAAATGTACTAAGCGCATCAGAGATCTTTTTAGTATGCGCTATATAAATTTTCACTTTACTTACAATATAAACTGCAAAACCAGATAGGCTAACATCTTATTTTATACTGTTATTAATCATTCACAGCATAAATGTGCATTGACACATTTTTACGCGCGACAGCAGAATGCTTCGCGCGTCTTAGCCATCGTCTATGCGTCTGTCTGTCTGTCCGTTTGTCTGTCACACTCGTGGACTGTATCAAATTGGTGCAAGCTAGGATCACGAATAAGGTGTTTACACGATCCAGCAAACGCAAACTTACAGCAAACGTCCAGCATTAGCACGTGTATTTTGAATACATTTGCTGGAAATTTGCTGGACGTTTGCTGTATCGTGTAAACACCCCAGAAATCTTTACTGTGGGCTGCCCCAAGAACACTAGTTTTTAGTGACAAAATTTCGTGTCCCTGGGTGAGGGGGTTTCCCTCGAACGAGGACGTCAAAGAGGGGTACCCCTCCTCTTAAAAAGACGTTATTTTGCCGCTGTTGGCTCTTATTGTGTGAAAACGTTTGCAGATAGGTACAGATTTGCTGCATATCATAACAAGCACTGGTGACGGGCTTCCTAGATTTGTCAACATCGATGACCTAGAACGACATTGAAGCCACCAAAAAGTTTTTAATGATTTTTTTCGCAATTTTTGGCTGCAGCGCACATTTTAACACTGAATTGCAACGAAATGGCAAGACAACCTGCGTATGAAATTTTCATTGCTAAACGTAGATTTCAGCAGTCCAAGTCCCGACCCCTAGGTTCAAGGATGCCGGCGCAGGCGAGTGTAAAAGACGGCTGCCCCCTTAAAAAGTGGTTATTTTACCGCTATTGGCTCGTATAGCGTGAAAACTGTTGCAGATAGGCAGAGACATGATGCGTATCATAACAAGCAATAGTGACAAGCTTTTTATTGGTGTCAACATCGATAACCTTGAATGACCATGAACCCCCAAAATAGGAGTTTTAGTGTTTTTTTGCAATTTGTAGCTGCGGCGCAGTTTTCAACAGTGAACTGCGACGAAAGGGATAGAGATAGATCAAGACAATCTGCGAATAGGAACTGCTAAGGCTGTCGCGCGTCTCAGGAGCTTTTCTCAAATTACTTGTTATAATACTTTCGAAACCCCAACGTTTCTTCACGCACATATTGCAAATCTAACAGATTCATCGTTAGGCAATCGAACAATTGCAACGAAATTACTATTCATTCGCATAAAAGACAACAGCACTTGTTCTCATCTGCAGAAAAAGAACGGCGTTTTTTGATGAAGACCGAATCGAGTTACAGTGCAGCGGCATTGCGGTAATCGTATATGTCCGTGCATTGCGTTGGCGTCGAGAATATCGTGACTCGTGACTCTCTTCCTGTGTGGTCCATCAATATGCCATGTTACGAAGTCGTAAAGGCGCATACTTCACCGTTCACGCAGTCTTTGTACAGGCGATGTCTCTATATAAACGACTAATTCGAAGATCACAATAAGGAGTTGTAGCGACGGCAGTGTTGCGTGCTGCGTGCATGTCAAGACCACCAACATTGTCTTGATTGAGTGGGTGCATGAGACGGTCTCGTCGACGTTGGTGGTCCGTCGATCTGTCCGTCGGCTCACTGACTAAACGTTCAACCACTGTCTTCAAGTGTTTTCACCCATGCAGCGACTCAAGGCTTTCCTGTCTCGTCGCTCAAACCCGGATCTACTTGTTTGACACTTGACGTACGCGTTCCTGGAGATAATGTTTGTTTATTAGGCCCCATTAAATCTCTGATAATGTTGAATTGATGGAAATAGTGATAATGATGAAAAAGTGTTAAGCGAACTTATACACTTGTAACAACAGTCGTTGGTGATTTAACACATTTACGCTGCTTCACGGTAGACCTGTTGATGGTGTATAACATACATCGTCGTTCGTTTGATCACGCGTGAGTACACCCGTGAAATTTTTGACCCGTTATATATAACTACTATACCACTGCAGACAGAGCAATTGAAATAGCCTAGACAATGAGTGCGACTGTCGAATAGTCTAAATTAAAATTATTGCAATTCAGTTAAAACTAAAATAAAATCATTAACACTACCACTGTCAAAAACCTACTACGCGGCATCTGCGGCACCGTTTGTGTAAATCAAACGGAAGTGTTTAGGCCCTACGCACGTTTAAGCAGTGTAGTCATAGGTTTGAACATCTGACGGCCGAAAAAGAAATCAAACATGCTCAGCGACAAACGGATCAATACAAGTCATGTTTGTCCAGATTCGACAGTGGCGCTTACAGTTTCTTGCAGTTTCTGCGTGCGGTCAGCTACTCTGTTAATCAAACAATTGATCAATCAATCAATCAATCCGGAATTTTTATACTGTCATTAGTAATACGAACTACTGCTAGGTCCACCACAAAAAGAGATTAGTTGGAGTACAGTCCAGGAAGTCTAGTTAGAAAAAGAATTTGGTGAACAGGTGAAATCTGAGTCGCCCACACGGATCTCCATACAGCCGCGTGTCGACAGCAGCAGCAGCAGCATCATCATCGAGGATGAGGACGAGACCAGTCAGGCGCCAGCAGCGACGACGTCAGCGGCGTCAGAATCAGAACAAAATTACAGGCTGATAGATGCAGTTTATATAATATCACTTGTAACAAAAAAAACTCCAATAAGCAGATATTCGCACATTCAAATAAGTCTCGCAATGTCCACCCTTGGCATCTGGTGCCGTTTCTCGCGATGTCAGGGGGTTTCGCGTATTCAGTCGCCCGTAGCCCGTTAATTGTTGGCGACTTTATAATACGGCCATATTGCAGATGTCAACAGGTCACCGAGCCTCATGTTCGCATGCTCGCTATAATGATGCGACCGAGGCTTGTATACTGATGTCAGTGGACAGATAGACAGAACGATTAATGGTCCCGCAGCGCCGATCGCGTTGGTTCATGCCGACTATTAGCAACATCAGCATTAATTAGTTTTTTTCTGTGGCGTTTAATCTCTTCTCAGCGTCATACGATCCACGACAAACGCGTAAATGCACAACGTATGCTCAGCACTTTACTAATTGCACGCGTGAAATCGGTAAAAATTATTCGAAAACATCTGTGAAATTAATGTTTGACTAGACGACAGTGGATGCCGAAACCGGAAACACTTTTGTCTCTAAAAACTATAAGAGACAAAATTAAAATTTCAAAGGCATATTTTAAAAAGTAATTTTCGGAGACAGCAAGTTCGGATAAAGTGTCGGCATGGTGATTTTGCGACAGCGACTGATAACGGAAATAGTAACATGGCCGCGGAAGTTTATAACCGGAATTATTTATATATGTCTGAAACTGTGCCACACAGCGTTGAAACTTAGCGGCAAATTTCGAATTTCGAATAGCAAACTCAAGTAGGAGAATTAAATTAATTTAACTGAATTGAGACAACGTCATGTTTAACCGGAAATAGTAATATGGCTGCTGAAACAAATCTACTATAAAATATAATAAGGACGATTAAGACGGCTATACGTCCAATACTGGTTTTCGATTTTCCGACGCTGTCGCAATTTTTTCCGTACGCTCGTACGCACGGTGCCTAGCGTCGTTATTAATTTTAAAAAACTGAATTTCTGTAAAAAAGTTGAGCCTATATGCCGTAATACCGCACTTTGTTGTTAATTTTTTAGTTACATTAATTCACTTCACGTTGGCGCTATTTCTACGTGAAAAGTGCAATTTTGCCACATATCTGGTAAATAAAGAGTTTAATTGGATATTGAACTGGACAGTGAAGCAAAGTGCGCCTACTGGCTGCACACAGGTGGCGTTGAATGTGTTATTGACACACGTCGTGGGACAAGTATCAACACGTGCATATCAAACGTCGCCCTCGAGAAAGTTTCCAGAGCGCCATCAAGCAGCTTAACGACTGTCAAAGCTGTTAATGCGACGAACGGTCGTGCAGCAGGATAGCATTAAGTGACCACTTAAGACGCCGCAATGTGCACACTCATGGCATATGAAGTGTGCGACAAAATGTCGTCTTTTCTCTTTGACTGTAGAGGTTTAGTCGTCAGTATTGTCGCTTATTGGACCTGCTCGCATGGACGGGGCGGGATCAAAGGTGTGTCGGACTCTCGGCCGACCAATCAACGCTGGCCGGAAGTCGGTGCGCGCTCGCACATGCGCGCCGGTGAGCACGTGATCAGAAGCAACCAAACAATGCGCACAGCCGAACAACGAGCCAACAGACGCTGGCTGCAGAACTTGACTACGGCAAACAGCTGCATTCGTTAGATCATGCAGGAAACGGAAACTATACCGCCTTACGGCTGATGATATTGACCTGCTAATCGTCACAAGTCGTGAACGTGCCGACGTTGCGAAGGCGAGACGCTGACAGTACATGGTGGCAGAAGCGGAAGTAGCAAGCGACGCGACTGGCGACAAAAGTCGACGAATTGTCAGCGACGTAGCGCTACAAACATTATATCGCGCAAGCCACTCAACAGTTAGATAAACCGCGCGAAGCCATCGCCCGACTCTGAATGTTTCGTCGGCTGCGAACACACCGACGTGCAGTGCGCATGTGCAACAGCCCGTTGTTTCCGGTGTGGTTATGATTTCACCTGACGTGTCTCGTGCCGCAGACTACCTGGCACAGTTACGTCACGCGTCACTGAGCAAGTCTTCGCATAGACCGGCGGATGATGCTGCTGTGATGTCTTCAGTATGCCTCAGCTATCAGTCACATCAGGAGGGTTTATACTCCGCCGCACGGCAGCCTACTTACCCGCCGGCCTCGTCCTATTACGGTACAACCGCACGTGACAAATCACTATAGTTACGTTAAAAAACTTCTTACTTAACACACAAGCAGTCTTTGTTTATACTTTTTTTGTGCTGTGATGACTGATGACGTGTTTTATGGCGTATGGTGGATAGCGCGTTGCTTTACACAGAGCCCTGTATAATCTGTACTTGCAAGAGAATGATCGTTTGCGCACGCGGGCAGGCAAACCATCTCGGTATGTAACCAGCCACCAGTTATATGAACTCAGTGAGATGGGAACTTTGGAAAGTGAATAGTAACTTATACGGGCCACAGGGTGAAAGCCCTTAGTGTGGCTGATTGGGGCGGTGGTAGCCTATGATATATCAGCGTGCTGCTGTATCGCGGGTTCAACAGCTACTGTTCGCTAGCGCGGAGAATGGACGACCGCATAATGCACTGCGGTGTCATTAGCGCATGCCGATCAGCTGCCACTTCGAGATTGTAAAAGGCGCTTCTGGCTACAGTCTGACTCATGTAAGCAACACTTTACCGGACTTTTACGTTTTACCCTTTTGCATACGCCTGCTGTAACTGTTTACTTCAACAATAATTTTAATCTGCGCAACTGATACTTTTTACTTATTTAGTCCGCCTGGAAACGATAGTTTTCGGGAAGACCTATGTTTTGCTGCAGATGTTTTGTGTCAACGCGAAATCTCCGAGATGCGTCGGCCGATCGGCGCGAAATTTTGCACGATGGTCAGTACTAGGCCAAATTTTGTAATGCCAGTCCAAAAATTTTGGGGGCTCACCCCAGAAAAATTTTAGGGGCCAAAACATGCAAAATTTGGCCAAATTTCGGACGACTTCGAAGTTCGGGGGCGAATATCTCCTAAAGGGATGAAGATATTCAAAATCGGTCAAGTATTGATCTACCGCGATTCCACTCGCGTTAGGCGAAACAAGTCTGATGAACTTTGGTCCAGCAACCTTGGAGATCTCGATGATGAATCATACTCACCCAAATGGACTTTTTCGGAAAACCGTATTTCGGCCCCTAGGGGTGCTGCGCCCCAAATTTTTACACGCACTAGAGAATGACCAAGTCTTGCTAGCGCACTCCCTATCGGGGACGTAGGTCCCCTTCAGTTTTTTTAAAGGGGGGTCCAAAATTGGCTTAAAATGTAGCGTATTAGCCGCGAGAACTTTTGAGTCAAAGGAAGTATAGTCTCATAATACTTTGCCACGTGACGTGCTGCTAGACAGGGGTGATAACGCGGGTACAACTTTTTTGGGGGGAGCACCGCTTTCTTAAAACTTAAGAAGGCAAAAAACGTTCAGAAATCGGTGCGCTTTACGACAATTTGCGAGTTTGACCGCAAATGTCTCTGGAACGAATAAAAATATCGACAAGCGGTAAAATGTGTTATCAAGCACAATTACTTCTACATTGAATAAAAAATGGCAAACTTTGGTCCACTAACGCCAAAGATTACGTGTCTATGTTTACCCGCCCTAGGTCGACAGTGCGCGTTTTGCGTATGCTAATGCATTTGAGTGCGGATCATGTGACTTTGCTACCGCGGAAATTTCACCCCTTTCCTTTAAATTTTTCCCCCAATCCGACTTAGGGCACCGGGTGGACTCACGTTGGGCTTTGCCCCAATTTTTTCCAGTTTTAATCAGTTTTTTTGCAAGTTGCATCCGTAATAAACGAACATGCTGCTGATGCTGATTGCTAACAGTGGAACCGTCAGTGTCCCTGTCTGGAGCGACGTCGACGCTTGGAATCTACGCCACTGCCGACAATTACACCGCACCACCACCCAGCATCACGCGCCTGTCCGGTAAAAATATAATAAGAACATCGGAAACTTATTTGTGTAAATTCACCGTTTTTCCCAGGTAATTGTAGCAGACGTGCATGTACACACACGCTAAAAAACTTCACTAACCTTACCTAACGATTAGATAATGAACATGCATGCATGTGTTAATCTATCGTTTCTTCGATGAATAAAGATGTATATATAATATTAAGTAAACGTGCATGACGCATTCGCAATTTGTGCATTTGTACATTGTTTGATTTTCTGTAACCCAGTATATTATACACCGTGCCTCAAAATTAGTGACAGCCCTGTTTCAAACACGCCTAATTCAGTTTGTAGTTCATGGATTACAATGAAATATCGCACACTGCACTATCTTAACATTACTTACTGTCATATCCATTATGACGTACGCACCTTACCGTGTGTGCTCAGTGTAACGTCATTATAACGTCAGAGTTTGTTTTCATTAAGATACGTTTAATGCATTGCTATCAAGCAGCAGCGTACCTGCTTTAAACTAAGAGCTTGCGTCGAGGCCAAAGGTGGTCATTTTAAGCTCAAACCTCAATGACAAGTTCAGAATGATTGTCTAAATGATTGTTTCAGATTCAGCCACTGGTTGACATTGTGCACTTTAAATATGCACATACTTACTTACTTACTTACTTACTTACCTGAAACTGAAGTGTTTTAAAGTGACCCTACAAAAGTCACTGTATATATTGTTTTCTTCAGCAGATCTAGCTGAAATTTATAGGTGATGCATTGTTAGTGTGAAATTTTGTCAGAATCAGATGTCGTTTATTGGAGTTACGCAAATGTGCATTAACAGAGGGGTTTGTTTATGTGACGCCATACTGGTAACGGGGATATTTTGCTATTGATATTCAACAAGTATTAACTCCTCTAAAAATAATATTTTTTCAATAAAATTTGATTTTTTAGCAATTTATTGGGGATTAAGTGCATAACATGTTATTTAGATTTGTTCGGATTTGACATTTTTATTGTATGATGTTTAGGGGGTTACCTTTTTCCGGACACAGTGTATATATACCGCTCGTAACTTTAGGCCTAATGTTTGCGAAGCCTCGTTTTTGTAACACTGTACGCCGATAAGCGATAAGTTAGCAGTGCGATTATTTAATGTTAATTGTTTTGTTAGCGAAAATTAGCATCTAAAACACGTTTATTTTCGATGCGGTTGCTGTTAGACGCGTCACGTTTGTCGGGCGCTGTAGGCGATGAGTCACCGTCGGCTGTGGTCGATCGCGCCTACTGCCATCGCAACTACACACACTCCAAGCCACCATACTCCTACATCTCACTCATCACCTTCGCCATCCAGAACTCACCGCGACGCATGTGCACGCTGAACGAGATCTACCAGCTCATCATGGACCTGTTTCCGTTCTACCGGGCCAACCAGCAGCGCTGGCAGAACTCCATCAGACACAGTCTGTCCTTCAACGACTGCTTCGTCAAAGTGCCGCGATCAGCCGAACGACCAGGTCAACCAGCCACCACCAACTTTGCTCATTAAGATCTTTATTTCACGATACAAACCATACAAGTGTAAAGGGTAGTCAAAAATGACAAAATAAATGTAATATCCTGTAGCATTATGGATATCATGCGGCCGTCTTATATTGCGCCGCATTAGACGTCTTGTCCGTACGTCTGTCTGTTCGTCTGTCTGTCCCTCAAAGACAAAAAAAAACACAGAAAAACCAAAATTGGTGTTAACGTTCCTTAGGGGATGCAGTTGTGTCACAAATTTTCAGAAAACAACGTAGGCCTATATTTTACGGGCTCGCTCTCGGCACACACGGCACACCATGCAGGCATGACGTTCACATAGAACGCCATAGGTAGGCATTGTGCGTCTCATAATCTTCTGCTTCGTTTGCGACATAAGTGTGTCTTAATTGATTTATTGATAAAAAGTGAACTTCTAACTGAAATTGAAAACAAGTATGTAATAAGTGCATATGTACGTGCAGTAGCTGTAGACGGACAGTCGAATAGTATGTCAGCGCTGAGCCGACATCTTCGATATACACTGTTTATTTCACAGACAGTTAGTATACGCAATTATTGTGACAATTAATATATTATTCTGATACAGAAAACATGACGATTGACGACATCTCTCCAATCTCTTTCGATCTTAACTGCACGCTAACGTCACAAAAACTGACGCTTACGGAAAATCACACCCGGACGTCATCATCTGATCATGCTTATTTGTGTTACTGTTAACCTTGAATATCCTATAGTTCTGCAATTCTAAGCAACTGATTGATTAACTGATTGATTGATCGGCGGCTGCAGGCAAAGGCAGCTATTGGACGCTGCATCCTGACTCGGGCAACATGTTTGAGAACGGCTGCTACCTGCGCCGACAGAAGAGGTTCAAGTGTCCACGCAAGCAGGCGATGAGACTGGCGCAGAAGTCCACTAGCGACGGATCACGTGACGACGACGACGACGACGACGAGCACGATACGCGAAACGCCGGCAACAAATCGCCAAAAACATCTCCGATCTGCAAAATGGCCGACTTCCGGTCTACGAAGTCGCCACTTCCGGCTATGACGTCATCGCCACCGTCGTCGCTAGGCAACAGCGTGCCTAGCAATGGACTTACGACGTCACGACGATTTCACCGGACAAACGAGTCGCCGTATCATCAGTATCATCATCCACATTATTATCATCATCATCAGCAGCAGCAACAGCAGCAGCACGTGTATCACTATCATGAGCCTGTCGTCTGTGAGTCTGCCGTTTATAACCATCACCAACATGCCATGTCGGCGGTCAACTCGGACGCCGAAACACGACCGCAACTGGCGTCTGCGTACGGCGTCCGTTCGTCCATCACGAATAATTCTACGTCGACGTCGGTGCCGCTGCATCACCAGCATTCGTCCCCATCACATCATCAGCTCCATGCCGCCGTAGCCGCCGCTGCTGCTGCTGCTTCGATGGGATCTACTTACTCGTCGCAACTGCTGCATCCTTTCTCAATCACGAATTTGATGTCGTCGTTCGACGTGGATGACCGGCCGACGGACATGCGTCTGACGGCGCTCGACGCCCGCTACACCGGTGCACCGTCAGCCGCTGCCCCCCACATTGCTGCCGACGCTTACCAACCACTAGTCTCTCACCATTACGTAAACCATCATCAACAACAACACCAATATGTCTCCCCGTGCCACTGGGTTTCGTCCCACTGTGATTTTCGTTGACGAAAACAAAAACTGCTAGAAATAAAACAAGATTTTTAGTGGTAACTAAAACTAAATATCTCTAAAGGTAGTAGTAAAGTTAAATAGTAGACCTGAATCAAAAACGAAAATCGCGCTGCTGCAGGGTCGACGGTATTGGTGTTTTGCTACATACCACCACAGTTGACATGCTACCGTGCCCCTCGGGCAACCAATCAGCGCCCAGCGCACCTTGCAGATTATGACGTCATCGTTACGTCATCTCGTCATCAATACTGTGCTGCTTGGCATGCCCGTAGACAAGACTTGTTGTAAAAATGGCACATTTCATTCGATTGTATGCTATTTTATACTGTTACATTGCAAATAATCGTATAGGCCTAGGCCTACACATTTTATTTTGCATGTACAGGGTGGTCCAAAAAAAACGCACAAAGTTAATGTTAATGACACCATAATTTTGCAACCATACGTCATAGAATCATGTGGTTTTCAGCAAAATGTTCCGAAAGAAATTTCTTACGTGACTAAAGTCAATATTTGAATACAGCAGTTAAATATTCTTTGTTATTGCCGCTGGAAATTGAACTGTGCAAAAAAGTATTACCCTCGACACTGCGGTCCATAAAAAACATGCCAGTTTTATTTTTTGAATAGCTCCGTGAAACATTGGCCGATTTTAATAAATTTTGGCAGGCAATATTAGAAAGAAACTTGAC
>Ga0209367_1003986_pt1 | contig 20245 bp, 17 predicted proteins | sample WorMetLIZISLAND2_FD_187412 | JGI IMG/M metagenome (GOLD analysis project Ga0209367, IMG submission 187412) | Marine gutless worms symbiont microbial communities from Max Planck institute for Marine Microbiology, Germany - Olavius geniculatus... ...
GAGTTAGGGGGTGTAGCCCGACGAAACTTTGGAACTTGACGTGTCTCTAGGTGGGGGTGTTAACGCAAGTACAACTTTTGGGGGCACCGCCCCCCTTAAAATTTGGGAGAGCAAAAAACGTGCAAAAATCGGTGCAATTTACGACAACTTTCAAGTTTGAGCGCAAATATCTCTGGAACCGATGAAGATAGTGACAACGTGTAAACGGCGTTGATGAAAGCGATCTTTTGGGCGTTGAACAAAAAAAATTTTGTGAAATTCAGTCCACTATGAACAAAGTTATAAGCGCTCATGTTGACCTACCCTAAGTCGACAATGCGCGTTCGGCGTATACCAATGCATTTGAGTTCGGGCCACGTGAATTTGATGTCGGGGAAATTTTACCTGCCTCTTAATTTCTCCCAATCGGACTTAGTGTGCCGGGCGGACTCACGTTGGGCTTTGCCCCAAATTTCTAGTGCAATTGTATTCTCGTTGACAGGTGCATTTAAGGTGTGGAACCTATTTGGCCTCATTTATTCATCACATTCAGATAGTTTGACTGACAGTGGACAGACTGGCACTGCAGCATCTGAATCACAGCAAGTTGTGACATCGGCATTCTACTGCAAAGCTCTCGATGCCATCTGTGTCACGACCCACGAACAGAACATTGTCTTCTACCACTGCGATGGCTTGAAACAGTTCAAACAGGTATCATTATGAACAGTGCTAATATTATGAACGATGCTTATGATATATCAGCACTTGAATTTGATTGTACTGATGAGTTTTCTTCTGCCACTAATGTCTGCTGTGCTTTTTTTGTAATGAGCATGCTTTTATAGCTATGACTTGTAACATACCAAAGTGCCAGAAACTCCTGTGGTAATCCTCGATTTTGCAGCTTTTTTTATATCCATCATAAAACAATGAATAAGAAGCTATTGTAAGCCCAGTTTATTTTACAATTTGAATACATTACTGGTAAATGTTTTATGGATACTTGGAGTATGAATGAACCATGCAGAGTTTCTGCGGGTTATCAAGATGTCTAAAAACCATCTTCAGCAGTTTTTGCCATTTTCTTCAGCATTTGTACTGCTGCATATAGAAATTTTATGTGATGGTTATGTTGAGTTCACCCAGGACTCGAAGTGGGAAAAAATAAGTGCCGCTATGGTAGTTCTCTATTTTTCCTTTCTTCCCTCTATTTTTCTTCTTTTTTTTTCCTCTTACAATGTCAACCTGTTCTTGCCCCCTTTTTTCTCCCTCTCCTTTCCTTTTTCCCGTCCATTTCCTTCGAAGTAGGACCCCTGAAATCCAGCTATGGGATCTGGGGAGTGCTGGAGTGCTGTAAGCTCCCCCATCAGGGTCGCAGGTGGAGCCCCAGCTGAAATAGAATTTTGTGCATTTGACATTAAAATATGGCACATAGTGGCAACAGCTTTAATTATTTTCCTAAACAAAAAAAGTGCAGCTTAAAGGTCCGTGGACGCCAAAATTAACATATACGTTTTATCCATTTTCCTGATAGTGCAGAATTTTCTGATAACTGACAATAATATTGGCGCTCAGCATTTTGTCAACACGGAGAAATTTACCTCTGAAGTCAACGATCTATGAAAATGACGTAGAAAACATGCCGCTATGATGGTCTGCGGTGACGTCATGAGTTTAGCCTATAGACATCATGAATATTAATGGCCTAACCTAGAATGATGACGTCGTCGGCTAGGCCATTAAAATTCATGATCTATACCATACTAGTCCATACCATCCCAGTTTGAGCACTAAGTTTACCATGACAGCTGGCTGCATGCTGATGTATTGCTACCCGGTACCCATCCCTGTACTAAACTGACTCATTGTAGATCAACTTCACATCTTTAGATTTCTTCTATGAAGCATGCAACTGACAAACATGTTTGTGGTGGTTGTTTTTGCAGTTGATTGGTCATTACGATGAGATCCTGGATGTGCGGTTCTGGGGTAGCAATGATTCGCAGGTCGCCGTAGCAACAAACAGTTCTCTGCTGAAGATATTTGACCGTAATACATGGACATGCACAACGGTGTCCGGCCACACCGACTGCATTGTTGCAATTGACACCTATGATAAGGGCAGCACGTCCCTTCTTGCCAGTGGTGCAAAGGTTTGTATACAAGAAAAAGAATATTGAACACAGTTATATAGTAAATCTATGATATTTTTGTCAAGGTTAGCAAATGCTGTATTATACTGCCATTTTTACCATGTGTGGTGATAGCTACAATGAATTGGTCTGTTTCTTCATCACATGCATACACATGTTGTGTGAATTGAACAATGTTTAGCAGAATGAAGTTTGACCATAGACTGGTAGCCACAGTACTAGTTTTTGAAAGGTGTTGTTCAGAATTTTTAAGGAGTTCCATGTAATTAATTGGAGTGGGGCAAAGAGTTGACAATTTTCAGCCTCTGTATCGCAACTGATGCAGTATGGGATCACATTTATCAAATTGGCATCGTCATCGATACGGCTGAATTGCATTGAGCGAAGTTTTAGAGTATAATCATCATATCACAGCCAGCATGGGCGGTAGCGTTGCTTCTTGTCTGCACTTAATGGTCTTGCCATAGATCAGTTGGAGAAGCGCTAAGGTCCTGACAAATTTGCTCCAGCCAATTGTTGCATGGGCAGCTGGACTATGTTTTCACGACTGATGCATCGACATGGCAGCTTGGGGCTTGGTTGGCTGGAACAGCCTCTGACAGACGGGCAGTGTGAGAAAACAACGAGTGTCAGCATTTTGATATGAGGTTTATTATGGGAGAAGAATAGTAGGTGAAGCGATCTCGTCTTTCTGAAAGAGTGTATTGCAGAGTATCAAACCAGTAGGTGCATAGTTTTTGTGCAGGATCTGAGCTTGTCTTCCAACTATGTAGCGTTGCTGTGCAGGACAACGTGGTGCGTGTGTGGATGATGGATTCAGACAATAACATTGTGTGCATTGCTGCCGGCTATGGTCACACCCACACTGTCATGTCAGTCGCTTTCTTCAGGTAACTGCTGTGTCATTGTGAGGCATTTGCATCTGTGGATAATTGCAGACGTGCGGTTTAATCCATTTTCCTTCAGTGCACAAAACAGTATTTATGGAATTCGTCCGTGCCATGCATGCTAAGTGCCTTGTGACAGATTTGTGTAGGATTTATAGACGCTCACAGCAAGCATTAACAATTCGTCTTGCAGTTATCTTTATCTGACATGGCTCCAAGCAAGATATTAAGCAACAGAATTTAGGGCTGTCGTAATTCTATTTTGTAGAATTTTGATAGAATTTTATACAATTCTAATTTTTTTGGTTCGACTATATAGAAACCGTCAAGTCTACAAGTACTCAGAAATAGTTGATTGCAATTAAATTTGGACTTGTTTAAACTCTAAGCTGACCAGAGTGAACAGTAATTTACAGCGTTATGAGGTTTGCTTGTTTATTTTTGTGCTATTTCTACAGATGATGAATTACTGTGCAAAACCAATGTTGCAAAATTGCATGTCGAGATCGGAACAGGCAAATCCTTGAAAGTATATATATAGAGTGGGGATGTAAATAAAGGAAAAAGAAGATTGCAGGGATGGGGAGAGAATGGAAATGAATGCCGCTGGGATAGTTGGGTTGGTGACATAATTCTTTTTCTGTGCAGCTCATGCCAATCAGATGCCACTTTCAAGATTGTAAAGTGCTTCTGGTCACGAGTCTGACTTGTGTAAGAAGTGCTATATAGCAAGTACCTGACCTTTCACCCTTCTACTTTATGGGTATTATTGATGTGTTTATGTGTTATGTCAGTTAGTTCCTTTGGCTATGTGTAGTGTGTCAAACTGTAGATTGTCGTCATCATTCCTTGTGAGTGGAAGTCGTGATCTGACCATCAAGCTATGGTGTTTGCCTCAGACTGATCTCTCACACCGTACAGTTCTACCGCTACAGTCCAAGCTCACACAGAAGGCTCACGACAAGGAGATTCAGTCACTTGCAGTTTCACCTAACGACAAATTAATTGCGTCCGGATCTCGGGATAAGAAGGCTAAGGTATTTGGTTATGTGCCGCCATATTGTTGCGGTTTTTTTGTACAGAAAAGGCAGTTTCTGATATTTTTTATGCATTTTAATTCCTAAACATTTTTGTGTGTACTACACAACTTTTTCTGCAGCACTGTAGTTAGTAAAACATTCTCATGGGGCCCTTAATGAGGTGGTGTCTGGGGAAAAAATTGTTGAATTTTGCTTTTTAAAATGGTGCATTGTGGTGTACTTTATTTAAAATGTACTTTATTTTTTTGGCGATGATGGGACCCCCAAATGTTGTGGGCCCAGGGAAAAATTTTCTCTTCCTCCCCTCCTGTTGACAGGCCTGGCTGTGACAGATCTGTAAGGTGTGTTTATGTGACAGGTGTGGAACGCGGCTGATCTGTCACTCATTGGTGTATGCTTTGGCCACACTGGTGGAATCTGGTGTGTTCAGTTTTCGCCCATTGATCAGTGTCTTGCTACGGCTTCAGCTGATGCCACTGTGAAGATGTGGGCCTTGTCCAACTTCTCCTGTGTCCGGGTACATTGTGATAATGTCTCTTTTGTTGCTTGTTTTATGTTGTGATTTGTGAGGTTTTGTAATTTTGGTCAGGTTTTTATCTCTAACCCTGCAGACAACTGTTGAATTAATCGATCACAAATTCAGTTGGTAAGATGCTCATTGTAACTTTGATTTTGAAAAGATGTATGCATTACTTTTACTTTGCTTCGAAAGGAAATATACATGTTTCTGTTCTATGTAATGTTTTGTTTTATTGTTCTGTTTTGTTATTGAATTTTTAGAACGACACTGAAATTACGTAATTTTTTTTTACTTGCAGACATTTCAGGGACACAATAGTGCAGTTCTGAAATTACGCTTCCTTGTGCGTGGAATGCAACTGGTGTCATGGTACGTATTGGTTTCTACTACACATCTGATGACTGCAAGTCTTCAGTGCTTTGGGTTACAGGAAGAGTATTTGACTGTAAAAGTTCCTTTACTGCAATTTTCATTAGTTCGCTTTCTGCTTGACTTGTTTTGATTCAGTGTGAAGTCAAAATGAAAAGAATTAACAAACACAATAAGTAGTACACTGTGTCTCAAAAAGGCATTTTTTATCTTAGTGCTTAACTTTACATATGTCTGTTAGTGTTTATGTTTTTGGCACATGTACCATACTCTACAGAAAATATTCAGTAAGCATATTTAAATGCCCTGCCTAACTTTGGGAAGATATTAGCTATGAAACAGTCAACTTGATACAGTGACATCAAAATTAATGGAATTAGTTACGGTAATGATTAAAGACATTTAATTGATGAAGTGTTTCATCAGTGGCTTCTGTGGTATTTGTGTATTGCAGTGACTCTGGTGGGATGCTGAAGCTGTGGAATGTAAAGAACAGTGAATGTGTGAGGTCGCTGGAAGTCAGTAACGATGATGACGGTGCGACAGTTTGGGCATTAGCAGTCGACACAAAGGAAGATCATATCATTACTGGTGCCAGCAACTCAACATTAATTCTTTGGAAGGTAATGTTGTAATGTCATTGGAACAGGTGAATTTTCCAGCGTCAAGGTTGCTGCATGTTCGTGACTTGATATTGTTTTGTTTGCGCTTTGTTGTATGTAAACTAGAAATTATGTCAAACTCATGCCGGCATAGTGTGTGGCCATTTGCTTTGAGGAGCTCAATCTAACACTAACTTTTGTGCTTTTGAACTGATAATTGGTGCTTTTGTTGCTCTAGCCCTGATGAATGTTTACACCATCTTTGGTTTTTTGCACCTTTTAGTTTTCCTTTTAGGACCCTGGTGGGACTGGTGGATGGAAGGACGGTCAAAATCCATGACAGCTGGTAGGACAAAGAATAATGGTGCGATAACAATGTAATCTTTTGTTGATCCTTACCTTTTTGTGTGTATTACTAACACACTTGCTGTTCTGTACATGCTGAGTTTGTATTTTCACGCACAACAGCAGCGAGCTAGAATCACCAAATCTTCACCTTCGGCTGCGTGGAAGACTCTAGTTTTATGATCAGTAAAGCTTTTCCATAAATTCGAAAGGGGTCATCCCAAGTGAGGGTGCTAAATGACAGAGGGGTAGGGAGAATTTGCGATTTCCAACGGATATGGCATTGGCTGAGTGAGACAGGTCATGCCTTCTGGCGAGTACGAGTAAAACACTATAGATAATTAGCCGCTGCCGGTCGTCTGGCACCCTCTGGCGACTATAAATTTTGTTTTTCTGGGCTTTTAAACGTGCACTCCTGTTGTGTGTTCCCCTATGCATTAGCTGCACTTTTCTTGTTTTCATTCACCTTTCAGGATATCACGGAAGAAGAAAAGAGAACAGAATGTGAGAAAAAGCAAGCCCAGATACTAGAGTATGTTGGTTACTTTGTCCTTGCCTTTTTAAAATACTTGTAGAATTGCAATGATTCTGCATTTGACATTTGAATTGTTTTTTGCATGGGTTGCGACTTGTGATGTACGTATTTTACAGTGTTGGATAGTAAGTTACAAAGTAGTTCTACTTTGTTACTCTGCTTAAGTAGAAGTTCTTACTTTCTACTTTTTTCTACCGAAGTAGTTTTTCCCAGGCTGCTTTCCATTACTAATTGAGCAGATTTTTGTTACAAAAAGTAGTTTTGTTATTACAATGTAGTTATTTCATTGATTTACTGCAGTTTAACTTTTGATATTTTTAGAAGTAGCAAAAATGGATGTTAAAATTTAAAAAATGTTGTTTCTTGCTCAGTCTAGTGCAGTAATTAACTTACATAATTATACAGTATATTCTTTTCAGTAGGATAAGACATGTCAGGACTGCAGAAGTGCCCTGCCCTGAAGAGTAGCCGCTGAATTTAACATTCTGTTACTGGCATTAGCTGCTTGCAAATGATGGTTCAGTTGTGTTGGGCAAATTTTTCTCCCAGATGCTCAAAACAGTTTTGAAAAACAGCTGTTGTTAAAGGGAAGCAGGCAGTACTATACAGTGACAGTAGGTGTATGGTGAACTGAAGAAGCTGAATGGCTCTAGGCATAGGTCTGCAGTGTCGTCTTTACGATAATCTCTGATGCATTAAAAATAAGTTAAAATTTGTAATTTTTCTTAAGTAGTTTTACTTTGGGCGACTTCTACTTTTGCTTGCGTAGATTTTTTGGGTCATTATTTTTACTTCTACTCAAGTATAATTTGTGACTTCTTTGTGCAACATTGGTATGTCGACTGTATTCAGGGAACAAGAGTTGTCAAATTTGCTGATGGAGAAGAATTATATGAAGGCAATTGCTCTTGCGATTACTCTGGAACAGCCATTTCGGGTGTTAAATATCACTAAAGGTATGCATATCAGTATTTTCGTTGTAATGTAGAATGTATAAAAATTGTATTTTGACTTTGGCTGTGGTGTCATAGAAGCCAACAATGTGTGCAACGGCTGTGGCCATTTTAGAAGATATGTGGCAAAAGCAACTCGTGTTTACGCCGAGCTGTCATTATTGTTCAGTTAGTCAAATTTATTTTAAATCTTACCAGTTCGAGTGCCAGGTATGATAAGTTTATAATGATTAATCTGCAGTTAAATCAGAGAATATACAAACACAACAGACTCAAAAACAATTAAGACGAAAATGTAAAATTATAAATCTGTGTAGTTGAGATAGTAGAACAGATAAAGCTGATAATTATTAAGAGCGAAAACGATAAATGAGTTGTAAAACGTCTTAGCAGTCTTGGTTTGTCATTTTCTGCAAAACTACTGTTGAAGAGAGTCAGTGATCTGGTGGCACTGGTACAACTGCAGTAAACTCTGATATCAGCCACTAAGAGTCCTTGTTGGCTTTCTTGCGAGCTGTGGACGATTATGGACAGTGATAGTTTGGTATACCTGTTTTGTATATGGCATACTTGTTCTTAACTGATGTATTTAATTTGGCAGAAATTCTTGACAGTGAATCGGGCGAAGAAGATCTGAAGCTGGCATTGAATCAGTTACGTGATGATCAGATAAGTCAGTCACTCGTCATTCCTGCAATACTTGAATGTGCTGCGTATTTCCAGTTTCTTTTGTATTGTTTTACTTTTGTGACCCGTAGCAGTTAAGGCTATTTAGTTGTTGATATGCACTGTGTTGAAATGAAGGACCCCTGGTTTCTTTCCAGCGCAGTTATCGATTTTCGTGCTAGATTAGTAATTACTCTATCATTAATGTGGTCAGAGCATTGTCTTCAAGTCATTTCTGTGTTAGTGTCTGTGGTTTACTTGTCTGTGACGTAGGTTGCTATCCATCATTTTGCTCTGGCAGTTTTGAACACATTTTGATAATCACATGAAGTGTTGGCTCAGTGACTGAAAGTTGACATATGCCCAGTTTTCTATCATGAGTAACGGAGTGATGTCTTTTCTGATGCTGCTTACTAGTTACTTACAAAGTACATCAAACTTGTAAATGTTTAATTTTAGGTGCTGAAAAATCTTTCTGATTGGTCACACATGAGTTGCGCTATAATTTAAGTATCATTTGCTGTGAAAAATGCACATATTGGGAGAATGTTGTCTTCAAAAGCTTACTGAGAACTGGTACAATGCAAACTGGTTCGGAGGTTCAGACCACCGGATCAAATTGCATTTTTAATATCGCAGTTGCAGAAGCCAACATGAAATCCAGGCTTATATATGCAAGCAGTTGTACACAGTAATCAACTGTAAAGTTTAACGGTGAAGGTTCTAGTTATATGAGCACAGTTTCTGGCAGAATCTTAGTTATATTAACGCCTGCTTATCTAGCTGTCCATCTATTCTGTTCTAATTGATTCTGACGTTATTAACAGTGTATTGCTGTTACATCAGGTTTTGAAACTTGCATTTCTGATAGAAGATGGGTTGTGGACGTGTGCAGACACTCTGCTTCGTTTTGCTCAAAAGTGGATCACAAACGGACGTCATTCTTATGCAGCGTTATTTATCCTGCAGACAGTATTCCAGCGATACACACCTGAACAGCTCGACTCCTTGCCGGACTTCCGCAAGTCAATTGAAGGCTTAATGATGTACACAGGTACACTCCTCAGCGTCTTTTTGTCTAATTAATAACATGAAGAAATTGTCTGTGGCCACATAGTAGCTGGCTAGCTTATAACAAGTGGCAACCTTAACAGTGGTTGATGCAGTATGTAGTGAATTAGCTTCATTCTATGCCAAGAGTACTTGTAGTTTCCTTTCGAAGCTGTAGTATTTATACTTGGGTCGTGATTACGTGAAAAGATGCAACACAGGACGTTTACAAAAACGTTTAAATTTGCAAATGTTTTAACATGTAACCACAGTCAGCAAGCCATTTCACTTCAGACTGAATCTTCCGGTGTCAGGTTCCTTGACAATCTTTTCATTTTGCATTTCTCTATGAGATGCTGTGGCAGGGGGAAGGTGCAGTGCCCATAAATTTTGGGCTGTCAGAAAAAATTTGGCCAAACATGCAAATTTGGGGCAGAAAACCTCCATTTTCGGAAGTTTAGAGGCAAAATTTAAATTTTGAGCAGACATAATCTCCTGTTGTTGGAAATCGGTTGGTGAATTGCAACATCTTCGCTTAGTCTTTTTGCCCACGACGCCACTGGTTAAAACTGTTTCACTGTATGCCATAGATGTAAAAGAACGTTCCACAAAAAATAAAAAATGTTAAAAACGTTAAAAAACGTGAACAAATATAAAACGTTTAAAAACTTTGAATAAAAAACGATGGCCATAATTTGTTTAACCTTTTGCCTAATCCTGAAGGCTCGGTACACTTTAAACTATAGTCTAGATAAAGAGAGCTTTATATAATTTCAATTTAACCATGTGGTCATAAAACCATAGCACTATACTAATCAAATATACTAGATAAAAAAACTTTTTATTTAGTATATTTGGGCTAACTAAGAAAACTGCCATCACTATGACCTGTTAATTCCTTTCTGTGGTTACAAAAGTGCTTCTCAGAGTTCTTGATAGGCATCTTAATGCACGTTTTTAAAAAAAAGATAAAAAAAACATTCGAAAAAATTTTTTTTAAACGTTAAAAATGTGGCAAAAATAAAACAAGTAATCTGAGCTAATGCTCATGAGACATGCGAGAGCCTATGGCAGTTCCTGTTTGCAGGTAATCTTGGTCTATCTCCATCCATTTTGTCGCAGTTCACTCTTGCTGCCAAAAATCGCCAAAAAATCACTTAAAATCAATATTTTTAGGGTTCAAGGTCATTTAAGGTCATCGATGTTATCATTCCTAAGAAGCACGTCGCCAGTGCTTGTTATGATAAGCAGCATATCTGTCTATCTGCAACGATTTTCACGCTAGACAACAGCGGATAAACAACCACTTTTTACAAGGGTACCCCTCTTTGACACCCATGTGCGCAGGCCTCTTTGAATCTAGAGGGTCCGGACGTGGACTGCTGAAATCTACATTCAATGCGGAAAATTTCATATGCAGGTTGTCTTGGTCCATCTCCAGCCATCTTGTGCAGTTCACTCTTGAAATGCATGTCACAGCCCAAAATCACAAAGAAATTCACTAAAACCCCCTATTTAGGGGGTTCAAGGTCATTCAAGGTTACCAATGTTGACATTTCTAAGAAGCTTGTCGCCAGTGCTTGTTATGATAAGCAGCATATCTGTGCCTATCTGCAACCATTTATACGTTAAACGAGCCAATAGTGGTAGAATAACGTCTTTTTAGGAGGGGTGCCCCTCTTTTGCTCCCTCATTCATGGGGACCCCTTTCACCCAGTGGCATGAAATTTTGTCACGAAATAATAGAGACACTACGCTATCATACGGTGAAAACCCGAAGTCTCTGTCTCAACTGGTCTTGAAACGGTACCGGGTCGTGACAGACAGACAGACAGAATTACCATAGCTAATATGCGCTATAGCTAACTCTCGCGCATTAAAACATTAAAAAAAACATTTTTACATCTATGCCATGTGCATGTTGTGCTGTGTGCAGAACGGCATCACGAAAGACATCGAAGGCTGGTTGAGAGAGTAGAGTTCATCAGTTATACCCTGCAGTGTATGCGTAACTTGGACGCTGGAAGCCAGCCAGTTACATCTGACTCTATGCTGCAGTAACAATCTCTACAGTTACCGTATATCGTAAACGTTATGATTCTGACCTGTGACAGAAACTGGTTTTATGTATAAACAGTATACATACATCTGTGTTGTATCGAGAATAAGGGGTCGTAGCGAAAAACAGGGCAAATATTTTGCCATTTATGAAATTTTCTGCCGACTGGTTAGCAGCTGTTATTCATGTTTCATGTAAGGCAGACAAGACGAACATCTAACATTAAGACAAAATGTATTTAAAACAATGCACACATATCTGCTGGAGAATCTCGGTAACAACACGATGCAGATGTAACAATCAGCTGTCTCTGCAATACCGTCATCACATAAAGACTAACATTCGACATGTTCGAAACTTATGCTGTTGCAAATGCTAACTATTTCCAGAGTCTGAACTGCCATGTGTTTTTTTTTCGTCTGGGCATTTCATGCTCGCCATCCTGTCAGGCACATATCAGTTCATGTTGTACTTATCTGATAAATGACTGGCAATAAACTGACGGGCAGCTCACATTCTGTAGTCTAACCATGCACAAATAATATGCAACTCAAACATTAACTAATTAGTTACACATCACTATGCAGTAGTACTGCTAGCATAAATGCAACAGAACGTCGAATACCACCTTATGAACCAGAAATCAAAACAGCAGGATATATTACTTCGTAGCACTTGTTTTTTGTTACAATCATGACAGCGTTAGTGATACGACGTATGTTTATTACTTATTACTAAACAATGAGTCAAACTGCAGATAAGAAGCTAAAGATCAATGGCCTAGTTCATCATACTGATGTAATATCATACATCATGTAATATCATACATCATTTCTGCTGAAGCATATACAATAGTCCCCGGAACCATTTGCTAAGGCCTTAATGGTTGATCTGAAGCCATAATGGCTTGCTTAGCGGTCCAGACCAAGATGTCTGTCACTGGTAGTAATTTTCTGAGACCCAAAAGCAACAACCTTTACGTGATTCGTAACAGTATACGATAAACTACCGTTTTTGCATGGAGTCCATTAGTAAATCCTATAGTACACGGTAGAACTAATAGTCACTCACTGATTGTCACCACTGGCACTGTGACGGCTGACAAAGTCAAGTGCACTCGCACTGGTGGCAGACCGCTAGCTTATCGGCTGCGGCGTGGAACCTTAGCGGTCCAGGAGCACTAACTTAACAGTTGGCAGTGGTCCGAGGCCTTAATGGTGGCAGAGGTGGCATCATACAGTGGCGGTTCCGGGGACTAATATAGAATATATTATCAGCAATATTATTACAAATCATACAGCTGTTCGCACAGTGCACCCTATCTCGTCCACTATACACCGTGAGCCATAAAAACGTGCCACTTTACTTTTGTCCATATCTTCGCTAATTACTTACCGATTTTCATAATTCTTTCACTGGCACACTCTGCAGACAATTTGCAATAATGTGATTATTATATATCCCACCACACGGTAAATGCGTTTCTACATTGCCTTGTGAAATATAAATGTAAGCAAAAACTAACGATAACAACAATTTAGGTAAATGGAAAAAATGCTTCAGACCAACATTGCAATGAATGATTCGTATGACACTAGACTGTGTTATACCCACACAATCTAGTGTCATACAGAACATTTACTGCAATGTTGGTCTGAAGTGTTTTTTTCAATTTTACCAAAATGTTTGTTTATTATTATTATTATGTATGCATATTTCATTTATATTTCACAAGGTAGTGTAGAGACGCATTTATGGTGTAGTGGGATCTATAAAAATCACATTATTGCAAATTGTCTGCAGAGTGTGCCAGTGAAAGAATTTTGAAAATTGGTCAATAATTGGCAAAGATATGAACAAAAATAAAGTGCCACGTTTTTTGGCCCACTCTGTATGTATGAATACAGTATGATGCAAATGGCTTTTGTATAATGAAAATGTGTTAAACTACAGCTGACAAAATTAACGATTGATCATTATATTTAATGATTAAGAAAATTAAACCACTAATCTTTTGAAGTCCATCAGTAAGTATGATGCATCAGCTGGATACATTGTCAAGGAGAAAAGTTATCAATCTCGTTTCTAGAGAATGTCAACACTCCAACCTACCTAGAAGACTGTTCAAATAAAAACCCTGTTACTGATTTTGCCTTACTGCATTTGTGACCAGCTATTAACTATTAAACTTTGCCAGCTCTAGTTAAACAGCTAACGACATAAGTAGTCGATTTCAGCCACAAACAGCACAGTTTTTTTTTAACTTAGTTCATAGTTTCCTAACAAGCAGCTGGCAACTTAATCTCTGGAATCTACATGTGTTTCTGAAGCCCAACTTGGCAGACAATACTACAAAGCTATGCTGTACTGTGGCAGATATCAGACACACAGTGGCTGTATTAACAGATGTGAATTACTGCATCATAACATCATACTCATTACTCAAGTGCTGATGTTATCACAAAACCAGAGCTCTGGCACCAGTCATAGAACCTACATGGTACAAGTACATGGTTCCTACTACTCTGCAGAGTTCATTTTCCCTGCCCTTTCCCCGACTTTCCAGGACAAAATGAATTATTTTCCCTGACTAATTTGTTCATGCGAAATACCGATGTCTGTTTTCAATCGCTTGCAATCACATTAGAAACACAAGCGCAGTGGAAAAAACATAAATAGGGAGGTACAAATAATCTACGAGCGAAGCGAGCAGGAAAACTTTGAACAGCTCAATTTTTTTCTGCATGCTTGTAACTTTTGCAGCCTGGTACTTTTAAATTCTCTGACCTTTCCGGACCGTAGGAACAATGAAGTATTAGTTGTGGAAGACATACCCCAGATTTTGCCCTTGTAGGAGACAAAGCAACTGTACCTAAAGATTTCACGGTCATTCTGTACTGTGCATTTTTTTCTTTTCTGCTGTGCAGTGCACTTGACTGCACATCAAAGAACCAAAAACCATTCACGGCTACAGCTTTGCTCCAAACCCCACAGATGTACCCACCAACGCACACCACAACTTGTTTGGCAAACTCTCATGCGGGTACCCAGACTTGAGTATATGTACATTTGGCACAGAAGGACTGGTTGTGCACAATCTCAGTGACAGACTTAACACTAAAGCCACGTAACACAGAAGAAATGTGAAGCTTAAAGGTTCAACAATCTACTATCTCTCTGCAGTGCTCCCATAATGAGAAACGTCACAAAATAGAAGGCACTCGTGAGAGTGCATATCTCCGCCAAGTGAAGTGATGTAAACACAAGGAAAGGGGAGGCTGAAGGAAGAGCCGCTTATGCTGCAGGGAAGGGAGGTTAATGTAATAGCCGGCTTTGCTGCTTGCGCTGTTGGTGCACTGACATCACTGCTATTATTAGTCATCGTGAACACAAACAAACAAACGGACACACTGAATGATGGACAAAATGACCAATATCTTAATCTCCTCCAATGTTCACTACGTCCACTTGGCGGAGATAACAATTTCGTAAGTTTAAGAAATGTGAATGTTGCTGCAATATGAAAACTGACGGATGGTAAGTTGTGCAGCAGTAAAGTGAATTGCTGCACTTACATCTCGAGGCAAAGACTTAAAAAATGCAATATTAGCATCCACAGAAACAGCAAACGAAGCAATAGGATTCGTTCAGCAATTACGGACAGTCAAAGTATGACAAGGATCGACAGAAAACAACAAATTGTCAGTATCAGTCAGCTACAGCTGTTTGAATACCACACCAAATAATACCTAAACACAAGTTGCTCTTAGAACAGTATATATATACACTTTGCAGCATGCAACGACAATAATGAACATTTGTATAAAATGTATACAAATCTATACAACAGAGGACTATGACCATCAAAACAGCAAGAAATAAATATGTTATTACACAATCAATGTCTTTAACTGCCGTGCAATCATCTGTCAAACGTGCACAAACATCTATATGTAACAAATGGATGAGAACTTGGCAATAGTCATTCATTGTTCAGTGGCCAGAATTTCCTAGAGTGCAGGTTCAGCATCATTTGCGGAGAACACCACCGGGTTCAGAATTTGACAACGTGTTGAAATGGACTGAGGAGCTTAATTCGCCAACAAAATATTTTTAAAATGTTCGGCGAGTACAGTCACAGGACTGCACAGCAACTGGAACAGCAGCGCTCGACACTTTTGTCCTTCTTCAGCTCACCTGTATAGACAGCACATCATTCATTGTGCACACGGTCCAACGACTTCATAATTCCTAGTGCAATAGGGTCATATGCAAAAGCTGCCTATAAATGGTCTTTACATTACATGCCTTTACATTACTGTTCGTACAACAGAGTTACCGCAGTTTTACTGCTAAAAATTCCAGGACTTTACAAAACTGTCAAATCAAGAACAGGAAATTTGAGCAAAGCTCACGAAACACGCGAAAGCCTATAGCAGTTCCTGTTCGCAGGTAATCTTAGTCTATCTCCATCCATTTCATCATAATTCACTCTTTCGCAGCCAAAAATCGCCAAAAAATCACGTTAAATCAATATTTTTAGGGTTCAAGGTCATTCAAGGTTATCGATGTTGACATTCGTAAGAAGCTCTTCAGCAATGCTTGTTATGATAAGCAGCATGGCTGTGCCTATCTGCAACCATTTACACGCTAGACAAGCACAGAGTATAAATAACCACTTTTTACAGGGGTGCCTCTAGTCGACACCCACTTGCGCAGGCCTGCTTGAATCTAGAGCGTCCGGACTTGGACTGCTAAAATCTACATTCCATGCTGAAAATTTCATACGCAGGTTGTCTTGGTCTATCTCCAGCCATTTCGTCGCAATTCAGTGTTAAAATGTGCGCTACATCCAAAAAATGTGAAAAATTCACTAAAAACTTCTTTTTGAGGGGTTCAAGGTCATTCAAGGTCATTGATGTTGATAAATTCAAAAAGCCTGTCACCAGTGCTTGTTATGATAAGCAGCATGTATGTACCTATCTGCAACCGTTTTCACATTATTTGAGCCAATAATGGCAAAATGACATCTTTTTAGGAAGTACCCCTCTTTGATGCCCTCGTTCGAGGGGAACCTCTGCACCCAGTGGCATGAAATTTTGTCACGATAAACTAGAGACCTTGGGGCAGCCCACAGTGAAGATTTCGTGATCCTAGCTTGCACCGTTTTGATACAGATCACGAGTGTGACAGACGGACAGACAGACGGACGGACGCCCAGACGATGGCAAAGACGCGCGAAGTATTCTGCTCTCACGCGTAAAAATCAATGAAATAAAATACAGCACTTTCCATTACTTTCCGCGAGACTGTCATCTAGACTGAATGAAATTAATCAAATCACTACACATACTATTAACATAACTGCAGTTTTTGTTTAACCTGCCTTTCCAAAATTAATTCAGGACAGCTTAGGTCCCAGTGAAAAACATTTCTACATTTCTGCAGCAATTTTTACATCACCCATCAAATGACATCAAACCGTTGTTCAAGTAAACCTCAGAATGGTACACTGTAGCTTGAAAAATGGTGCTCTACTCTGGTAAATTAATGTAATGATAGTTCTGAAATTTCACAGTCGACACGCTACAACTTACTCTGACTATTCGGCTCTGGGAGGTGTTCACGAGCAACAAGATGCATGACAGTTGTTTTACCAGTCGGCAAGCGAAGTCCTACAAAATACCAGTCAACAATGATTGCCAAAGAATAAATCCATCAACACTAAGTGAACTTCTCTCCTGTTACTAGGAATGTTAATTTTCGAGAATTTTATTTCTCAATACGAGGATTTCTTTTCCCAGGACTCGATGAGTACTCGACCGATTTTGGGTATGCACCTGATGCTGCAGGCATGGGGTGGTGGGGGAGAGGGGCAAGACATGCACGCAATGTGTGGGGCAAAGGGGTCGCCTGCTGCATGAAGAGAAGGACTTGGATGGCAGATGCAGGCGGCCGGTGTCAAGGCAGTCATCAACGATCAAATGTCATTTAACAGAAGCGCATTCTTTTATTCTTTCCCACAGTGGACAATGCTTGTTGCTTAATTTGTTCATTTAAGCCATCGGTCACTGGTAACTAATTGACTATCAAACGCAAATGGTATATTTGTTAGAGAGGTAGTACGTGTGCATGCCACAGCATGCTACTTTGCAGGCATTAGGCAGTGTTCATTTGTTAACGTTAACTACAATTGAGACTAAATATTTGTCCAATCAATTGTTCAAAGTTAGGCTCACTGGTAAGTTTGCTGTTACTCGAACAATAACAATAAACTCCGAACGTTACACGCACAAATAACAATGGCAATGCAGTGCAGGCCTATTACTATAATGCTTTATTATGATAATATGGTTACAACACTTACCTCCTAGAGTTACATTGTCATGCAAGAACCGCCCTTGGTAAATCAGTCGCAATATGTTCACTTCAGGCTTCTCTTCATCCTGCCATCCTGAACAGCAATAAATGTTAATATTTTATGATTTCATTTTATATGCTAACGCTGCTAATTTTGAAGTTACTTGAGATTAGACCAGGTCCTCAAAAACAACATTTTTGAAACCATGCAATGTACATAGTGCAGCAGCGTTGCACTACCATCATAAGTTGTTCATCGTTCAGTAAAATGGGGCAAAACAGGACATACGATGCAAAATTGATCACTATACTGGTACACACTTACAACTGGTAAGCTACTGAAATAAACCTTCGTTGACTTTGTATAGCCGTTACACACTTTAATGCACAAAATATGCATCTTACTATAAGCAACAGATATGTAGCCATGGATACTTATACACATTCCCAGAAAATGACTGCAGTATTGTGCAGTTTCTTCATGGCTCTTTATTGCACCTATAATAATGATAGCAAATACTTGCTTACATTTATACATTTTGCACCTTTGCTATTGTCAGGAATGCCACTCTAGTTAGCAATATGTAATAAAACTCAACAATATATGAAAAGTGATGAAACACTTCAAATTACCTTCTGGCCAGTTGTCATACACATGTTGAGTAATGGTGGCTACTGTGATTGACGGTGAAAACAAAAACTCGTGGGTTTTGCTTGACACGTGAATTAACTTGAGATTGATCTGAAATACAGGTAACAGTTCAAGCAAATGTACTGTCTAGTGAAATGTTTCAAGGAAAAACAGAATGACCAAAATAAAAGACTTCTCCATTACCTTTACATTGACTCATCTCACATCAAACTGGACACAATGGGCCACACTCCGACACCATCTATGCAGGAATGTGCTCTCGGTCGAGACGTCTTGGTCTCGAGACGTACTAACGTCTTGTCTCAGTCTTGTCTCTGACAAAATCCTCAACGTCTCGGTCTCATCTCGGTTTCAGCCTGATGCGTCTCGTCTCAGTCTCGGCTCAGCAGGTCTCATCTCGAGTCTCGGGCCATTGCATCTCATTGAGACGTTTTGTGCAGGAGCAGTGGAGCGCGCCATGCAAACTGTAGCTGTAGTTTACTAACCAGCACGACATTTGTGGCTTAGACGTACTCGTTTACAGTGTTTTTACTCTTTCATTTACTTATGTCATCTCAGTCTTTTTAGTCCGCCCAGAAGCGATAGCTTGCGGAGCTGACTTAAGTTTTAGCCTAGATGTTTTATTTATTTATTAGTCTGCCTGAAAACAATAGTTTTCGGAAGGATTTATGCTTTAGCCCAGATGTTTATTTTTTTTTGCAACACGAGATCTCAGAGACGCGTGGGCCGACCGGCGTGAAATTTTGCACGATGGTCAGTACTAGGCCCTATTTTATAATGCCGGTCTAAAATTTCGGGGGGCACACCCCAAAAAAATTTCGGGGCAAAAATCATGCAAAATTTGGCCCGAATTAGGACGACTTCGAAGTTCGGCAGCGAATATCTCCGAAACGGATGAATATATTCAAAATTGGATTTTTATTCCGCCTACCGTGATTCCTCCTGCGTTAGGCGAAACAAGTCCGGTGAAGTTTGGTCCAGTGACCTTGGAGATCTCGATGTTGAATCGTATTCACCCAAAGTGCATTTTTCGGAAAAACGTATTTCGGCCCCTAGTGGGTGCTGCGCCCCCAAATTTTTACACGTGCTAGAGAATGACCAAGTCTTACTAGCGCACCCCCATCGGGGATGGCGGCCACCTTACAACTTTTTTCAAAGGGGAGTCAAAAATTGCCTTAAAATGTAGCATATTAGACGAAGGATCTTTGGAGCCAAAGGGAGTAGCTTCATGAGACTTTGCTACGTGACGTGCTGCTAGATGGGGGTGATAAGGTGGGTACAACTTTTAGGGGGCACCGCCCCCTTAAAATTTGGGAGTGCAAAAAACGCGCAAAATTTAGTACGTTTAACGACAACTTTCGACTTTGAGCGCAAATATCTCTGAACTGCATAGGAATATCGACAAGCGGTAAACGGCGTTATCAAACACAGTTAATTCTACGTTGAATAAAAAAAATTTTGTGAACTTCAGTCCACTAACATCAGAGATTACGTGGCTAATGTTTACCCACAAAATCAAATTTTTCGGAAGGCCATATTTCGGCCCCTAGTGGGTGCTGCACCCCCAAATTTTTACAGGTGCTAGAGAATGACCAAGTCTTACTAGCGCACCCCCCACCGGGGACGGGGGCCCCCCTTACAACTTTTTTCAAAGGGGAGTCAAAAATTGGCTTAAAATGCAATAAAGGAGCGCTTATAACTTCGGAGTTAAGAAGTGTAACCTGACGAAACTTTGGCACTTGACGCGCCTCTAAGTTGGGGTGTTAATGCAAGTACGAAGTTTGGGGACACCGCTTCCCTTAAAATTTGGGAGGGCAAAAAATGTCCAAAATTTAGTACGTTTTACGACAACTTTCGTGGCTGAGCGCAAATATATCTGGAACGGAAAAGATAGCGACAAAATCTAAATGGCATTGACAAGTATAATCCTTTCGGTGTTGAACAAAAAAAAATTGTGAAATTCCGTCCACTACGAACAAAGTTATAAGCGTTTATGTTGACCTACCCTAAGTCGACTGTGCACGTTCGACGTATGCCAATGCATTTGAGTTCTGGCCACGTGACTTTGATGC
>Ga0209367_1003987_pt1 | contig 20244 bp, 13 predicted proteins | sample WorMetLIZISLAND2_FD_187412 | JGI IMG/M metagenome (GOLD analysis project Ga0209367, IMG submission 187412) | Marine gutless worms symbiont microbial communities from Max Planck institute for Marine Microbiology, Germany - Olavius geniculatus... ...
GTAAGGACGCCATATGCATAGCCCCATCTAAGGTTACCCAAATGATTTTTGCTGTTTTAGAGGACTGATATCATCACATCGTCCTTACACACAGTTGTAAACTGGTAAGTTTTTTACATATATATTAAAAAATGGTGAATAATCGGCGAAGATATTGACAAAAGTAAAGCGCCACGTTTTTATGGTGCACGGTGACTTGTAGGCCCCTATAGTCAAGTCCGCAAAGTTTAAGTCTAAGTCTGTCGAATTTGAAACATTGACTCAAATCCTAAAAGTCTTTACCTAAAAGTCTGTGCTTTGCATGATTTAACAAGATAGCGTGGCGAAGACAGCTTCTATAACTGCATCTGCTGTAATGCGTGTTGCGTTGAGGCGGTGTCTGTGCAAGTGCACTACGTGCGTCCCAGTCGGTACGACGACGTCACCGCCACCTCCGACAGTGTTCTCACTGAAGAATGTCGCATCCAGACCAACCTTCCCGAGGACGCCATCCGCAACGCTCAGCCGCTCGAGATCGTTGTCGACGAGGTCAGTTTTGACAGAATAACCAGTGCGTGACCAAACTCATTCGATTTAACGCGAAATTTCTGATCGGTGCTGCGCCCCTCCCCTGGTAAATTATAAGTATGAAAATGCAAGTTTTGACTGGGGGTTTAACCCCGAAATTTCCGAATCTCCTCTTCTACTGGAGTCCGGGACCTGTGACTCCATTTAACAACAATGTGTCACTGAACGGCGCAACTGCAGTACCAAAATGGCGTATAAATTTGTCAGACGGTGACAGGCGACAGACAGACAGACCACGGTACGAAAAATAAGTATAGCAATAGGCGAAATCGATTTTTTTATTTATTGTCAATTATGAAGTACAAAAGTAACACATTTCACGGTTCAAAAAACAATAATAGCAAAAAGACAAACATAACCGTAGGAATACACGCTTTAGTATTGGGACTTTTACCACAGGTATTTTTTCTTATAAAGAAAATTGTTTTCAGTGACAAGTTAAAGTCCGTAAAACTTTTTTTTGCTTGTACGCCTACGTTGTCTGTAAAGCTTTTTCCTATGAGTAATTTTATGCATAATTTTACAACGAATTTAGACAGTTTTTGCGTGGTTTGGCTGCAGTTCGAACGGTTCCTGTGTTCGAAGGCCGTGCACCCAGATCACGGTGGTCGACCTTTCGCGTTCTGCACGGACGGACAACTTCACCTCAGGATGTGCCTCCTGCCAGAAACCACGAGGAAGAATATTTCGCTGCCGAGTCATTTTCATCGATTCTTCGACCTCCGCAAAGAGTTCAGGAAGTTCTACAAGACCGAACGTCCGATCAACTGCATTAAAGACATGCTCGACTGTATCTTTTCTGTTTTTCAGCGATAGGTACATGTGCTTTATATTCAGACTTATTTCAAAAGCACAGAGTGCTTTTAGTTTTGCCAGTGCTACCTACGGCGTTAGTGTTTTTTTGCATACGCATTACTGTTTGGTTTAGACCTATAACAACATACTTTGAAATTAGAAAGCGAACCTATCCAAGTTTTGCAGAATTTGTCACTTCACGGTTGTCTGGCGTGCCGTTTGAGTTCTTGACAGTCCCTGAAACTGCAGATCTGGGCGTGGAGGATGACCAATCGGTGGAGTACGGCGTACGTCAGTGTCAGGAGATGTCAATCATCTTACAGCGACTCATCAACGACGGTAATCTGTTAAGCTTACACAAGTAGCCTGTACAGTAAAGTAAGTAAACTAAATAATTAAGTAATTAATTTATATAGTACGCTAACTGTAAAAACGTCAAACGCGCTCCGAGTAGAAAAAAAATGAAATGTTTGAAATGGCGATACAGTTACTATATGCAAGTTCCATATCTTAATTTGGTGCCGTGTATTTTTTTACAGAATTGCACAAAAAGTAGCTAATCAGTGCCGAATTATCCATAGCGCAGGTCCCTTATGGGGTGTTTACACGATCCAGCAAACGTCAAGCAAACGTCCAGCAAATGTATTCAAAATACACGTGCTAATGCTGGACGTTTGCTGGACGTTTGCTGGATCGTGTAAACACCTTATTGCGGTCTCTGAGCTCGGGAGCCTTATAATTTAACGGTAGTAATTTTTACACATTATACAGTTTGGCGCCGGCGAGCTAACCTATTCTGCGCCGATCAAGCTGATGAATATGTTTATTTTGTCATTTTTAACTTTTAAGAGCGATTGAGCAACAAATTTGTATACAGAAGTTACCTTTTTAAATTTACGTTCATGTCTTTTTAAGTGGAATATAGGCACACATGCAGCTGCTATTGTGGAACATGTTTTGTTTATGATTTTAGGACATTCGTTCTTAGAACCAGATGTTATCAAGGACAAACTCGAACCCGGAGTATGGTTTGTAGTCTGCTGAACTAATTAACATAATTATTCTGTAATTTAAGTTTGTTTCATTTATATGTGCAACCGGCATAAAATGTAAAGTATTGTAAGAAGATTAAGACGAAGCTACCAACACTTTGTGATAAAAGAAACTGCAGGCCATCATAGACAGTGTAAAAACACGCACATTTATTCATGTTAGGAGCATCGTAGTGTTAGATAATGCCTAAAGTTTGCCATATATCTCAGTAAACTCAAAAACCGGAACTTTAAAATATGCATTTTGCGTATATAATGCTCTTAGAACGCTGCCACCACGACGCAATTTGCAACGCAAGCACGCATCAAAAATCTAATGAATTATTGCCTCGCTAATTAATTCAATCTATTAGTGTGTCAACTGAGTCAGAGTAATTATTTCCCGCAGGCGCCATTTTGCTACTCAAGGGATGCCGTTGTCGTTTACTAATCGATGCTTTTAGTAAACGAATGAGTTATATCTGTCGACACCTTTTGCACAAAACATTTAATTGGTTCAGTTCGTCAAAAACTAAACCGTTTCAGTTCAGTTCAGTTACGTCGCTCTGTATGCGCCATAGATGTAAAAACGCTTTTTCAACGTTTTTTATTCTTGCCACGTTTTTTTACGTTTCTAACGTTTTTTTATTTAAAAAAACGTGCATTGAAAATCCCATCAAAAGCTTCGTGAAGCACTTTTGAAATTACAGAAACGAATTAATAGGTCATAGTGGTGTAGTTTACTTAGTTAGTCCAAATATGCTAAATAAAACTTTTCAACTAGCATATTTAGTTAGTTTAATGCTGTTGTCTTACGACCACACAGCTGAATTAAAATTAAAGTAAGTTCTCTTTATCTGAACTATTATTCCAGGTATACTGCGCTTACAGCATTAGGCATTAGGCAAGAAGTTGAACACATTATGGCCAACGTTTTTTATTCAAGGTTTTTTATTTTTTCTGGAACGTTTTTTACATCTATGGTATGCGCCTTCAACTTCTAATTAAGCAATCAGTTACCATAGGTATGAGTCAACAGTAGCTATCATCGACGATGCCTTACAACTTGTTGACCGCCTGCGGTTATCATTAACACTCCGCCCGTGCACTCTGGTGTATATGCTAGCTATACGATACTTATACCGGTGCGACTGCTGTCCAATGCCTATTGATATGGTGAAAGGCCCTTAAGTTAGTTGTCAGATAAAATGCTCGCACCAGAGACCGTTATAATGTAGGGTAATACGAATGATGGCCTACACGCGCACCGCTCGACACAATAGCAGATGTGAACTAGAAAACTGTCAGCCCAGTTAGAAGCCTGTATGGGACGGGCAAATGAACAAACGAGCAAGACTCCCAATAAACCACCGAGACCGTGCAAAGATACTAACTTCACGCCAGCCAATATCGCAGTAATTTGCAAGACAATTAAACAGGTATTGATTTGGTAAAATGATGACGAAATATTGTCGCTACTCGTTAAAGGTCGGTAACCGAAATTCCACTGCACTTTAGCGGGTTAATAGCAACACGGAATAAAAAAGGGACGGCGGTCAACTCGGCCCAGCCTATATTATGACGTTGCCTCAATGCGTGTCATTTTTGCCGCAAGCCATGTCATCGCGCCGTTTATGTTTTAAGGCAAACAATTATTAACAGCTCTAACATACTGCTCCCGTATAGGCCTAGGGCAGAGACTGCAGCGCCGCTTTTGCTGTACGGGTAGTTTTACTACTCAAATGTCGTGAATACGCATTTCACTGGAAATAGGCTAAGCATACCTGTCATGCACATGCATCTGTCTCTATTATAATTATAATCGTTATTGAAGATGTTTAGTGCGTTTTATTATACACCAACACCGAATCACGACTTGTCAGCGTAATTATTAACAAAAGTTTTGACTGAAACTCGTACAAAGCGCAATAAATTGAATTGAAATGTTTTTGCTAAAATAAAAAACAGTCGGCCTAGGCACATCACAGAGATTTATAAACGCAATCTTTTCAGGAAATGTGGATGAAAAAACAAGCAAAAACAGCACAAACAACAAAAACAACAACAACAACAGCGTTTGTTACAAAAAGAACATAGATGAGTTCGGTCAGATAATTATGATGTCGTGTTACTGCAGAAGTGACTAAGCGTGTCTCAAGTTTCGTTTGCCTCTGTACCTGAAGAGAACCGAAGTAGTAAATTAGTTTGTGTCAGTACGAATAAAGGAAAGCGCGACAGTGCAAAACAATTAGACATCATCTTTGTGTGTCCACTTGTCGGGGTGGCGGGCCCCACCATCAGCAACAACTAATTTCAGACTCGTCCACCATCTTTGTACACTTAAATGCGTTTTGTCTTGCCGAGTGTAAATTGGTTGACTGTGTTCTCAGAATGGTCCTCTTGGGTTTATATCACAAAACGACTGAACTAGACTCGCGCTTAACTGCGCACGGGTTCATAATTAAGTACAGCTTAGTTTATTCGCACGACGTTGCTAAATTCCAACAGGTAAAATTTACTCCAGACGAACTCCAAAATGTATCCTTGATATGATCGTTTTTCGTTGCTGCACGACTGTTGTGTACATTGTTTCGCGGTTACCTATATCGGTAGGCCTACTACGGGCATGTAGCTGCTGCTGCTGCTGTTGGTAGTAGGCCTAATAATTGAGAGGAAAGGTACGAGATCGTATACCAGGCTACCAGCGGAGTCGTGAATTAAAAATGTAGGCGGACAGAAAGTTGCACTTGTTCGGCAGACACTGCAGATTTTCGACAATTCCGACAGAATCGACAGCCGCAAATTTCCCGCAAAAACGATAATGGGTGCTAAAATTTGTAATTTCCCCACTTGAATTTCTTCAAAACGAGGGTTTTAGCCCAAAATTTAGCATTTTTAGACGAAATAAGAAAACTTTCAGACAATTTTTCGACAGCCCAAAATTTGTGGGTGAAGAAAGGGTGAATTGCCCTGCTCCTCATTGCTTCTCTGTCCTTACGACGACGACAATGGGCGACTTCACTTTTTGACTTAAACTTTCGCTGAACCTTTTCGCTGAGCGAAAGTTAAAGCTGAACGCTGAAGTCTGTACTTAGACCACAGTTCAACATTACGGCGTTTATTTTTGGTACCAGATTGCTTTAATTTACTAAACTATCCGTATGTGTAGGACTGTAAATAGTTGCCATGTTTTCGCTCAGCTAAAGTCAAAAGTTGAAGTGGATTCAGGCTCAGCGAAAGTTAAGTCCTAAGGGGTAAAGCTATCTCTTCCATGCAAATCGAACCGACTTTAGCCAGGTTAGTTCGGCTCAACTTTGGTCTAAGTAGGTACTTTTGGACTCAGCGAAATCACTTTACTTTTTGATTTAAGTAGGCCTAGGTACTTAGACCGAAGTTTAGGCTTAGCGATAGTCTCAGCGAAAGTCTAAGTCAAAAAGTGAAGTCGCCCAATGAATCGTACAACGGTTGGAGTCATTGTCATCGTGTGCAGCTGTCGCCATGCAGTTGACGGCGTGCTTGATAGAAGAGCACCTGTTGCCTCACCTACACACTGTAGTAGTAGTACATCTGCCTACTGAGTGCGTTCTGCCTTGCCGCGTCACCTCGGTGTCATGATCGCTAATACCCCGTTTACACGATCAAGCAAACATCGAGCCAGCTAGCTCGTCGACCCATCTTCATCGTGTAAACGGGGTATAACGTCGCTGATCTTACGAAGGTCATCCCAAAAGTTTCCGGCCTCGACATATTAGACAATAATATTTTCTGCAATCTATAGGCCTACATCAGTGAAACGTGCATGCTTTACGTATTATACGCGGCTCCTGCATGTGCGATAAAGTAAAACAATAATCGATAATTAATCGCATGCGATTCGTTCTAGTGGCGTTTTAGTTTTTTTTAAAGTATGCGGCCTTGTGAGGTCGTCATAGAGTCTAATCGCTTGGAGCTGACGTTTTGGCAGATCAGATTAGAGTGCTGCATCATACGATCCAGAGCTGATTGGTGTACTAAAGTTTGCGTTTGATTTAAATGCCGCCCCAGCGAGACATGTTAGAGGCTTTTCCGCCGTTCATGCACCTCCGTTTCTCGGCCACCGCGGACAATTGAAACTGGTACTAGAGCTGTCGAAGCGTTAATTTTTTAATGCATTAACGCACTGCGTTAACTTTTAGCGCATTAATTAACGCGTTATTAACGCATCTAGGTCCGTCGAGAGGAAGAGTAGGGGTAAGTTACCCCGGACCCCGCGCGACGTTTGGGCGCCCGCTTGTAGAATATAGAAAGTTAGAAACACATTTTAAAACGTATAATTAACAATAACTGACGTCAGAGCTAGCTTAAAAATCTATTAGTTTGTCGTTGGAATAATTATTTACAGTAGTGATGAAACGGCAGCTACAGTTTACTTACTTGAATTCAATCGATTGTCAAATAACCGCAGTTCAACGAAATATTTGAACTTTTGTTTCACAGAATTTAGTACATTAACATGCATTTACGTATGTGCGTTAAATTTTTTTAACGCGCGTTAATTTTTTGACGCGCGTTAATTTATTAACGCATTAACGCGTTAATTAATGCGTTAATTTGACAGCTCTAATTGGTACTAACGTAAGGAAAGGTGTAAAGGTAACAACTGTTTAGCGTTGACGTAGCGGGAGTGGTGTGCGTTCTGGGCTGTATAGCTCTCAGCCAGACTCGGCGTCATTGTCGATGGGTTGTACTTTTCAATACTTCGAAACCAAGGACACACCGATGAAATAAATCAATGCGATATTTTATGGCTACAGCCAGTTTTAAGCATTTAGGCAAAACAGTCATAATACTTCAATGTAATATCATTTAGATGTAGACCTGTCAGTAATTTGTGTCTCATCTGACATCCAATAGTTGGTCGCAATATATGGAGTCAAACGTTGTGTGTCTGAATAAAGAAATAGATCAAAGGTCATGGAACGAGTATGGGAGCACTTTGGACGTTTTAAGCTGCGTTAAATCGTCTCTGGATGGCCAGGACGGTGATAATGCGCTGTACGTGCCGCATGGTGTGTTTACCTGTATGTGACGTCACGTGTGATGAAATGATGCGGCGCTGACGTCACGGTTGTGGTTGCAGCGACAATTCATCTGCCTCTGCACGTGTGCGCTGTGACAGCGATTGTAATCGTCACACGGAGCTCGATCGTATAGAGGACTGAGTGGAGAGGGGTGGGGGTCGAAACGGGTCCTCGAGAGGGGCGCCAGGTGGAATTTATTATCGCTTTGGGACGGGCGGTTTAGCATTATTGTCAGCACGCTGAACAGTTTTATCAGTCATCCGTCACAGAGATGTCACAAACGCATTGAATACTTCTTTGTCGCTCGTCGAGATATGCGAACGTCATGCATTACTGTCAGCTGTTGAACGTCGAAAAAGAATTATCGCCGACATAATGCCGTGTTGTACAAAAGGTCTTGTCACATGCTGCGTGTAACAGCAAAACATTTTGAGTAATTGACAGTAGCTATCAGCGAGCATGCTTTTATAAAGATAGTCAATCACCAAGCAGTGTTTAGCCTGAGTAGATTTTACGTAATTTTTTAAAGTTCGTTCTTAAGTTCTTTTTAGGTCAGCAAATTAGTATAATTTAAAAAGTTTTTTATATGATCTTTTAACTAAGTTGATTTGCGAACGCACTTATAATTTATAAACAACAACGACGACGGATAAAGCAGATTTTTTCGAAGTTTTTTTTCTAAACTTTAGATACTCTGTCAGTTAATTACCCCTATCCGTGCAGTTTGCGTCGTCATTAATAGATGGTGTTAATGATGATGTTGATAACAAAATAATGTTCGTATGAACACGGAGTCTGTCCAATGCATTTCGACACTTAGCAGTATATGTTCTTATAAATATAATCAGTAAGCTGTTTAGACCGGTAGAAAAAAAATCAAACAGTTTAATTTCAAATTGTACAGCAGCAATAATCCTTTCATCCCTCTGTATTATTTTAACTAAACAATAAACATTGTCAGTCACGAGACCATTCGATTTGTCACCAGCGCTTTACTATAAAAGGTCCATCGTCACTATGTGTCTATCTTGCACTGTTGTGGAGATATGGCGCTTCAAAGATGATGGGGTCACGAGTTTGACCTTTTGGGGTCACGTGACATCATCGGTCACGTAACCATTTGACTCCCGGGGGCGAGTTCCTATGGGTGGTCCATAGTGACCATGCGTCTGTCTTGCACCGTTATGGAGATATGGCGCCTCAAAGATGATGGGGTCACCAGTTTTACCTTTTGGGGTCACGCGACGTCATCGGTCACATGACCATTCGACTCCTGGGGGTCGACTTTTTATGGGTGGTCCATAGTGACCATGCGTCTATATTGCAGAGTTACGGAGATATGACGCCTCAAATATTGGATGCACAGACGTGGACACAGAAAGAAAGATGGAAGAAGGGAAAGAGAAAGAGGAAGGGGAAGGGAAGGGAAGGGAAAAGAAAGGGAAAGTGGAAGGCCAAGGAAAAGGGAAAAGGTATAGGAGAAGGAAAAGAGGAAGAAGAAAAGGAAGGGAAAGGGGAAGGGAAAGGTAAGGTGGAAGAAAGATAGCTTTTAAAATGTTGGACTCACGGACGGACGCACGGACGCACAGACACTCTGGTGATTTTATTCTCTGTCCAATGCTATACATAGCTTAGCTATACATAGCATTGGACAGACAATAATGGCACGGTGTGAATGGTTGCAGTACGAAGGACGACGAAGTGGACGATGATACTGTGGTGAGAGCACGCGGTCTGCCGTGGCAGTCTTCGGACCAGGATATTGCTCGCTTCTTCCGCGGACTCAACGTGGCCAGGTACTAACAAAAGACAATGACCAAGTCTAGTTTTCGCTTTTCTACGCGTTTATTATAACTTAGTCTACTGCTAAAGTAATTGGTAGTTTACGTTTATGTCCTAACTAATTGCTAGCAGCATGCGCATCTTGGGTCTTGCAATGCTCGTCCGTTCCAATGTCCGTCCGTCCGTCCGTCTGTCTGTTTGTCTGTCTGTACTGTACAAACATTTAACTCAAAATCAAAAAGGCATTGAAAAACCAAAATCGATGTGAATGTTTCCGAAGCCAGAAATAACCACCGTGTCAATTTTTAGTTTAAAAAGTTCAAGATTAAAATTACAGTTAGGGTTAAGTTGCGCAGGTCCAGGCAGACGGCCGCGTAGTAAGTCGTCGCTGAGCCAGCCGACATATCTCACATCTGTTTAGTTGCATATTTGGTGCATTGAGGTGGTTGATCAAGGTGATAGTTATAGCTGTGTTCGACAGATAATTGTGGGTTGTAATCGAAAGAGTGAATGTAAGCTTATAGCTAGGCACGTACAGCGCGACGTAACCAAAGTGAACTGAACTGACACTGTTTAGCAAACAAACCCATTGGTCATTGGTTGACGCTTACGTGAGCGTAGTCACGTAGGCTATCGACGTCGTTAGACAATGCCTACTGTAATGCATTACTGCTTGTTTATTGGTCAGTTCGTCAAAAACTACACTATGTCAGTTCAGTAAACTTTAGTTAAGATAAGTTAAGTGAAGTTAACTTTACACGATGTTTCATAAAAAGGGACCCCTTTTTGTTTTTTCATAATTCACTTAAATGATGATCAATTTACACATAATTTTTACCAGTTGTAGCTGAAGAAATTCTGATTCAAAATATTGCAACAAAATATGGCAGTTAATTAAATATTCTTTGCTAGTCCTGACGTAATGCTGACGTCATAATGTGTCACGGGTACAAACTGGATAGTCTCAACTGGTGCTGTCAGTTGTTACCCTGCTCCAATGGTGAAAAATCTGGTTCATTCATGACAAAATGTTGAAGTTTTACAGTTACAGTTGCAAAAACATGCAAAGCGATGGCATTTACGTGTCTGTGGGGATAGTTGGACTATTACGCGTTCGAGCACTAGCACCCCGAGCTTTCAAAATGGTTGCATGTTTGGATCGCAAGACGCCTAATTTCATGTCCCCATGTTGCTCGGTGCTGACACAATAAACATTTTTCATTAGCGAACCAGATTAAGTTCACCATCGAAGCTGGATTCAACTGACAGCACCATTTGAGACTATCAAGACTGTACCCGTGACACATTATGATGTCAAAATTACATCAGGACTAACAAAGAATATTTAATCAACTGCCATATTTTGTTGCAATATTTCGAATTAGTATTTCTTCAGCTACATCTGGTAAAAATTTCATGTAAATTGATCATCACTTGAGTGAATTATGAGAAAAACAAAAAAGGGTCCCTTTTTATGAAACACCGTGTAGTTTGTACCCGCCTTATTATCTCTCGGGCGTGTGTTCAGGGGCGGTGTGGCGCTGTGCCTCAGCCAGCAGGGAAGACGCAATGGTGAGGCTCTCGTTCGTTTCGACAGCAAAGAACACCGAGACTTAGCTCTGCGCAAACACAAGCATCACATCGGACTGAGATACATCGAGGTCTATCGAGCAAGTGGGCATGACTTTCTCGACGTCGCCGGCGGTCCGTGCTAGATATATAAATATTAATAATAATATTAATGTTAATATTAATATAAATATTAACTGTAAAAATATTGAATTGAAGAGAACAAAACTTCTGTCAATATGTATGTTGTTTCATTTTGCAGTGTACACTGCAACACGGTTAGAAATTCAGGCTTATCAAGACATATATTTGATAGCGGCTGAAAAATGAAAGAGAACACCTTCTTATGGGGTCAAAAGCTTAAAATTTGGCTATCAGTTTCGTTATTTTGACCTAAGTTTTTTTTACCGCCGTGATCCTTTTTTCAGTGGGATAGGCTATAGTGTCACCAGATGACAGTATTGCTTTGTTTATTACGCCAATAGGCAGCAAAATGTTTGGCCTACATTACATTAAAACGTGTAAAACGTAATACAAAAAGCTATAAAGAATTCAGGATGTGGTGCTAGATCTAGACTTTTTCGATGAAGATTTCGTGATCCTAGCTTGCATCGTTTTGATATAATCTCAGAGTGTGGCGGACGGACGGACACTTTTGCGATAGCTAAGACAGGGCATCTGCATCATAGCGAGCTATGCTGACGCTCTGCAAAAATGAATAGACGACAAATCTAGCATTAAACCGCTGCTTTTTGAATAGGAAGTCGCATATTGGCTTTTAGATGACACAATAATCATTGACCTTGGATGACTTTAAAGGCCAGTACGTGCTATTGTGGCTAAACGGTACGGCGTATTTCAGAAACGGTGAGAGATAGGGCCAAGGTTGCTATTAACGACTAACCGGAAGTCACATAAACCCTGTGCTTTCACATGACACGAAAATCATTCGCTGGTCTTCCGACACCAGCGTACAGTCGGCCCTTCCTATCGAAAGCTGGTTTTCTTGTTAAATATACTGCGAACGATAGCTTCAGTGGGGTGGTGAGGGAGATGCGAATGTTGCAGGGAGCAACTCTGAGGCTCAGGAGTTTCTGTCGCGGCACGCCGACCTCGATGGACAAGTAATCGTGCGCATGCGCGGCCTACCATACACATGCACGCATCAGCAAGTTGTACGTAGGACCTAATACGTCTTTCACTCACAGCTGCATCGTTCTAGAGTCTAGACACTGATAAATTATCACCATGTGTATTAGAAGATATAGTTTGAAAAGAAAGTTCAAAATCATTCTTGAGTTTTGTACTGTAATTCTAAAAGCTTCGCTGCATGTAAACGTTCGTGGTTTATGTCGTGAGGCCCCCGCCTATACTAACTTGGGATTTTGAAATGAAGGAAATCAAATGAACATTTATTTGCGTTGCAGCCGAAAGGCAGGATTGCGACAATACATACAATGCAGTACATGAATACAGTGGTTACAAAATGTCACCTGCATAAATGCAGAGTTGCCAAGGCCTACTTAAGTTGAAATACTGAACACGGATGCAGTACAGGCCCAGTCGAAAATATTCTGTTGCTGTAGGTCTACTGGTCACTTATATGTGGCATCTTTACCGCTTTAATAGCAGGAATAAGAGCAATATATGAAAATGACATAAACGTAAAAATCGAAAAAAACGTTGCCATAGACTTGATTATTTAAACAACTAAAAGGACACCAGGAGAGCATTGACCTCCGCCAGCGTTATGTCAATGTTTCCGTTCTGTTCCCACGTGGCAGCACCATATTGGAGTTTTGCTCTATCTGGCAAAGGTAAAGAATCCTTCAATTCTATCCTGGACTCAGATGCTAATCCGAATCAGCACTAAAATTTAAGTATTTTTAAGTTGGGCCAAGTGCCCACTCTGATTTTTCCTACAAATTTCAGCTGAATTTGCGTGTAACTTTTTTGTGCAATTTCGTTAACAACCAGACAAAGAGATAGGCCCCTAAGCAAACGCCGCCGGTATAACGTAACCTCCATATGACGGAGGTAATGTTGACAGTGTCGATACTGATGTCGGCGTCGGTTATTTCAGCACAGTCAGAGCGCAAAATCGAACGGTCTGACACAGTTGTCCAGCCGCCAAGCGTCAGGTAAGTTCTGGTCGCGGGTCGCCGTAGGCTACTGGCTGCCGGTGGTCAAGGTAGTGAGCAAACTAATGGAGTGTTTACACGATGAAGCAAACATCAAGCAGACTTAGAGCACGCGTCGTGCACGTGTATTTTCAATGCAATATTTGCTTGATGTTTGCTTGATGTTTGCTTCATCGTGTAAACACCCTATAACTTTGAAGGATGGGGTAACTGCTTTGACTGGTGACGAGTGCTGGCACCTGGTGTATGAGTGTGGTGTAAAAATAAATGTATAAATGCACCGTAAAGTATAACTTCGTCGTAGCACATTGCCGTAACGTAGTACACCAAACGTTAAGTTCTTATACCGTGATCGCAAGAGTACGATACGCCGGAATGTTTGGCGTATCGATCGTCGCTGTTAACGGTGTTGTATTTGAACCGTTTTTTGACTCGCTACAGCTATGCTGTAGGGTCTTTGGCATGTTTGTCGTCCGTCTGTCTATTTGTACTCTCACGGACGTATTGTGGCTAAACGGTGCAAGATAAGGCCTAGGTTGCTATTGATCACTAATAAGAAGTCGCATATTAGCTTTCAAATGACATAAAAATCGATGACCTTGGATGAACCTTGAAGGGTCATAACGCACTATAGTATGCCAATCGTTCGCTATTTTGGATAAACGGTAATCCTAAGGGGTCGGCGATGTAGCGTCGGATAGGGCGCTGGCGACTTCCCATAGGCTGCCAATAGTAAGCATGTCTTTATCTGCAGCGGTTTGGCCGCAATTTTCAATAGAAAATTTCGAGTTATAAGTGGCCATATCTCGGAAACGGTGAAAGATAGCGCCAATATCACTAATAGGAAGTAGCATACGCTGTTTCAGATGAAATGAAAATCATCGACCTTGGATGAACTTCAAGTTCAATAGTGCAACAGGAACCGTATAAGCTGTAGCGCGTTTTCCCTAGGGACAGCTGGGCTTTTTTCTATTTTTCTGTTGTAGGGGCCTAACTGTTATTGTGCGACTGTTTCATAGCCCACATTACGCGTTTTGCCCATTCGTCTGTTCGTCCGTCTGTTCGTTTGTTTCTTTACGGCATTCTAACTAGAAAATGAAAAAAAATCTGCTTATGGGGCAGTCGCATAATGACAACGGAGCACGAGAATGAAATACTTCAAACTAGGCGTAAATAGGCGTATATACTATTACCTATTGGTCTGGTGTTTATTGGTTAGTGCGATTGCGGTGGCTGAGGCGAATAGATCGTAGATGCTTCTGAGATATTTTACACAGTTTGAACGGTTTGCTGAATGATTTGTTTTGCGGTTTTGGTGTTGAGCGTGATATGTAATAATGTAGCGTTGTCTCACAGTGGCGTTCTGGGGAAATGCGTCCTGTAAAATGTTTGCTTTTTTACTCACGCAAACACAGACACGGCCTTGTTTGATGTCTTTGAGATGCACCACTTTTGCTCCTTATAAAGGATTTTTCGTTTAGGCGGCATCGCTAGAAGCATCATCAACAGTGGCGTATTTAAGAGGGGGCACGGTGCAATGCCCCCCCTTTGGCCCTACCATGCAAATTTTTTACAGGCGACTTTATATCAAAAGGTGCGTTTTTTGCCATTTTCCAGCAAGAACTGCAATGTCAACAATGTTTGATGGTCTTCTTTCATATACCGATACAATATGCGATTAAAATCACCAGGTGAGATTGCATCTGATATGACGCGCCGACGTCGCCGAGCGCTTTTGAAAACCAGCTGCAAGCCGTATAGGCCTATAATATTTCGCGGCGGCCGGGTTTAGTGTCCATGGGTGAGTGACACGACACTGACATGAAACCAACAGCAAGGCAGTCGGCAACTGGCTGGCGTACGCCATGGGCGGTGGTTAATTAATATTTCAAAATGTCAGATCTGAGTTCAACCCGAGACGAACCCGCTCACAACTTCCATAGGCTACAGCAAATGAGATATAAGCCTATCCAAATGAAATATGCCTATTATTGCATGTAACGCGACTATGGCAGCGCTCTTAAGACGCGTTCCTTTGCCACGAGACTGTGACACGCCCTATATTCTCAGATAACAAGCTGCAGCGGCATCGCAGCGATCATGGATACAGTATGCGCGACGTTATCAAAACCCATCAGTACGAGAATCCCAGGAATCAAGCTCTGTATGCCAGTGTCATGATATCATAATGTCGTTAAGAGACGGAGTGCTCTACTTCACATTTCACTGAAGAGATGGACAGTTTGAACACGCCCTCCCGCCCGCTGTCTACCAGCCCGCCACTTGCACACGGAACAGCTAGAAGTCAAAGAAGAGACAGACAAAACGTAACTATGAGCTCAGCTTGATCGTTAGCGAGTGGAGATACAATGGCAAAGCGTCATACCGCATACGTTTTACGATGTCAAACGCCAAAGACACGGCGCACCGCTTGCAAGCGACGACATCGGCGACGATCAACGGCGCAAGGCTTCAAGCATTCTGACGACGACAGACCGGGTTTGACACGGCTCATTCAGCATTGTACTGTAGGCCTACTGTGCTTATTGTGAAGTTTATTGCTTTTTAATAATTTACATTAACTCGTGGCGACGTTTTGCAGCTTGCTAAACTGTGTTTTTGCAAATATCTGTGATTTTCTGCGTTTCCAAATTTCAGAAAAATGAGCGAATTTGCGGCTTTCATTGAACGTTCAAAAGCAAAAAGTGTTTCAGCTTCAGAGGGGCTTTGCCCCCTTGACTCTCCGACCAGGGGCTCTGCCCCTGGACCCCCGTTATAGGCTCGCGCTCTGCGCGCTCGCCATGCCCCCCTTTACCAAATCCTAAATACACTACTGATCATCAATGCCGGATAGTGTGATAAATGTTACCGTAACGTGGTCTCTCCGTCTGTCCCACGAAACCGCCAATCAAATTTGCAATGCATGTTTCGCGTCTAAAACAATATAAGTTACCACTCACTGCGATGCGGCCTAATGTCAAATAACTTTGGATTTTTGTTAAGTTTTAGAAACAGGAGCAGTTTGTGGCTTCTTTATTAATGTTAGGCTGCTTTAATAACCCAGGAAGCGAAAATACTGGCATGTGCGTTTGCAGGCTACAGATGGATGCATATAGACATTAAAAGCTAAAAAAGGTAAAAGGGGTGTGTAGACTTATAAGGCTTTATGAGAAATTGAAGCGTGACCGCCGTTTGGGATCACACATGCAGTGTTACCTGCCACCTGACACAGGTGAACCCAGATAGGCTGGTACTCGATTTACCTACCCCAGTAGGATGGAAGGCTGAGTTGACCTAAGCGGCTGGTTACATACCGAGATGATTTACCTGCCCGCAGGCAGTCATCCATTTTAGTAGTAACCATAGATGTTAAAACATCGATTTGCAAATCAAAAAACAAAAAAACATGTTTTTTTAACTTTTATAAAAACATTATAAAAAACGTGCATAAAAACATTTAACTGCAGATGTTTCCAATCGCTACTTTTTTCGCCATTATATACGCAAAAAATATCTAACTCAGATAATTAAAAACAAAAACCTACCATTTGTAAAGACTAAAAACCGCCATGTGCTAAATGTACAGATCAAAAACAGCTGAACGCAAATTGCCCATGAGAAATAAATCATATTTGTAATTTTGTATGTTTATGTTTTAACAAGAACAAAAAACACGACATTAAAAACACAAAAAAACATTAAAAATAAAAAAAAACATTAAAAATTTAAAAAACATTAAAAAACATAAGAACATGTTTTAAAAAACTTTTATTAAAAAAACATTAAAAAATGTTTTTTACATCTATGGTAGTAACGAACCGACAGGGAGACGAACAAACAGTTGTAAGTCCAGCACCCGTTACGTCACTAGACCACCAGACACTAGCAATTCAAGAATAAAGCATAGCCTAGAGGATCTTTTTAATATACACGTAGCTACCTGTTTATGAGTTAATCATGGATAAGAACACAACGTGACGCGCGACAGCATTGGTGCTACCATCTGGAGAATCAGTGTACTGCGCGCAATAAAATAACTGTGTTTTGAAAGGGTACTCAAAATTTTGACGCCTCTTACAGAGGACTCGCTTAACCTTGGAGATCGAAACTCGAACCGTTAAAATCAACGTTTTCTGCTGCAAATTTTATGCGCAAGTTGTTCTGGTCTATTTTTAGTAATTTCGGCGCAATCCACTAGTGCTGAAATAATGTGTTGTAGCCTGAAATCGAATTGCTATTGCTACACTAATTCCCCAGGTGATAGCACCGGTGCTGTCGCGCGTAGCGTTAGTTTTGTTCAGTATATTATGTGCGATCGCCGTTACTGATCACTGTCGCGCATCCACGCCGGTGACAAAGCCGCGGTTGAGTCCAAGAGATCACATCCGCAGGAGTTAATTCCGTGTTGACTGACAGAAGCGATCTGGTTTGTATTGATCTATTAATCGAATGTATCGTCGGTTGTCGTTTGTCCAGCTGGAGTTCTTCCAGCAAGGTCTGACGTCGGTGGAAGTGCTGGACGGAGAAGACGGAATACTGTTCGTGCACCAGGCGGACGGACGCGCCACCGGTGACGCTTTCGTGCTGTTCGCCAGTGACGAATCGGCCAACAAGGCGCTGTCCAAGCATCGCCAGTGCATCGGCAACCGCTACATCGAGCTGTTCAAGAGCACCACCGCTGAAGTCCAACAGGTCCACGTCGTAGTCATTATCGTCACCCTCGTCATCTAGTTTTTTCAAGCAACTCTTGAGCTCAGACAGAACGCGCAAACGCGGAACACGCAAACGCATGCACAGTGAAAAAAATCTGAGACAGATCGAAAATCGATGTTGTTGTTGGTGTTCTGTAAATTTTAGATTGGTCGTCTATTCACTTCATACTACCATTGAGGTCTATTCAATTTTTAAAGTATCTCTTATTATGTTTTATTGTAATTTTTGTGTGCTGCCTTTTCGCGTAGTGGCCTAATTCGCTGATTGGATTGTCATTGTGCGCTGTTTACGGCGAAAAATCATTCGTAAAATTTGCTGATTGGCAGGTGTAAGCGTGTTGAAATTTTGCGTTAAAATTCCAAGTGGTAGCTGCACTGGAAAAATAGCCATGAACTTTATGGGCTGTTTTATTTTATATTTTATTCATCTTTTATATTTATTTATATTATATATTGTATTTTTTATTTCATATGCCTCACCCTGTATGTCGCGCAGGTGCTCAACCGAAGTTTGGACCCGCGAGCGTCGCCGGCTGACTTCCAGGATATGACGTCAGCACAGATGACGTCATTGCTGACGCAGTTCCCGGCGCCGACCGTGCTCGTTCCACAGCAGCTGATCACGTGCGGCACGACGAGGAACTGTGTGCGCATGCGCGGCCTGCCGATGGAGGCGTCCGTCGCCGACATACTCAGCATTCTGGGCGACTGTTCGCGACACATCGTCTACCAGGGCGTCCACCTTGTTTACAGCGCCACGGCAAGTTGACACCATGTGCTCTATGTATAGGTTTTTACGCGCGAGAGCAGGTACTGCTGTGGCGCGTCTTAACCATCACAATTCTTTCCGTCCGAAGCTGCAAATTTGCCTGCGTTTTAATATTTGGAAACACAAAAAAACTCGCAGACATTTGTGTTGTCTTGCAAAAATGACGTTTAATAAGTCACACCTTGGCATACACAATCAAAATATTTTCTGCAGGAACAGCTGGAGAGGGCAAGGGCCAGGGCCTGGGGGCAGATGCTCCCCTTGCCCCCTCTGTGGCGCCGCCCATAATTATGGCTAGCTATAACACTCCAACACTGCATGCAGTGAGAGAGATAGGCGACAAAAGTAAATCATGAAATGAAACTAACTTTACACCCCCGCTCGTGCTGGCTATATGTAGCACTATGTCTGTAGTGGCATAATGCTTTTGGATAACTCCATAGGTGCGCGTGACCACACGAACGACAATGTAGGCTACATGACCCAGTGGCGAAGCCGAAAATGTGAATTGAGGGTGCCTTCCCTCGTGTTCAGTCTTTTTCTCCACTCTTTCCTTTTTTCCTCTCTTCTCTTTCCTTAGAAGTAGAACCCCTAAAATCCAGCTAGAGGGGGTGGAGGAGCGCTGTATTTTTTCCAACTGGGTCAGTTTGAATTGGGGGAAGCTAGGCCCCCTAGCTCCCCTTGGCTACGCCGCTAACACGACCAACCGTCAACGACCGTTCGTTCAAAACCCATAGCCTACCACCCCAGACTGGTATAACACGCACCTAGACTCATAACGTTTTTGATTTACGTGTATCTGCAATGCAGCTGATACGGTGAGAATGATGTCTGGTATGGCTATGCGTGTAGGGCGTGCCGACGGGTGAAGCTTTCGTCCAGATGGACTCGGAGTACGCGGCGGAACTGGCGTCGACGACGAAGACCAAGAAGCTGTACATCATCAACGGCGCCAAGCGTTACATGGAGGTGATCCAGTGCTGCGGTGATGACATGAATGTCGCACTCAACTGCGGCCTGTCTCCGCCCTCTCCAGCCGCAGCGGCTGTAGCAGTCAACTCGTCGGCAGCCGCCGGCGTGCCGCAGTCGCTGTCCGTTGTCCCCTGCATTCCGAACTCGTCGCTCGTTCTACCTCCGGCCCAGCCGCACCACATCATCCCGCCGTCGGTCGTCCCGGCCAGGGCGTTCCTCTCTCAGGGTCAGTGTAATAAGTAGGGACCCCACTTTTTCGCGGTGGCAGATTTTCTAAATTCGCCGGCCAGTATGCCCAATTCTGCGGCTCGCCGCTGCGAATTGTCCTAATTCCGTCGCAGCGTTCTGTTTGTTTAGCAAACTGAGGACTTTTTTGGATTGTTTAAAGTGCAAAAACGTTTGCCACTGCTGACCAAAATTTAAGTTCATTGATTATACCTCATTAGTAGAATATTTCCGTAATGCAGTGCAGTTTTTTTTGCTGATTTTTGACATTATACAGTCAGTCGATTCTTAAAAGATTCGCAGTTTTTTTTCAAAAAGCTTTCACAAACTTGGATTTGAATTAAGAAATAAAACGATTACTGGCATATTTCTCTGGCTGTTTGACGCGGCATCGTGTTGTATATAGGTGGGACGACATTTCTGGCGCCACCGTTTGGCGCTGCCGCCGCCGGTCCGTTGCCGTACCCGGCAGCACCTGCCGCAGCTCTACCGGCCACGATGCAGTTGACGCCGGCGGCAGCGGGGGCTCCAGGCGGCGCGGTCCAACCCGCCGCGGTGCTCCCTACCGTTTCCCTGCCGCCGGCCGCCGCCGCCGTCTACGCCGGCCCCCCGCCCCAGTCA
>Ga0209367_1003988_pt1 | contig 20243 bp, 9 predicted proteins | sample WorMetLIZISLAND2_FD_187412 | JGI IMG/M metagenome (GOLD analysis project Ga0209367, IMG submission 187412) | Marine gutless worms symbiont microbial communities from Max Planck institute for Marine Microbiology, Germany - Olavius geniculatus... ...
AAATGAGAGGGGGGTGGTCAAAATTTGTGATTTTTGGCCAATAACTCTCAGTAACGGTGCGAGATAAGGCCTAGGTTACTATTAATCACTAATAAGAAATTGTATACTGGCTGTCGATTGGCGCCGAATTCAATGACCTTGGATGACCTTGAACGCCAAAGTAGGGGGTTTAACAGATTTTTTTTCGCGATATCAGGCTGCGCAAGTTTATATCATTCACAAGGAGGCGCCACCGTCGCCAACGCCACACGCGCCTATGGCCGATGTGTATTATGGTCCCGATGGGCCGAGTCCAAGTCCGAGTCCAAGTGATATGCGATTTTCGAAACTATAACTACTGAACTGGAAATGCTATAGGCTTTCGCGCGTCTCGTGAGCTTTTCTCAAATTTCTTGTTGTAATAAGTGTGATATTTGAAATTATTGATATTACAGTATGCATCTGTTCTTGCTACATTAATTGAATATTTGTGGTCGCTTTTTGTTGTAGTTTTCTGTTTTACTGATTTCTTAACATTTGGCAAGTTTGAAAGTTGCATCACTGATGCTTACTTAGTAATGATTATATTTTCTCCAGACCGGAGATCAGTGGAGTCAGTTTTTGAGTGCAATATCCTACTTTTACGGATGGTTATTTAGTTAGTTATCCATATCACATTCACACACATTTTTATGACATCTTGTTGCGAGCATATTTGCCCATTTTGACTTTGTGGGGGGGGACAAGGTTGGGTTGCCATGCGTCGCTGGCGCTCATGTGTAGAAAACTATTCAATGAGCTTTTGTAGTCTTGCCTACTCCAGAATATGCTTAGTGAAGAACTGTGTTATTTAGATACAATTTTAGAGTGTATACCAGTAAGACAGCAGCAATATTTTATAGTTATGGCATCGCTGTTAAGTGTACTGGTAGCTTTTTATCAGATAGTTGGTGTCATTTTGCTATCTTAGAATAAAACTGATGCTGATCATTACGTTTGCAGTTTGTTATGATAACTTGTAACAGTAAAATATTCAGTTTAGTGCATAATGTAATTTATAGTCAAGTTGCAGTTGCATTGCAGACAGTTCTTAGAACAGAAAGACGCACATTGCAGTTGCAGTGCCTTGCTTTTGTATAGGAGCTGGGACCACCGACCACCAGTGACCATCATTAAGCCTGTAAGACTGAAAGAGAAACAATTGCAAGAAAACTGTTGCAGAAGGCTAGATCGAGGGTCATTTGAACACATAATTCACTTTATAAATAATTTCAGTACAATGTAATTGGATACAGTAAAGTTTAAACAGTTGTACTGAAAATACAGTTGATAGTTTGTCTTTCTTTCTTATAGCTATTTTCAAGATATTGTTTCAGACAAAACTTAACTGCGTCGTATGGCAGATTGGCAGAGACCAAAAAGAATTTTGTAACACCGTAGAAACAAATCTGTCTGTGGTGATCGAGTTGTACATGAAGTCGTCGTTCACAGTGGTGCATTCAGATTTTGGAATGAGTGAGCGGAAAAGCTGAATGGTAGATAATTTAGCAGCAATTTTTGCATGGAAATGTTTAGAAAGTCGCCTAGAGTACAGAGTTAGAAATAACGGTACAGGTACATGTAAAACACACAGCAATTGAATGAATGCATTTGGCCATTACTTGAACACGCTGAACTTGGGGGATATTTAGGATTTTAAGTTAGGGGCGAAAAGCAATGGGGTCTGGAAAACAGAAGTTTTCTAGTGGGGTCCAAGGACAAAGCCCTGGAAAAGAGTCTGGAGGACGTTGTCCCCCAGAAGTTGAAGCTTTTGTGTATAATTGCATGCATTTTTGCATAGGTGTAGCTACAGGAATTTTTTTCCCGGGGAAACAAATCCAGGGAGTTGCTTCCCTTCCTTTTTCCTTCCCCTTTTCTCCTCCTTTACTCTCTTTTTGTTTTTCTTTTTTTCTCGTTCTTTTCTATCATATTTAGCTCTTTTTCGCTTTCCTTTTACACTTTTCTCATTTTCCCTGGCTTTAGAACCCCAAAATTCTAATTATAGGGACTGGAGGAGTGTTGTAAACTTCCCCATTGGATTCTGGGGCAGAACCCAAGCCAAAAATCAAATTTCGTGCATTAGCCTTAAAATGAGATCTGGTTGCAACAATTTAAACTATTTTTCTGAGAATTCAACTGACCACATTTAGTACAATTTAAAAAAGGGCTACGCCTAAAGACAAACAAGGGTGGTGCCACGTAAAATTAAACGTGGGGCTACAAATAATCTGCGAGCGAAGCAAGCTGAAAAAATTGACCTGTTGTAGGCAGAAATGTCGCCTTAACCCGATTTGAAATGCATAATTGAAATGTAAAACTAAAACTTGATCGTTTTGAGGCAAATTGTTGGGGGACACCGTACCTGTATGTTGTCCCCTCTGCCCAAATATTGGAGGGGACATGTCCCCCTCATCCCCCGGGATCGCCGCCCATGGATATTGCAATACTTTTTGTTAGTATTGCTAACAACCCTGCCCCGTGAGTAAGGTGAATTTTTTTTAGAAATGAATAAAATGCATTTTGTTGAACTGCCTACTTAGATAGATACTTTAATGATTGAGCCATGCGTCTGAGCTAGCACTGGGTCTGTCTGAACGAGGTCACGTGATCGATCCCGGCTAGTTGTCAATCAATGTAAGCACAAATTAAGATTTTTGTTATCTCATTGCACAGCATGAATATCTCGTAACATTGTCTGATCACAGCTGCAGCTGAAGCCTGGCGGATTAACGCTGTCGACGGTAACGCGACCAATCAGAAATCGCCAGGTACGCCACCTTAGCCCATCTACCAATGAATTAGAGTTGAGTGGCACCTGCTAATAATCGATAAGAGTACCACCTGTGAACACCGTTGTTTGTAAACAAACAACATTAGTGATTGAAACTGTGCTGTATTGTTGTTTAGCCTTTGTTTCTCCGAATAGAAGGACGATAATATTCTTTGATTATTACTGTTGTGTTGGTAATTAATCTAAGTTGATGGAATCCCTGCTGCCTTTAGTTGTCGTCTTTTGCTGCTTTGTTGCTATGGTCGGACATTTATTCGTTGACGCAGTCAACAGCGATGGCCCTGACGGCACTACAAAAATGACGTTCAAAGCACCCAATATCAGTGACGAGGAGGCACATAGCAACTTCATGCCGGAGCAACTCAAATGTGACGCGTGTCGCATTGTGGCTTATCAGGTTTTCTTTAAAAGCTCCGTTATAGTATAGTGATTTACATTCATTCAGTTTCATTCTACTGAGACAACACTCTTGAAGGTTTTCTCCGACATTGCAACTGCTATTGATTCCGGCCAACTCGTACTTCTTTCCCTCCTTGATCTTAGTGCAATGTTCGATACAGTTGACCATGACATTCTCACTCAGGCTAATTACTTCCTTCGGCATCCATGAGACTCCACTGCGTTGCATTCAGTCTATCCAGACTAGATATGGCTGTCATTATCCTCTGGACGGCATTGATGCTAGGCTAGCTTCAGTCATACCTCACAGACTGTACAAAATCCATTAATTTCTTAGATCAGTCAACTAGTCCTTGGCATGTCAAAATTGTGTTCCTCTTAATTAAACCTATAACTTTCTAACATATCATTATCATAAAACCATTCTGATGATGAACGTTCAACTTCAGAACACTCCACAATGACTCAGTTAGTGCATTTTACTTGTAGTAGAATAGTCAGAACAAGGGCTTTGTAGACTGCTAGTTCTGTAGAATTGTGTCTACAATTTTACTCTGAAGCTTTGAGTTAGCGCTGCTCACCAATCCATCAAAATATCTTGTTAATGGAAGATGCAGTATTACATACCAGCATTGTACATAATATATTTTATGTGCTAACAAGTTGTGCTTTTATGATGTCTTGCAGATGCATTCGGGTTTTAAAAAGTTTATCGAGGCACATCCAAACTACAAGAACAATCTCCCGGAGTCTGAAATTCTGGACGTTATTGACAATGTCTGTAATAGCAAAGACGCATTTAATGTGTAAGTGTTTTTGCTTTCATGAATATTATTTGAACATTACTTTTTATACTAGTTATGCTTTCACAGTATACTTACTGATCCAGACTGTAAATATTTCATATATTATAGTGTAAGATGCCTAATGCAATCTGAATACAGGATAAAAGCTGGGTTTTCAATACAAGCTGAGTACCAATTTACCAGGTTTGATGCTTAATAAATTATGTAACTTTGTCGATAATACAACCTTTTTATTCTATTATTGTTGACGTTTTGGCAACCGCTGCTGCCTTCTTCAGTATGACACCTGGTGGACAGTCATTCTGAAGAATACAGCAGTGATTGCTGAAACGTCAACAATAATAGAATAAAAAAGGTTGTTTATTGATGAATTTATGTAGTCTATTAAGTTACTGTCTCAACTTGTGAGTCTATTCAAAGACAGGTTTGATGCTCTTAGTCAATGCAGAAATAGGTTGTTTTTGACAGAATTAAATATAGACATGTTTTGCCTGTTTTGTACTGTATTTGAAATAATGAATGCACTGTACAGGAAACATTTTATATGGCAAGTTGACAACATTTTGATGCATGGTCACTTGTTACAACAGAAGCTGTTTGTTTGTATTTCTGGTATATATTTTGTATTTGGTTGTGTTTGTTCTGGTACAGCTATGGTATTAAGGCAGTGAAAGGTGTTAATCGTTTATCTGGTCCAGGCCTGGAAACACAAGATATTCCTGGACTTCTGTCTGGTGGAGGAAGATGGCCTGGAAGGTTGGTGCTGAGAATGCATGTATGTGATCAGTAGACAACACTTGAGTTGACTTGTGCTAAAAATGGCTTATTAGTTTATTTCATGGTATGTGTTATGAGAATTTATATGTATTTGTTACAGATCATCTGATGGAATTTGGGTGTTTCATAGTAACCATGGACTCTGGTATTGTTGCCAGTTTTGAAAATAACATGTGACATATTATCTAACTCGCTGAATTGTTTATACTAGTCAATACAATACTGGAGGTTCATACAAGGGTTGATCAATAAGTACTGAGAATTATTAATGTATTAGCTTCAATTTCTTCCACTGTCTGTATATCAGTAAGAATACGTTTTCCACGAACACATATGAGTTTTTTGCGGATGTGATGTCATTTTAATATATGACGTCACAGACCACCAAATATAAATGATTTGCAGCATCAGTGCATCATTACTGAATCATACATAGCAGACAACACACGGTTAACTTTTTAGATATCGAGACTAGGGAAGCCAACCTGGGGTATAAATTTCATCCCCGGGGAAACGGGGACGAAAAATGTTCATCCCCAGCGCCCCGGGGATCCCCGGGGACGAACTGTATGCTAATGTGCTTCGCCTGTAGTGCGGGCTGATCGGTTCTGGAGGCCAGGCCGCCCAGGCGGCTGGCCTGCAGAGCTGATTAGCCTACACGGAAGGCTAAAAATTTAATTCTTTAAAAGTCCTGTCTGCCAAGTTTCTAAAACTGCAAACGTTTAAGCAACTCTGAGCTCAATGTCACTGATGAAAAATAGTCTGTACTGTAGGCGTAAGTTAGCAGTTATTCTCTTCGGCTGTTCGCCATGAAGCACTAGCCTAAAAGTCTGTATATGAGGCTGGTTTCCAGTGTCCTGACAGTGACAGTGTTTCAGTTACATACCCTTTCACTTAAAGATATTGGTTTTTATGTTTCCACTTTTCACATTACACAAACACAGTGACATGTGACCTACTAACAGCAGACAGTCTGTGGATGCTGCTCAAGCCGTGTTGTTGAGTCACCAGGCAGGTTACTCGGCGGCATGGCTTGGGCAACAAGCAGCAAACTCAGATATTACCTGCACTGCAGGACCTGTCTCAGCTGCTGCAGCTGCTAGAGTGACTGCAGAGCAGTCCACGTTTCAGCTGTATCACAGTGGCTCTGCTTAGTGCTCACAATAGAGGCAGCATGGCTGGCTGCTAGGCAGAAAGATAGTGCCGGGGTGGCCGGGGATCTGCTATCCGTCCCCGGGGTAAAAATCCGGGGACAGCCTCTCCAGGGCCCATGGCCCCGGGGATCGGGGCCCGGGGTTGGCTTCCCGAGTCATGCCTGACGCGTGTCGTCTGGTTTATTCAGTCATGCCATTAGGTAGTAAGTAACAGTTATAAGCGGCTTGGCTACTGTAAGAAATATCTGAAGTGCAATATCTTTGTAACTGATCACCAGTAGGAAAACAGTATTTTGTAACAAAATAGCAAGTATAAATGTACAAAACATCAGTTTATACACTTGTTAACGGCAACATTTAAGAACTTGCACATCGAAAACAGCAAAAATTACAAAAGGTGATATTATTCAGCAGCACATTGACACACAGTCAGTGTGATGCGGGCAATATCACCTTTTGCAATTTTTGCTGTTTTCGATGTGCAAGTTCTTAAATGTTGCCGTTAACAAGTGTATAAACTGATGTTTTGTACATTTATTAAACTCCATAGTGACTAGACTAAGCCAAGATGAACTGTTGCATAGGAGTCTTTATTTTCACTGCAGTTGGGCTATGGCAAAGCCAGCAGCAGATTCTGGCGTGCTTGTCATGTTTGGCCAGACAGCAGTGCAACATTTTCTGGCTGGTGGGACCTCTTTGTGGCATGTTGCAACATTTAAAGTTCGCTTGGTGCAGCACAACATTCTCTGGTCTGGCTAGGGAGGGGGAATTTTTCCATTCTGAAAACAAAAATTTGCAACTCAATGTTAAATGCCTGGTGAGCTTTTGTACATTAGGCATATTACATGAATTTTCAGTCTGTGTTCATTACCACTGCCACCAACTCTACCACTACCAAACACTACCACCACCATCAAAACATCAGATTTCCATATACGTTTACTAAATCAATAAATGCTGAATATGTAACACAGTTCATAACGATACTGAGTGATGGATCAAAGTGCATCTGGCAGTAGATAGTGATAATGCCAAAACCATGCGCATGGGTCTAAAATGCAGCAACCATTTGGTTTATGTTCCACAACTTTCCAGGACCTTGGCCTCATTCCATGGCTTTCCAGGCCTGGAAAATCTGAATTCCATGACTTTACTAGATCCGTGCGTGCCCTGCACAATAAAGTATGGCACTAATATAAATGTTGTCCACAGGGAGTAGCGTTGTCAAGTGCAAGCAGAAACAATGTCATTAGTATTTCAACAAAGCAGCTGAAATAAAACAATGAACATGAATGTAGTCACATCACATCATCACACGTTAACAGTTATTCCACCTTTGAAAATAGCTTCATGTACAGTGTGTACACCTACTACAGAACATACTTCACAAAACTTCATGAAAGAATCCATATGCACTTTGTCATGAGTTTAGAAGGCTGTTCTAACTAATGTACAGATCAACTAATCAACTAAAACTACTATAAGTTGTAGGCTGTGCAAAAAAATTGGTTTTCCATTCAAATTTAGATCAATGCAAAAACACATCACAGAGTCCAAGGTTATTAGAACATTTCTTAAAGTGAACTTTAATGTAACTCTTACACTTGAATTCTTTACCACACAGACCACAGCACAACAATTTGATATCAGAGTGTTTCAGCTGATGAGATTTCAATTCACCTTTTGTATAGAAGTGCTTTGGACAGTCACTACAAACATATGGCTTCACACCTTTATGATAAAGTATATGCCTCTGAAGGCCACCATTCTTGGTGAACATCTTCTCACAAATGTGACACGTGAACCAAGTACCTTCGTTGTGTGACTTCAGCAGATGTGTCTTAAGTTGGCTAGAGAATGTAAAGTAGTCAGAACAGTGTCTACATGAGTATGGCTTTGCACCAGTGTGAATGCGAATGTGACACTTTAGTTTATGATAACGTTTAAACAGCATTCCACAGTCACAGCATTCAAAAGGTCTTCTGTTGCTGTGAACAGAACGTTTATGACTCAGCAAAGTACCAGATAACCTGAAACTTCTGTCACACAACGAACATGTGAACGGTTTGTCTCCAGTGTGGACTCTCATGTGACTGTTCAGATTTCCAGACTCGGCAAAAGACTTGCCACAATTGCAACAAATGTATGGTTTCTCTCTGCTGCGAATTCTCCTGTGCTTAGGCAGTACATGTGCCGTTCTAAACTGTTTGCCACAAACAGTACACTGAAATGGTTTCTCTCCAGAATGACTTCGTCTGTGCACTGTTAACTTGTCTTTACTTCTAAAACACTTTCCACACTCAGTGCACTTGTATTTGCTACTGTGGACGTTCATGTGTTGCTTCAAATGGCGCTGAGTTGGAAAAGTTTTCTCACACTGAGTACACAAATGCAACTTTTCTTCAGTATGTATAACCTTGTGGACCATCAAATCTGCCTTCCTCATAAAGCATTTGTCACAGACCATGCACAAATATGGTTTTGATTTGCCATTATGCTGATGCTTAGCAATATCATTACTATCAGTTTCAATCTTCACCTCAAAAGTTCCACCTGTGTAATACAAATAGTAACGGAGTAAACAACTGTATAAGATAATATGGAAAACATAGAAATGTTTTACACCTGCTTACTTGGCACCACACATTCATCCACACTAACAATAGAGGAACAACATTAAACAGGACAACAGTTATAAGTTACTGTCGTTCTGCAATGCAACAAAAATGCACATTCTAAAGCACTATGCCACTACAACTAAGTTAACAATGAACAATAGTTTCCCTGAAAGAATTTCTCAGGGATAATTCTCCGACATTTTTATCACTTTCCCGAGAACTGTCAAATTTCATAATAATTCTAGGTTTTTCTGGTTTTCCAGCTTGGTCACCCTGCAGCACTAGTATAGCCATGGGGAACACTGGAGGCATGTGCCCCCTAGGAGCATACTCAATCACTTAAAATAGTGCCAAAAATGCATGATAAAAGCACTTCAATTTTTTCACACAAAAACATTTCAAACATTCCTAGGGAGAAGGAGGCACAGCACTCCCCTGTTATGGAAGCAGCACAGATATGACCGAAGAAGAAACTGTTGTTACCAGGGTTATAAGCATGTGAACGCTCAGTAATATCATTATTGCCAATTTCAACCTTCACCTCAAAAGCATTCCATGTGTCCATGCAGCAAATATGCCGACAGTGAACTGGCAAGTAGCAATGAAAAAAGAAATCAAAGAAATCTAATTGTCCATCATATAAACTACGTGACAAACAAATCAAAACACCTGCTGAATGTTAACATAGCTATGGTATATTTACACAACACAATTCAGCATAATAATGACTAAATTCTGAACTGTTATCTGCTATATGCTGAGATACCAACATGACTCAAAAACAGCACAAATGTAGCCATGAGAACAGAACAACTCAAACGTCCAGACAAATGAATGCGGAGAATACAGCATCACAGAAACCAAACATACCAACAAATGGGTTGTGATCATGTGAACACTCATTGATATCAGTGATATCATTACTATCCGCTTCTATCTTCACCTCCATGCTACTTACACCTGAAAATACACAAAATGTAATATAGCACTTGGATAAAGTACATTACTAACATTGCAACTGCATTCATGTTCAGTTGTAAATACAAAACTGTAATGAAAATAGGTAAATCCCACAACAATGTCAGGAGGACCGTAAACATGGCATATCCACACTTTAAAAAGTAAAGAGATAAGAGAAAATAAGGGTGCATTTTAATACTATTGTCAAGTAATTAAGTAAATAATTCAGTGTGACTGCGCAGAATTGGCTAAAATTGGAGGTAAGTGCAATTACATTATAGCGAAATAACACGAACTGCGGTTGTTAGCATGCTTCAATATAGTGAACGAGACAAAATTATGCGTCTGAATTTGTGAAAAGACTGAATAAGCATCCATAAGAGTCTGTAGAGAACACGAATTGCCTTGAACGTCCGACATGTTATGAGAAATTTGGTTGCAACGTAAACCACGATGAGAAAAACTAAATAGTACTGCAGCATAACCGCAAAGTAATCAGTATTTATCAGTTATAATGCGTAAACACATAGTATCCAAATCATTAGTGCTTTGTAATAGAAAGCGGCATGGTAATGGGGAAAGCGGTAATACCACGGTAAATGGATAAATTTCTATGGTAGGCTAATCCCACGGTAACAGTAAAGAAACTATGGTAGTACCGCGATAGCAGAAAAAAAAGTTGCGGCAGTTACCGCGGCAGTGGTAAAAAATCAGTTCATTTTTCGCCGCATGCATTGTAAAAGTGAGCGCCATTCTGGATACTAGAATGCTCATTAAGATCATGTGCGACGGACGACCACTGCATGCCGCGTGGTATCTCTGCAGGGGCACGGGCAAGTGATCAGTTGCGTTAACACACTGCACTGACTGCAGCAACTGAGATCACAGATATCTGCCGACCATTACCTAGCATTCCTGGGACCTACTGGGAGACGGCACACATGCATTAATGGCCCCAGGTCTGGCTGACTAGTGACACGTGTGACTTTCGCTTATTCACCGAAGCCACCAGAACTACTGGTGGCCTAAGTAAGCACAGGCAAAAGCCATATAACTAGATTAACTGTGTGTTTCCGGTTGCAATTCCCGTTTCAAACAATTTTTAAATTGATTTATTGTATTACTGGTTACACACGCATCAGACAGTGCATTCCAGTGATCAACTACTCTGTTGCTAAATGCATACTTTCTCAAATCCAATCTACTGCATTTTTTTATATAGGTTTTAGTGATGTGGGGCATACAGTCATTTGTCACTACTCACTGGCGTAGTGTTTCTACACGGACTTCACAACAAATTAGCCCATATAGTCTACAAGTGATATTTTTGTTTTTTTGGAAAACACTGAAGGCAGTGTCAATCCGCTATGACAATATGCTGATTTTCATTAATAAAGATTATCATTAAATGATGTGAATGGTAAAGTCCTCGTCTTCAGACTTCAGATTCTGGGGTGCGATGGGGATGGGATGGGAAAATTTCTATGGGAATGGGGATCGGGGATTTTTCGTGGAGATGGGGACAATTTAATTTACCATGTCACTGTCTACTTTGTAACTGCCTACACCTTTCGATTAACCGCTTAGCAAACAGAATGAATTAGCACATCACTAAGCTTAAAAGGCCTGGACCAGGCCACCTAAGTGGACACAGTGTAAACACATAGTGCGCTAATGGCTGTTCAATGTACATTGATTGTAGCCCTATTTAGTCGTAATAGTTGTCAAAAAATACTTGCGTGCAAGATACAACTGACTGCACTGTGAGTAACTCTGCACATGCAAGGTAAGACTATCGATATGTCTAAACACAGCAGACATGCTGTATATCAGATCAGTTTACATAAACGCATCAACAGGCCTACGCAAGTATAATTAACTTCAGTCTACACAATAAAATTAAACTGTTATGAACTTATAACATGCCTACGTATAATTTCAAGACGATATAGAATGGTTAAGGCAATTTTAGAGTACATAACCTCACTCGAATAACTCCATAGGCTTAACGGTACAAAAAAAGTAGTGACTTTCTTCAAAAATTATCAGTTTCCGCAGACTAAAATTAATTAATTATCACATAACAAGGCAAGAGTTCCTTACCGGACCACTGTCAAAATCCGTTTTAAACATGTTTGATTGTTACACATGTTACACATTGTTGCACGTTTTGACAGTGGTCCGATAAGGAACTCTTGCCGTCATATATGTACACAGCCGTTTAAGGTGGCATAGTTATTCTAAACAATTACCGTAAATTGTAATTGAATTACATTTGAGCCAGTTGTTTGCCCAGCTCTGCTGATGCTGGAAATAAATGGGAAAATGATCAGAAAGGAAACCAACACCCGAGTAAACGGAAGCTAACCCTTGCAGCAGTAAAAAAACAGATCTCAATTTGAAATTGACAGTGTGTAAAGTTAACTTACGATAGAAAGTTGGAAACCCCAGCACGACTAACGTTGTGTTTGTGAGTTTAAAAAATTTGTGACAATTTTAGTCAGTTTTTAAATTTAAAAAATAACAATAAATTTTATATTAATTTTTAATTACTGTAGTACTACTCGACAACGATGTTTGGCAATAAACCTGCGTCCGATTGTGACACTTTGCAATTACAACTTCTTTACATACTAGTTTCTTTTTGAAGTCTAGTTTTACATTTTGTGATGTTTCATGGTTTCATTGTTTTGTCGTTTTGGGAGAAATTGCTAAATTTACATCGCATACTTAAATAATAACGTTTTATTTATTGTTGTTCTTTAGCAGCAGCTGTAAAATACTACAAAGACTGCACGGGTAATTGTAAATTTAGCTTAGGCTATCTTGTTTGTTGATGAATCCGTTGAGCCGAGTGCTCGTCTACAAAAATGGCTGATCAATAGCCGACGGTGACAGCGGACAGTTCTCAGTTCAGTAGCAATAGCAGTGAACTGCCAGATACTGAATATGACGCTGTGTGCCATGGTTAGCTGATCAACGTTTTAACTGAGCTCTTCGTCATATCAAAGAACGAGAAGAGGACTATAGACTGATTTGAATTTAGCTGATATACATCAGTCACATCTACCATTTATACGACCAAAACGGAATTTGGCTACTTCCAGTGACGGTCACAGAGACTGAGGGTGTCTGACAAACACAGGCAAAGAAGATGCCTGAAATTGATGTCAACTGCCCTCACCAGTGATTACCTAACTGCTCTTGTCATCTTGGCCACTGCACCCACTAAAAAGACAGCTGTATTGCCTTTGCCAGCCTTTACCTGCCTTGCCAGTCTCACAGGCATAATTTAGCATTGCCATTTTGGCCCCTTGGCTGATTCATTCTGGTAGCCAGATTCAACTAACTTTCGTATCCAAGAACTTTCATTCCCAGGAAGGGAAGATGCGCTACAGCCTCTAGTTACTATAGCAGTACTGACCTTCAAAGTCATTCAAGGTTGGTGGTGTTTTATTATCTGAAATGGCGTATACCCTAAATTACCTAAATTTTGTATGCAGAAAGCCTCAACATAGGGCTAATTATCCAAGCAAAAAGTTTTTCCCTATGACCAAATGCTTAGTCGCCATGCATAGCTGTAGCGCATCAAAAAATGATATACAGTATAGGCCTAATGATCAGTGTTAGGGAACAAAAGTTCCATGTTAATTTTGATGTCAGGAACGAAAGTTCCCGGGAACGAAGGCTCCAGAGGACAAAAGTTCCTGGGGATGAATGTTCCAGGGAATGACTGTTCCAAAGAATGAAAGTTTTCGTTCTCGGGAATGATCTCAACGTCGAGTCGCTTGGTACACTACACGTTGTTCCTTAATTACCCAGAAATTCTTGGTTTGACACCTCACTGCCAGGTCAGTGAAGGTTCCGTGTCCAGTCCCAAATCGTCAGATTTGATTCAGTCAGCACTTTCAACATTCACATAGCCTCTCTGTCGGACTACGATCACCTTCATGGTTTTTCAGTATCTCAATACAAATTCTCACGTGAGAAATATACTTTTCTCATTCAAAATACAACGCTTTATACGTGCCCAATCTTTGCACCTCAAATCAATCTCTCCATCTTGTTTTCAATTGACCGTTACTGTTAGTGATGCCCGGATTTTACAGTTCTGTAAACAATTAATTCTGGCAATGTTCCAGCATTGTGGTTGATGCAGGACGCAAGCAAGCATTACAGGTGTGTAATAACATTTATTTACTATTATCCTACGCCAGCCTTGCTATAAAATATTGGTGTGCACTTTTCACAACCTTACACTATACAACTGTGATTATCCATGTTTGATGAATTCATGGGATTCGGCATTGATACTAGGCTAGCCCTCTGGTTGATTTGCTCTTGGCTTTTTCGCTCCACAGCTTGTTCGCTTTCACACACTGGACGATTTGACACCCTTGCCCTCTGTAACTTGTGTGTTATGACCGGCAAGTCAATGAGTATCGAAAACGACTGGGTTTGTTTTGTTGCCAGTGATGTCAGGGTACTGACAACTTTATAATCTTTAAATTAAATATTGTTTTTATTGTATTTGTGAGTAATCCTTCACCGAAGTGAAATTGGTGCTGCAGGTGATCTGGACAACTTCCAATCAACAAGGCTGTCGTTCAATAAGAGACTAAAATGCATCTGTGAAGGTCGACGGCAGACACTTTGAATACTCATATTGATTGGCAAACTGTTTATTAAGTTGTTCGAATGACAATGTTTCTTCTGCAGCTCAAACATAATGCGTCTTACATGCAAGCGTGAGAAATGAAAATGTGGTTACAGAAAAAATCCAGTAACTTTGTTATAGTTATAGATAATAAAATGCTTTTTGGCAACTTTATGTGATTATGAATGAGTTGTAAATGTGTAAAATTTTGCTTTAAAATTTCCAGAGAGTGCTAAGAAAATTGGGGGATTAATTTTTCTGGTGCACCCTGTATGTTACTGTATTAACTGTCTATGAATCTGAACTGTACACTTTGGTACAGGACAGATGACTGACTAAGTATGTGGTACATAATGTGTAGCGACTAATAGAGTAGACTTGATACTTAGTCTGACATCCGATAAGTTCTGTTTTGTGTGTAGGGAAATAACATTTGATATTTACGGTAATGAATGATCACTGAACTATGATCTGTGTTTGTGGCAGATTTGTTTGTAAGTGAGGTTAGCGCTGAAAACATGTTGTCAGCTGTTGGTAAGTCTTGTTGTTTTTACTGTTAGTCCGCCCGGAAACGATAGTTTTCGGGAGGACTTAATTTTTATCCCAGATGTTTTTAAAAAATTTTTTCTCAGCGAGGTCTCCGAGATGCTCGGGCCGACCATCGTAAAATTTTGCATCGTGGTCAGTACTAGGCCAAATTTTATAATGACGGTCCAAAATTTTGGGGGCCTTCCCAAAAAAATTTTAGGGGCCAAAAACATGCAAATTTAGCCCGATTTCTGGCGACTTCAAAGTTCGGCGGCGAATATCTCTGGAACGGATGAAGATATTCAAAATCGGACAAATATTTTATCTACCGCAATTCTTCCTGCGTTGGGCAAAACAAGTCCGGTGAAGTTTGGTCCAGTAACCTTGGAGATCTTGATGTAAAATCGTACTTACGTAAAGCGCCTTTTTTCAGAGAACCATATTTCGGCCCCTAGGGGGTGCTGCACCCCCAAATTTTTACACGCACTAGAGAATGACCAAATCTTGCTAGTGCACTTTCCACCAAAGACGTGGGTCCCCCTTACAATTTTTTTTAAAGTGGGGTCGAAAATTGGCTTAAAATGTAGTGTATTAGCCATGAGAACTTTGGAGCCAAAGGGAGTAGCTTTATGAAACTTTGCCACGTGACGTGATGCTAGATGGGGGTGATAACATGAGTACAACAATTAGCAGGCACCACCTCCTTAAAATTTGGGAGCCAAAAAACATCCAAAATTTAGTACGTTTTACAACAACTTTCGAGTTTGATCGCAAATATCTCTGGACTGGATAGAGATATCGACAAATGGTGAACGGCGTTATCAAGTACAGTTAATTCCGCGTTCAACAAAAGAAATTGTGTGAACTTTAGTCCACTAACACCAGAGATTACGCAGCTAATGTTTACCCACCCAAATCAACTTTTTCGGAAGGCCATATTTCGGCTCCTAGCAGGTGCTGCACCACCAAATTTTTACAGGCACTAGAGAATGACCAAGTCTTACTAACGCACCCTTTAGTACGTTTTACGACAGTTTTTGAGTTTGACTGCAGATATCTCTAGAACGAATAGAGATATCGACAAGCTGTAAAAAGTGTTATCAAGTACAATTAATACTGTGTTGAGTAAAGAAAATTGGTGAACTTCGGTCCACTAACATCAGAGATTATGCGGCTAATGTTTGCCCACCCTAAGTCAATAGCGCACGTTTTGCGTACCGGTATGCTAATGCGTTTGTGTGCAAGCCACGTGACTTTACTACTGGGGGAATTACACCTCTCTAACTTTCCCCCCAATCGGACTTAGGGCACCGGGCAGACTCGCGTTGGGCTTTGCCCCAAATTTTTAGTTTATTTTTCCTCAATGCGAGATCTCCAAGATGTGTGGGCCAACTGGTGTGTTACCGCTTTGCACGGTGGTCAGTATTAGGCCCAATTTTATAATGCCGATCCAAAATTTTGGGGGCCTTCCCAAAAAAATTTTAGGGGCCAAAACAAGCAAACTTTAGCTCGATTTCAGGCGACTTCGAAGTTCAGCGGCGAATATCTCTGGAACGGATGAAGATATTCAAAATTGGACAAATATTTTATCTACCGCGATTCTTCCTGCGTTAGGCAAAACAAACTTTGGTCTAGTAACCTTGGAGATCTCGATATGAAATCATAGCCACCTAAAGCACGTTATTCAGAAGACCATATTTCAGCCCCTAGGAGGTGCTGCGCCCCCAAAATTTTACACCCGCTAGAGAATGACCAAGTCTTACTAGCGCACCCCCCACTTGGGATGGGGCCCTCCTTACAACTTTTTTCAAGGGGGAGTCAAAAATTGGCTTAAAATGTAGCATATTAGCTGCAAGAATTCTGGAGCCAATGGGAGTAGCTTCATGAGACTTTGCCATGTGACGTGCTGCTAGATGGAGGTGATAACACAAGTACAACTTTTAGGGGGCACCGCCCCCTTGAAATTTGGGAGTGTAAAAAATGTCCAAAATTTGGTACGTTTACGACAACTTTTGAGTTTGACTGCAAATATCTCTGGATTGGATAGAGATATCAACAAGCGGTAAATGGCGTTATCAGGTACAGTTAATCCCGTGTTGAACAAAAGAAATTTGGTAAAGTCTAGTCCACCACCACCAGAGATTACGTGGCTAATGTTTACCCACCCAAATCAACTTTTTCGGAAGGTCATGTTTCGACCCCCAGGGGGTGCTGCACCCCCAAATTTTTACACCCACTAGAGAATGACCAAGTTTTACTAGCGCACCCCCCACCGGTTATGTGGGCCCGCTTTACAACTTTTTTCAAAGGGGGGTCAAAAATTGGCTCAAAATGTAGCGTATTAGCCGCGAGAACTTTGTTCGAGGATTTTTCACCACATGGGGGAATGGATTTTCACTTTCAGTTTTTCTCGGCCTTGCTAAGTAAGTTGATTGGTATTTAAGGACAGTTTATTGTAACTGTTTTGCAGAGTGTGTAGCTGAAGTAATATTGAGAATTGTATTTTTACCAGACATATCTAAACAAGTTTGGGGGCATGTTTTTTGCCTTTTGATGTAGTGTTTTCATTGTGACTGTGCTTGAACAGTGTTACCGTAAAATGGTAACATATGGCATTGAAAACATGCACAACCATTTGACATAGGTAGAACCCTGAAATTGAACTTCTTTTGCATCACTTGCATTATTCGACTGTGTCAGTGTTTAGCAGCAATACGGCTGCTGTCACTTGATGATGCCTGGGTGTAATACAGACTAGATATGCATTTACAGCTGCAATAATTGCGCAGTAAAGAAAAATAATCATTGGATGGCATTACAGATGATAATATTTGTAACAGTTTTACTGTTGAATTGCAACGCTGTGTGTTATGCAGGTGAAAGTTCATTTGAAGTAAATTTTGAAGTGAAGACTGAAGTCGATGATATGCCTGATGTTGTCATTGAGCATCCTCCTGTCAAGCCAAGGCAGCATTTGTGTACAGTGTGTGACAAACGGTTTACAACGAAAGGCAGTTTGAACGTTCACAAACGGTTACATGATGTAGACAAGTGGTATTCATGTACTCTGTGTGAGAAACGATTTACTAATCAGAATTACTTGACATCACATATGAATGTTCACGGCAGTAAGTACATGTGTAGCGAATGTGGAAAGTGTTGCAGAAACGGTCAGGAGTTAATGTTACACAGGAGAACTCACTATGGAGTGAAACCGTTTCTGTGTACTGTTTGTGGCAAGCGGTTTACGACGTCGTCTGGTTTTGTTGAGCACAGTAGAGTTCACAGCGGAGAGAAACGGCACAAATGTCACATATGTGACAAAGCATTTGTCCAGTCCACACATCTAAAGACTCACATGAGAATCCACACTGGAGAAAAACCATACCAGTGTTCACAATGTTGCAAAAGTTTCAGCAGACCGGAATGTTTGAAGAAACATGAAATTCAGGTACATAGTGACAGTAGACCTTATGGCTGTGACAAGTGTGGAAAGCAGTTTAAGACTAGTGGTCCACTGAAGCGTCACGTTCTTATTCACACTGGTGCAAAGCCGTACTCATGCAGACACTGTTCAAACAGTTTTACAAGGGCTGATGGACTCAAGGCACATCTGCTGAAGTCACACAATGAAGGTATCTACATCGTGTCCTAAAAAACGTTCCACTTTGTGATTTTCTATATCTTTGCCAAATATTAACCAATTTTTAAAATTTTTTCACTGATGCATTCTGTAGACAATTAGCAATAAAGTGATTACCGGTATTGAATATCCCGCCACACGTTAACTGTGTCTGTACACTACCTTGTGAAATATAAATGCAAGAAAAACTAACAGTGATAGACAGCAAGTGTGTTGGTAAACAAAATACACTTCTGACCGAAAATGCAGTGAATGATCTGTAAGATGCTACACTTTGTATTTTTAGATCCGTTTTTTTGGATATCTGGCGTATTGAATGATACGTTTGTTTCTGGCCTTTGTGGTTTAGGAAACCTACCATTTCATCCACAGTGACCACGTTCTCTTCAGTATGTGTATGCCCAGTCTGCCAGTCTCATGCCTTTGGTCGGTGCTGCATGTTTCCCATATCTTTGTTAATAACAATCCCACTCTTCCCCTGTTGCAGTATATCTTGTGTTGCAGCCCGAAATCGCCAAAATTCCATAAAACCTCCTATTTTGGCGTTCAAGGTCATCCAAGGTCATTGAATTCGGCGCCAATCGAGAGCCAGTGTACGATTTCCTGTTAGCGATTAATAGTAACCTAGGCCTTATCTCGCACTGTTACTGAGATACAGCGACTTGTTGGCCAAAAATCGCAAATTTTGCCTACCCCCCTCTCATTTAGTGCCCTCGTTCAGGGTGACCCCTTCGAATTTATGGAAAAGCTTTATGGTTCCTGAAACTAGAGTCTTCCAGGCAGCCAACTGTGAAGATTTGGTGATCCTAGCTTGCACCGTTTTTGACTGATCCACCCATGTGACAGACAGACAGACGGACAGACAAGCAGACAGAATTGCGATGGCTAAGACGCGCTGAAAGCAGTAGCTGCTTTCGCGTGTAATTACTAAAATTGTTTCATAAAATGATTTTTTTGCATATGTATTATAGCAATTTTAGGGATTTTTTTTTGAAAATTTATGTTTTATATGGTAGTGTAGCAACCCAATTAAAGTGTGATGGGATATTTAACAATTACTTTATTGCCAGTTGTACACAGTATGTGCTAGTGAAAGAATTTTGAAAGTCGGTTAATGTTTGGCAAAGGTATGGAAAATGATGAAGTGGGACGTTTTTTGGGACACAGTGTATTTCTCGTGTTGTAATATTTGGACAGAACAAAACTCTTTGTAGGAAAGAAAACTCTGGCTAAAACCTCCCCTTCTCTGCCTTACTCATTGGTAGCATTTATCTGTTATGTATGCACTGATGCACAGTTAGTGGGGTTTTTCATTCAGATTTGTGATGATGGACAACAATTTTGTAATGTATGTGTTAAACTTGTGTTAATGTTTTTTTTCTGTCAATAACACATCTTGCAGTAGTTTTTTAGCATTACAGCCATCTCACTGTTAACAAATGGCATTGGATATATGCGGGAATGAAACTTTTTTGCATGCAATGTATAACATTTATTAGTCCGCCCGAAAATGCTAGTTTCGGAAGGACTTATGTTTTACTGCAGATGTTTTTTATTTTTTCTCCACTCGCGAGATTTCCGAGATGCGGCGTGAAATTTTGCACGATGGTCAGGACTAGGCCCAATTTTATAATGCCGGTCCAAAATTTTGGGGGCACACCCCAAAAAAAATTCAGGGGCCAAAAACATGCAAAATTTGGCCCAATTTCGGACGACTTCGAAGTTCGGCGGCGAATATCTCCGAAACGGATGAAGATATTTAAAATCGGATAGTCATTCCGTCTATGGCGATTCGTCCTGCGTTAGGCGAAACAAGTACGGTGAAGTTTGGTCCAGTGACCTTGGAGATTTAGATGTGAAATTGTACCCCTTTAAAGTGCATTTTTCGGAAG
>Ga0209367_1003989_pt1 | contig 20242 bp, 12 predicted proteins | sample WorMetLIZISLAND2_FD_187412 | JGI IMG/M metagenome (GOLD analysis project Ga0209367, IMG submission 187412) | Marine gutless worms symbiont microbial communities from Max Planck institute for Marine Microbiology, Germany - Olavius geniculatus... ...
CGGACAGACAGACAGACAGACGGACAGCATCGATACATAATGGGGCCTCCTTCTAGGAAGGACGGCCCCATAATAAGTAGGCGGGGCAGGAAGTTGCAGCTTATCGACAAACACGGCAGACTTGCGACAAAAGTCCGACAGACAGCTGCAAATTTCTGATTGGGTGCTTTTGAGTTTTAATTTTCCCTTTAAATTTCCCCAAAAGGGGGTTTTGTCTCCAAATTTTGCATTTTGGGGGAAAATTTTCTGACCACAAGAAGATTTCCGGACAAATTTCCGACAACCCAAAATTTAGTGCGATGGGAGGTTATTTCTTCTGCCTGTTCCCGGTCACAATGCCATGCACTGTGCGCGAGTTTGATTTTGATTTTGCGTACTTCATAGGTCTAAGTCTGTTGGTGTCAGTGGCGGATCCATGGGCGGAGGGCGGCCGCCCCACCCCCCTATTGACTGCATGCATCTTAAAACAAGTGAAAATTTTGCACGAAAATGCAACATTTTCGCACACAATTTTGAAAAATTTTCTGGGGAAGGGGCACACAGTTTTCCTCCCCAGGTCCCTTCCTCTACCCTTTCGTCCCCCCTCTTATTACAAACTTCTGGATCCGCTAGTGGTTAGTGTGACGATTTAATAACTATTGGATGGTTGCAGGTACTTGTCAGCGGAGAACAGGACGTCATGTCTACGCTGTCGCTTGTCGTCACACGGCGTGTCATTGATCGCGATGTCTCTGTACGGCGCTGGACGTCGCTACACGATGGGCGCCGTGCGTAATGCCCAGCTCGCCCCGATCGTGTTCCCAGGCTGGCAACTACGCTTCTACATAGAGCTAGGAGGACAGGGTCACAAGCCGGCGCGTTATGCCGCGGTGCCGCAGTCAATCGTTCGACGTCTACGACAGCTGGGTGCTGAGGTGGTCGAAGCGCCGTCCGACCGGCTAGCTCCCATGATGTGGCGATTCACGGTGCGCGCTGTATATCGCTATAGAAGCAGCAGTAGAATGTAGCAAACAGTTGAGAAGTCAAAATCTTTGTGAAACAAAATGTTTCATAGATCGTTTTTCGCCGGCGGGAGTTTGTGTCCAGACGAGTGTATGGACCACCGCAAGCTTCTCGGACGAGGAAATCGGACACGTCGAACGACACGGACGACACGCCCGATTTCCTCGTCCGAAGTTTTGATGGGCGTTTTTTTGGCTGAGGGGGAAAAACCTCGTCCGAGGAAATCGAACAGAATGAGCATGTTCATTCTGTCCGATTTTTGGACAACACCTTGAACGAGGAAATCGGTGCGCGTAGCCACGGTGTCAAGCGTGCTGTGTTGATGCTGTGGACGGTGTACAGGTGTTAGATGACGAATCAGTTGATAAATTCATCGTTCGTGACAGCGACAGTCGTTTCACACCACGTGACGCGGCGGCGGTCGCTGATTGGCTGAAGCAAGGCGCCGACTACGCGTTTCACTGTATCCGTGATCATCCCAGTCATTCGTGGTACCCCATCAGCGGCGGTCTCTGGGGCGGACGGCGCGCCGCTCTTAACCGACACTTCAATGGCAGGTTGCTGTCGATCGCTGTTCTTACTCTGTCAATGATATGTAGTCTGCCAACATAACAAACTTCATTGTTTTCACAGTAAATTTGAGCTAATGCTCACGAGACGCGCGAAAGCCTATAGCAGTTCCGGTTCAGTAGTTTAGCTGAAAATTGGTGTTCACGCTAAGTTTTATACAAATACCAAATTCACTATCTGAATCGCATAACGATAGTTCCGTGGCGCCACCTTGTGAATGATATAGACTTGTGTCGCAGCCCAAAATCGCCAAAAAAAATCCATAAAACCCCCTATTTTGTCGTTTAAGGCCACTCAAGGTCGTTGAGTTCGGCGCCAATCGAGAGCCAGTGTACGACTTCCTATTAGTAATTAATAGTAACCTAGGCTGTATCTCGCACCATTACTGAGATACAGCGACTTATTGGCCAAAAATCACAAATTTTACCCACTCTCTCATTTAGCGCCCTCGTTCGGGGTGACCCCTTCGAATTTATGGAATTTGCGGTTACGAATCTACGGTTCCTGAAACTAGAGTCTTCCGGGCAGAAGACGGTAAAGATTTGGTGCACCGTTTTTGACTATATAAGATATATAAGACGCGCTGAAAGCAGTAGCTGCTTTCGGGCGTAAAAATGTATTAATTAAATTTGGTTTTATAGTCGCGATATGTGGACTGCTTTTAAGTAGAACAAAACGTATTCCCACTTTCCGGTGTTATGGTCCCGGTCTCTGTAATGTTGCACCTTATGGCGATAGCAAGCCGCCCTCATTGCATGGCAAGCACATACATGTACAGGCTGTGAACGCCGATCAAACAGTTTTCAATCTGCCTTCGTATGAAAAATCAGCTCTAATCAGCTGATAGCAAACGGCAAGGCCTGAAATATAGGTGGTTCAGTATTAGACACAGTGTTAATCAATTACGTTACATCAACACCTATCATCTGTTGTCTTTGGTTTAACTTTCTACTTCCTCTTCTACAGGGTGGGCCATGGTGTACAGGGTGTATGCCTCATAACTTCACAAAATATTAACCGATTTTCAAATTTTTTTCACTATCAGAATCAAGAGACAGTTTGCAATAAAACTCTTACTATAGATCCCACCACACCCTAAGTGTGTCACTACATTACCTTGTTAAATGTCAGTGTCTTAAGAATAACAATTAAAAACAAGACGACTTTTGTGAGAACACATTTTAAAAAATTAACAACAGAAACAACGCGCTTGTTGTCTCAGTTATTATCTAAAAATCACATCTTTACAGTTTTCACATCAAATTTGCAATGTGTCCGTCTTGCTGCTGGACGACGAATCAAAGCCGGCGACGCCACTGACCAATGGCGCGATCAACCAAACGCTGCGGCACTGCCCCACTCAGCGACAATGGCTTTTCTTAGCTGGTTGACTGTCATGAATCGTCAACATTGATAGGCCATCTGTTGAAGAGCATCCCGAACAGCATAATTGACCGGATTTATGTCTGGGTTGTTTGGGGGCCGCATGCCAGGCTCGATCAACGTTGATCACGCAACTGGTCAGTGGCGTCGCCGGCTTGAGTGCGTCATCTGACATTTCACGAGGTAGTGTAGTGACACACTTGAGATGTGGTGGGATCTGTAGTGACAGTTTCATTACAAATTTTCTCCTGATTCCGACAGTGAAAGAATTTTGAAAATCGGTTAACATTTGGCAAGTTATGAGGCGTACAATAAATGGTGCCATTTTTTGGCCCACCCTATATTACTGTCATTTGTTTTTAGTTTCATTGTAGGCGTCTACTTTAGTTATGTGTGCATTTTTAATAAACGAAAAATAATAGGCTAAATACTAAATAAAATGTGATGTTGCGTTGCAGCCTGCAGTCGCTGATGTCGAGATACAGTGCCAATTACATGGCGGACATGGACTTCCTGGGTGCAAATGTCTGGCCGCGTGTTCAGTCCGTCGCCTACTGCCACGACAGCTTCTCCTGCGACAGGTAGCCTCGTCGGCCTATAGGCTTACGTGTCGTTTGGCTTCAGAAGATAATCTGCCCGGAACGGTAGTTCTTGGCGGGCTTATGTTTTACCGGAAATGTTTTATTGCGAAATTTTGCACCATGATCGAAAGTGTATCATGTCGTGTTTTATAACGTAGGTTCAAAAATTTGAGAGGCCCTTCCCCCCCAAAAAAATTCTGGGGCCAAAACATGCAAAATTTGGCTCGATTTCGGACTGCAGACCTGGACCGCAAAAATCTCTGGAACGGATGGAGATAACCGAAATCGGAAAATTAATTGATCGGCAACGATTCCTCCCGCATTTGGCAAAGAAAGTCCGCTGAACTTTGGTCCACTATACTAACTACAAAGTTTTGCATGTGCATTTTTACCCACCAGTCGACTTTTTCAAAAGACTAAATTTTGGGGGTTACATCAGGGGGTTCGATCTGCGCCGTCAAATTTTACACGCGCTAGAGAATACCACTATAGGCACACCCCACTATTAAGCGCAAAAACTTTGGGATTAGGGCAGTAACACCATGAAACTTTTCCGCATGACTTGCCATAAGGTAGGCATGATAATTTGGGTACAAATATCAGGAGCACGCATCCCTAAAAATTTGTAAGGGCAAAAACGTCTAAAATTCGACACTTTTTCTGACAACTTTACGCTGTGACCGCGAATATCTCGGCATTCGGCAACCGACTGATATCAAGCGGGAAACGGCGCTATTAACTACAATCCCTCCCACGTTCAACAAAGAAATTGGTGAACTTTGGTTCACTAACAACAACGCTTAATGTTCATGCACCCTAAGTCGACAATGCCCGTTTTGCGAATGCGTTTGAGTTTGGGTTACACTACATTCCTACAACGGGTATTTCAACCCCCTAAATTTTCCCCAATTGGACTTACGACGCCAGGCGGAATCAGGTTGGGCTCTGCCCCAAACTTTTATTCAGTATTTAATTTATAGGTCGCTACATTAGATTGACAAGGTTAATTTTTCTTTAATCAATTTTAATTCTTGGGATAATTTCGAATTATGGCGCGCCTATTGGAGTTTGTGACTAAAACATTTTCCAGTAATTATGTTGGTATAACACTGGTGGCAGGTACCCTGCGTCGCACCCATTCCCGGTGACACGGAAAGGCGGCGAACATGTTGGTGAGGTTTTCGACGAACTGTCACGAGGCGCTCAAGACAACCTGGCTATCATGGCCCGGACTCCCGTCAACCGAAAATGCGTACCGCCCGCCTAGCCGCCGCCGTCGTCCTCGGCATATTTTATAGGCGAATTTTATTTAGCGCGTTCGGCGTTTGAACTGGCCAAATTGTAGCTGTATTTGTAAGCTAACACCCCGAGTCAGGAGCGAAGGCAGTTTTGAAATCGCAATACACGCTTGTAGCCTGGGGGGCTCGATGAGTTTTTTTCAATCCCCCTTTCTTCTCCCGGAGTCAGCCGCGATCAGAAACGTTGCATAAAAACGTCACCGCCAGATGTGATATTTGCGCCTGAAAATGCATTTGCAGCCAGGGCTTTGTGTTTGTTGTGCTGTTTTTAACGACAAAATGTCGCACATATTGTGTAAGCTTTAATAATAATGCAAATTTATTGTTCACAACCAGCACTGTATAGTAATAATGTGTACGTGTTTTCTGTGTCGTTATTTAAGCAAACACAACTTGTATATTTTTGTCTTGAATTTTACCGAGTTCCTGCTCGGTGCACTACACGCAATCAGCGTTTTATTTCCATCTGTTGCCTCTAGCTAAATCTACTCGCAATGAATGCTAAATAATAAACACAATGTAATACTAATTAATCATGTCCGTGTATTCTAAAAAAGTCACACGCAACTTAATGACGACAGACAGGCAAACAAACATGACCACACCACATCCGTGACATCACAGTAATGCAGCAGCACTACAGAAGCTCAAAATAACCAACGCTACTACACTGTTACTGCTCGTCACGTAAAATATACACTATAATAATACACGTGGCACTTGCACACAAAATGACTCGACGAGATTTTATTTTGCACATAGTATTCACAGTAGAGATGCACTGGTCAATGGCCACTTTGCCTAAACGTTATCGGCAGACTGCCATTCACACAGCACATGATTATGTACCGTTTTTAGTTTTAATACACCACACAACATATTATACATTTGTACACTTCCTTCTGCAGGACATTTAGAAATCTTTGTCTACAACAGCAAGCCAGCACTTACAGGGCTGTGGAAGACAGCCGAAATCCCAATTATCAAGTTTAGTAGTAGGTGTGCTTTGTAACTCGGCTAGATGCCGATGATCAACCAATTTTGTAAGAAGCACATCAGTGCATCCCTACTTGACAGCTAGCCAGGCTTCCTACAGGTTTTCTGTAGCAAAATTATCTGATTTTTCCAGTCATGAAATGACAATTTCCCTATATATATCGCACTAATGTCAGAAATGATACATTATATGAAACAGTATTAATGGATCAATATGCAAACGACAGAGGCCCTAGTCAGCGGGGGGGCGAACCCTCTGAAGCTGAAGCACTTCTAGCTTTTGGACGTTCAATGGAAGCCGCAAATTTGCCAGTTTTTTTTTATATTTAGAGACACAAAAAGTAACGGATATCTGCAGTCTGCATGATCCAAAACCATTTTCCCTGACTTTTAAAAAATAATATTGTTTCTGACTTTCTCTGACCACACAAATTCCCCAACTTTTTCCAGTTTTACCTGGCCAGCTGGTCTTTTATCAAGCTGAAAACACTATGTACAGTCAATGTTGCTACATATATGACCAACTTGTACGTAGCAACTCGTGCACAATGGGTGAGGTCAAGTTTCACTAAAACTTTAGTCTAAGACTTAAGTCTAAGACTAAAGCCAAGTCTAAGACTTGACTTTGGTCTAAGTCTAAAGTCACGTCCAAAGTCAAGACTAAAGTCAAGCACAGCTCGTAGATAAGCCCAAAGTCAAGACTTGAGTCTATAACTTTAGTCTTAGACAAAAGTCTTAGCAAAACTTGACCTGACCCAACTAATAGAAGACATCATCAAAAGTATACACCACAACTGTGCACAGTGACAAAGTAATGCAGAGTGAGTGAATAGGGTTTAATGTGCACCCGACACAGTATAGGTCATTTTGGACACGGCAATGCAGGCAATTCATGTCCAGGCAATGCACATAGACATAATAATGCAAAAGAAAGTTTACAGATTTCCATCTGCACCGAAAATGGGCAGCGCAAAAAATAAGTTATAACAACTTTCACTGTCAGTACTGTAATCAAAATCCACGAAGTGTGTGACGTAACTTTCAACAACGCAGTAATGTCGACAGGAGAGCACATTTCAGCTGAACCGATGTAAAAAAACAACAACCACTAGACGAATGCCGTGAGCAAACAGTCATTAAGGCAAATACCATGCAAATAATAATAAAAATTCTCCTACACAACAAGCTCACATGCACAAACGAGTTATGATTAAAAACAGTAAACGCATTGACACTGATTGCAGATAAATTTACGACCAACACTATTAAATAATAATTAATAAATGCATGCAACACTGAAATTAAATCTGATATCATCCAAACCATGCATTTCACAGTCAAGAATAACATAAACGTATTAATACAACACCAACAACTGACTGTACAACAGCAGGTGACGAAAAAACTAAATAATACACTGATGATGGAATAGCTAAGAACCGGTCTAAATTATGGACAAAACCTCTCAGTATAAATGCTAAAAACACTAATTTGACAACTAACAAGAAGCTTCACAGCCAAGTATAAAAACTACCAAAAGAAGAAAACACGTGCCATTTTTCTACACATTTATCAGTCATGCGTCAAATCCTCATAAACAAAACTAATCAGCTTCTCTGTCTAAAGATCAGTATCACAAGACAAATGACCACGAAAATGTGACTAACGTTAACTGCTGGGAACAACCACTAGCATCAAACAGATAAGTGCAAAAAAATGAATATGACATATGTTTGTTAAATTAAGCATGGAAAATGCTAGTTCATGGCATTTTTAAATATACCGAAATAATGACACTATTTAAACCTGAGATCAGTCACTAAAGTCAGTATACCTAAACAGTGACTATCTCAAAAGAAAAGAATAAATCCAGAGTATTAACCCATTAGTGCCTGAATTATTTTATAGTTTGCGGTCAAACTAGGTGTCCCATTTTTGGGGACGCTAGGCATGAATGGGTTAATCTGCAAATTTAAACCAAAAAATTGATTCGCTGAATAACTAAGCCTAGATATAAGTCAAAGATTGTCTGTAGTCAGTGTGATAAAACTAGATAAGGTTTGGTTATGTGGAGTTCAACCGTGATCTCAACTTCCAGTTCAAACTGCACAGTGTGTACCATAACAATTTGCAAACAGACGGATTACACCGATTACAATTTTTGCACATTTTATTTTAAGAAGCTCAGATAGACATGTACAACAGTTTACCATAGTGAGCATCTAAATTCACTTGTGACACTGGAAATACCGTTTTTACCAGAACTAAATTACACTACAGCCAGTGAAGACATCTGAATAGACAAACATACATAATCCATAAAATAACGCAACAAAACTGTACATCAAACAATGTTTCTATTAAGATGCTCTGTGAGCACTAGTGATAATTAAATGACAGACAAAATGGAGGTGTCGAATGCTAAAAAAACATTAAACAAACGTAAATATCCTTCCACGTACACTCTTTTGTATCGAGCCGAAGCATAATTCAATTCCAGAACTAGCACACCATTAGAACTGTATGAGGTATCCACAAGTGCCAGCCTTCTAACGAAAAACACACTTTTAACCAACAGTCAGACTAAGCAACTTAAAAGCAACAACAACAACATGAGATGATAATTTGAAATATGTGGACATGAATGCCTACACACATACCCAAGACAAATAATTCATCGAGATATCTGACATTGCAGTGACAAAGTGACATTGATTTTAACTCCATGACCTTGAAAACTTTCCACATTTGCTACAAGGTGATCACTAGATATCGTACCTCACTCCAAATATGTTGCTACACTATCTTGTGAAATTGTTGTCCCTCCCCCGCCCAAAATGCTCAGCCTTTTTTTCTGTAACAGATAGAAGTAATTGAGTGGCATATTTATCTACCACAATGGCATTGCAGTAGAATTGCCAACACCTAAATTTTAATCTGTCGGAAAATTTTCTTCCAGAAATACAAAATATGGGGTTAAAATTCCCCTATTTGAAGCATGTAAGGGGCAAAATTACACTTTTGAGCACCCATAATCTTCTCTGTCAGAATATGCAGCGGTCCGTCCAAAACTGCAACTTCCTGCCTGTCTTCTTGATGTCACTCATCAACCGCAAGTTTCAGACGCAGAAATATGACCAATGCCACACTCTGGGTTTTCACGTGTTAAATGAAAGCAATATCTTTGCAAAGCAGATCTTTCTGATACTGAAAAGAATGCTTTTCCCTACAGCAAGCCAAGCAACAGAAACAGAAATCACTGAATTATCTAATTATGTGCTTGCAACAACATTACAAGACCAGCAGTTAATGATCCAGCAAGCACAATAACTAAGTAACTATCTCAATGCCATGTGATAGTTGCTGTAACAGATGTTCCAGTCAAAGAAAAAAAGTTAAACTTAATCTGCAAAGTGGTACACACTATTGATAACGTCTTATTAATGTGTCACCTTCACACACAAGTCAGTCACAAACCCACTCCGTCAGTCCGTCAGACAGCTGTGTCAACAACTCTGCCAGAGCTAGTGTAATGAAAGCAGCTGATTGAGTCTAATGGTAACAAAAAACCAAACTCATTTGCTGGAAAGCAAAGTTACTTCCTTTATCTTCACCAGGGGCAAGCAGCAATTTGCAATTGCATGTTTTAGTTATGCTGGGTTCCGGTTTGACCCCAAACATCTCCCCACTACCTAAGGGTTAGAGACTTGCATCCAACACAGTGTGTCGTTGGTTCCCACAAGAGCAATTCTGTCTCATAGTAAATAATTCCCTCTCTAAAGTCCAAAAATTAATACTAATTTGTCACAAAAATGCACAGCTCACAAACAATTCAGCATGCACAAGACACTCGACAGAGAAAAAAATCCTCTTTGCATCACACAATCCGGTGCTCTGTAATGGCTCAGATGTACAAATGACTGTGAAGCCCTGAAATGCTTCTCTTTCCATGTGGCCACACACAAACTGCATGACTTCAGTATGCAGCAAATGAAAGTCCTATAAACACTAGAACTGTCTGAATAAATACCAAAATAAAATACAAATAAATAGCACAAGACAACTGGCATACTGCAGTAACTGTACAGCTACGAACTAAAAACTTTCCTACGTTGGAGAACAATTATACACTTTATTGAAAAACCATCTACACAGCACAATATAAAAGGTATTTTTAAGACTTAATCGTACACAATATATAAATATGATACTAAACAGCATATGTCACATGCTTCACGGTAGAGATGCAATATGTCACTGCACTGATGCTCAAAGACACCATATCAAATTACGCTCCTTATCTTAACATACGGTACCTTGATTGTGTAAACAGCATTAATTAATCCTGTCAATGCTACACAATGGAAACTATACATGCGCAATATACATCACAACTGTTTACAAATGTTCAGTGAACCAAACAGCTGAAAGCAAAAAAAACAAAACAGAAAACACTGATACGACATGCCACCTGGCAAGTGGGTGGATAGTAAGGGATGGGGTTTAAATCCTGCAAATATCTGGACAAGAGTTGAGATCAGATGTAATTAGTCACACACCACGCAGAGAACAAGTTCACACAAACAAATATGCTTTGATACAACACAAGATTACAGAGAATCAATCCAGGGAATTGCATGGAAGCTTTAATTAACCGAACTGGTTTTCAGACAAAACACATGCAAGTATACATCCAGATGTAGCTCAGACACCAAATGCACAGATATGTGTCAAGGCTTGAGGCATGCATGAATGCTGTATTGAGTAGCATGCACAATCCGTGAAAGATGGTAGTTTTGACGCACACTGCCTTGTGGTATTAATAAACAGCATGAGCAAGTCCATTAGAATATGGAATTAAAATTTCCGGACCATTCAGTGTATAAATTTGGTTTTCCGCATAACCGTAGTGCACAGATACAACAAACAATCAGTTGAGTTATACCCCAGTTACGTTGTTCTCTTGGACCAGATCATGAACGTTAAGTGAAGCACAAACCAAGAACAGACTGAGTTCAACATATGCAGTGAATATCATCGATGCATGCATTGCCAAGGTACTGGAAACAACATTGTGGACAAATGCACAAACCAGCAAATATAAAAACAACACCTCTCCTGACACTGCCTGATCACAGTGGACGCATGAAAACCATTGGCAACAATTACACATCTGTGCCAAAAAATCATCTGAGAAACAGTTTCGGAGAACTAAGGGTAGACTTTGATGGTGGATGGCTTAGACGACGGCCACATGCTGACGCTAGACCGTGACTGCATGTCTGACCAGACGTAAGCCGGTGACCGGTTTCCTGCGTCATCGTCATAATTATCTTCAGACTTGCTGAAAGGTGGTTTGTTCAAGCGGAGCAGGTTGCACAGAATGCTCCTGGTGGCCCCGGCGGCTGAGGTAGGAAGACCATCGTTGTCGTCCTCATCTGTGTCTTGTGACGGAGATGCGGCTTCCATTGACTCGTCGGTTTGAAGCACCGAGCACGAATCATCATCGTCATCATCATCGCAAGCTCCGCCCCCAGGCGACGAGGAAAACACGGACGTCTGGCTTTGTTGTTGCAGTGGCTGGTCACTGTGGCTGACTAGGTGGTCATCACTGTCCTGTGCTGACAAGCTGTCAGTTGATGACGAGGCAAGCACACGACTGCTAGTACTGCCGGCATCTAGTATTGCTGCATTTTGAGCGACGGCGGCTTTCAGGTGAGCCAGACTGTAGTAACGACATGGCTGACTATCACACGGCTTGAACTTGGACACGTCGATCAGTATCAGGTCATTCGACTCACTCACATAAACCGCCCCACAACATACTGCTACTCTGTAACAAACACAATCAACGTACATTCTATATTTTCACAGTAGTTTTTTGCACCAGTGAATTTCCAGTGAATCGAAAGGGTTGCCAACTGACATTTTATAAAATGCCAAATAGACAAATTTGTGATCCTATATCTGGCATTGTGAAGGAACTTGGCTATAAAATTGTAGCTTAACAGTTTGGCACTTTTTAATAACTGTTCTTTGAATTTGGCAGTAATGCTCGATTCTGGCTCTGGTTTGGCATTAATGGATGATTTCACTGTAGGTGGTGTTGATGAACATTTGGCACTTTATCAGTTAGCACTTTGGTATTTTCAGCAAGAGCCTACAATACAGTTCCTTGGACCTACATGGGGCTCAATACATGACTGATATTCTAACTCAGAAGCCAGCAGAAACTAAGTACTTAATAACACAGCGTATAAACCTCTTCCAGTAGTCGGTGTCAATCAGCTGATTGCTAGCAGTAAATGACGACAGTGAACGCCGCGTAGGTCGTCGACGAAACACTTTGCTACGTCGACCACACCCCACTCTGACAGAACGGCATTTTGAGCTGGTCTCCGACTTTCCATCCTTCACCACAGCTGCAATCAACCGTCATCATACGTAAATCACTGCAGCACGTGATTAACCACACAGCTTGACTCAGCCTACTATCCTCTGTGGAGAGGTGAGATAAAGCAGCAAAAAGTGGCAGTGGTGTATGGGCGTACCAGAGCTCTATCTGTTAGGGCAGAGCAGCAGTGCAAGTATTGACATGACCCGACTATCAACTATAGAGACAAAATGTCTAATACTCTGGATGCATTCATCTAATGTCTATGCCATAATGACAGCCCAATTAACATTGCTGTGACTATTACTCACAACATTTTTCACACATGCAAAATTTTCAATTTTGTGAATAGAACAAAATTACAAAATTAAATACCAAGAAACTTCAGCATGCTCATCAGTAAAAACTTCACCTGATAAATGAACAACAGATAGGAAACTACAAACTAAGACGATGAACTAAAGCTTACTACTAAATGACTAAATACGAAAATGCATTGAACAGTGATTACACATTAAAAACCACAATGAATAATTCTATTTATAATTTCATACGGTTAAAGTCACTTTGAACTTACTCAAGGTAAATGCTAAATTAAAATGCTATGAAATTCCTACACTAAAACATCACAAAATTAAGATGCAGCAAAAATATTGTTTTACAGTACTACTGTTATCACAGCATGGTGATTCTGGCTTAGTTATTTTAACAGCTAGCCAGTACACATGTTGACGGTAAATTACCTGGCTTAATGGTGAATCTCTTCGGATGTCGAAGACGCATGGGAGACGGGGTCCGCAAGCCAACACGATGTGGTGCGAGTTTGGATGCCTTCAGCCGTACACTGCAGTCGCCGGCCTCGTGATGTCTAACGATCTTCTGCCGACGTCCACTGCGATGACCAGGCCCAACCTTGGAACCAATTATCTAACAAGCACACAAAGCAACACTCAATATTCCATAACTACAGCAAACAACAATCTGCGACATCAGCAAACAAAATGCAGTGTTGACATCAACAAATGTGCAGTTTGTATGAATCACCATACGAGATCCTTACAGAAATATCACATCATAAATTGACAAGTAGATTTGGTCTGCAATGCACACATTAGAATGCAAATACTCGTTAAGAAGTATATAGCTACCACATATTTACAAAAATCAGCACTTCACTCACATGTGCCCAGTTCTTGCAGGAGTCGCGAGGACTGTTACGGAAGCGCTTGACGATGAGCACACATGCATTGCAGATGTCCCCCGAGCGTTGGTTTTCATCAAACGTGATGCCAAAGCACGGCTTAAAGAGTGACTCAAAGCGAGCGCTGCTCGTGAAACGAGAACTAGACGTCTTGGTCCCACATATACAACAGCCTGTCAGACTGTGGTACTGAAGCTTCCGGTCCAGACCCATTGCTTCAAATCCTGCAACATAAAAGGACACCATTAGCTCACTCTAAACTGCTCAACACAGGCTCATTCTACATTAACAACCAGGATCTACATAATGACTAGGGCCCACAGTTTCCGTGGAAAATTTTGCCAAATTCCGGAGAACCAGTTTGCGGAATTCCACAGCTTACCATGGCAAAATCGTCCAAATTCCGCAGCTCACCACGGTCTTGCATTTGTGAGTAAACTGAGCTCTATCCTGTTCAAAAAACTTTAGTGTCTGAAGAGCCAGCTGGCATAGAAGCATTGTGCTGAGTTATGCTATCAACGTAAAGAAAATTACCCATCTTTTTTTATCTTTTCAAAAGTGCAATCTGTCAAGTTGTGCTGCGTTTATTTACAACTGTGTCATATTGTGATAGCTATTAATAGAGCCCACAACTGTAGGCAGTTCAGTTTGATTGTTTCTGTAATGTAATTACGTCATCCAGTCAAAGATTGAACTGATCGCTGGTTAATTGTCAACTTCTGCAAAATTCCACGGAAATATCAAAATTCTGTGGAAAAGGGAAAATTCCGCGGCTCGGCTTGAATTTCCGCGGCCTGCGGAAAAACGTGAGCCCAAATAATGACTACAATTCATGCAATCAAGAGAGACACTTTACAATAGACCAGTAAGCTGAAAACTAACTGATCACAGTCCGTAGCACGCAATTACCATGCTTGGTCCGTTACTGTGTCTGTGTCACATAAACGATCTGCCAGACCGTGTGAACTCTCTGGTGAAATTCTTTGCAGATGAGCACCTATTTCATAAAATGGTTTATAACAAGGATCACTGTATTCACCAGTTATTACCTCCGGAAAAGATTTTACCCATGAAACGACGAGTCACCAACTGTATTTTTGCTTTGCCTCAGTGTCACTATAACTTGTACAAACGTTCGTTTGTATTGCGATATTTGTTTGGTCATGCATATTACATTTTGCATATAGATCTGTTGTAGCTCTAGGGGTCGGGTAAGCTGCAAGGCGCGAGGAGGGTATAGTGCGAGGGAGCGTGTGAGGCGGCACGCGATTGGTCGGCTATAAATAGATTCCTCGCAGTTTACCCAACGCACGGAAACAACTCAATGGATTACAGCAATACGGCCCTGCCGGCGCCAGCGTGCAACCTGCGAGCACGGCGAGATGAAAGGCACAGCAAGCAGCTGCTTACGTAATAACCAGGACTGCCGAGGACGTTATCGGAAAGTAAATGCCAGCGGCCATTCAACTGATAGGGTAATTGTCGAGGCTAATCACTTTGATTGACAGGTGGTGAACAACAGAAATAATACTACTTGGCATAAACAAAGAGACTCACAACTGCATCTGCAGACTGCAGTTGTGGGTCAACAGTATAATGCTGTGATAAGTAGTATATACTAGTCTAGGCTGTTGTACACCTTATGAAGCAGAGGACTCTCTAACTGCAGGTGCCTGGGAAGCTGGGCCTAGCCATGCTGAGCCCTACCTGGGAGACCACCCACATTGGCTGGTGTGCAGTAGCTGCTATAGTCCACCCTGGTAAAATGTACAGTAGATCAGCTCACCACATACAAGGTACAGGTCAACCCACTTAATTGCATACAGCTTAATTGCATAATCGCTGTATTTAAATACCCATAAGCAAAAACATTTCCGCTTGATGGAATAAGTCAGCTGTGCAGGTCATCACTAGCCTGTTTATAAGCAGAGTAACGGGCAGTGCCTTTTACAAAGTTGGTCAGCCAGGAACAGAAGACTCATTTTCTCAGGATGATGGACTTAATGAGCTGAAGAGAGACGACAGCTATGCAGGGAAAAGGCTGCAGGGAGGCAGACAACCAACCTGGAGCAGCGGGGGGGGAGGGGGTGGAGGAGGAGAGTGGTACAGATGGACAGCTTGCGGGAGCACCCATCCCTAGCACCAAGCCGGACACGCAGGGTGGTGTGTCTATTGGGGTGGTGTGGCGCTGGCTTTAGTTGGCCAGGTATCAGTTCAGCATCTTGAATTTTCTGTCTACTATAAACTATCAAAATGTGGTGGATTTCCACGTGGCTAATGTTTGCTGTCAGACAATAATGCACAATTTCTTCACTTTTTTTATCAAAGTTATTTAAACCATTTCACGTGTATGAATGTTTTCTGTTTAAACAGAGTACACGGTACTCATATTATTTCTGTTCACAATATTTTTACAATGTGTTTTTTTTTTGAGTTTAACGAATTATGTTAAGTTTATTCTGGAGGTAAACTTTCTCATGGACATTTTAAAGCTTTGTGTTTGGTATGCTTTTTGTTTGTATAACTTAGGTTTATTGTTTGTCTTACTTTCTGTATGTCTGTTTTACTTAACACTGCTTTATTTCCCCTATTTTTTAAATCTGCACCTTTTTTATTCCACCCTATTTGGGGGGACCTCAGCCCAAAAAACTGAGGAAAGTTGCAAAACTGATTTTGATTCCAGATTTGGGGGGATAGAAGCCACTGGTGATAGCAGTGCATGGACTACTGGATAATGGTTGCTAGAATGGAAGATCTCTCTGAGTAGTGGTAGCTGGTGTTTGTATACTGTAAAAAATCCTGCCAGGCACCAGGTGGTCTACTGCTCTAATGCTCCTATCACCCTGCTCTGTGGTTACTAGGCGCACACCAAATTCAATTTTACAGTGCTCCCACAGACCTCTTTGCTGGGTTTAAAAGGCCCTATTTCTAAGGGAGGAGGAGAGGGAAATGAGAAAGGAAAAGATGAGGAAGGAATTAAAGAGACGAGAAGGAAGGAGAGGGAGAAAGGGGAGGAAAAGGGAGAGAAGTGAGGGGAAGGATATTCCACCCCCTACCTTGGTTGAAGCCTAGATCCGCCACTGGGCGACAAGCTTTAAGTCCGCACCAGGCAGCCATCGAGCTTGCTATGCCACTGGTGCACAATCCCACACATTGTAGAAATTCATATTTTGAAAGCCAAGAAATGTGGACCAGTGGCCAGCATAACTAACAGAATTAGGCCTAGGCCTAAATAAATTGCAATGGTGTTTGACACATGATATGCATATTTGATTGATCACAGCAGACTGGGCCTACTAAAAATTCTGCTTCATAGAAATGCTATCACAGTGTCCATGCCAAAGCGTATGAACGTGCATCTGTCCTCCTTCGTGACCCTACGCATCACAGCACTATCCTACTGACAACAACAATTTCCTTTGGGCGTTATAACTTTTTAAATAGACTTTTGTGTCAACACTGACGGTTGCGTTTCTATTTGAAATTAAATGATTTTTCTTTCATAAAACGAACGTCTTGATTACACTGTAGGCCAATTTGACACGATGGATGGTGCTTGGTATGTGCCTTGACGCCGACTGTTACTCACCCTCCCTCCCCAACAGCACACAATACTGCACAGCCTCGCACGCCGCCTCGCTAAATACCCTGATCCTCGCACGAATTCCTCGCACTATACCCACCTCTCATTTTACCACTGCCTATAGCTCTACCGTATTTCATTTCATTTTATTTTTCTTATCGATATTGTACCGGTTTTGCTATGTTATGTTCTGTTTTCCAATGGCGTTTGACCGTTGTTTAATAAAAGATCACTTACTTACTTACTTATTTCAAACTTAACAATATAAACATTTATTCTTCGTCAAAAATGTTGTGGACTGGAATCATCTGGCCGATGATGTAGTTGATGCTCCTTCATGTGAAGCATTCCAGAGTCGCCTAGCCAAGATCCAGTCCTGTCCGTAGTTCCGCCGGGCACCTTCCCGCTGCGTCAACACCAGTATTGGTCCAGCAGCATATTCAAGCAGAAGAAAGGAAGGTCGCCGGTTTGACAATAGCCAGTATGACAGTTTATTATATCTTATAACTCGGTGTCATACAGTATCACTGTTGTTACAGCAAAGTATTACGTCTTTGATGAAACGCTTAATATCATGACCGTCAATAACTTCACTTATAAACACTTTCACTTGCACGTGTGACTCAACACTTCGTAATCAAAATGTTTACCGGACAACCGCCAACAAAAACATGCTTTAAAACTACACAATTACACCACGACAACCTGATATTTTACCTGATCTGTGATGCAATTAAATTAAGAAATACTTACTGCTGCTCAAATCAACACGTTATCGTGAGATTTAAAAGGAATTCGACATTTTTATTCATATTTCATACTCATCCTTTGTTACAGCGCACACTTCGTAAGTTAATTTATGCAACCTCGTTCTGAAATGGTCCAACTAAGTATCAATATCCGCAGTGAGTGAACTAGAAGAAATACCGCATAACCAGGTATCCGGAGTTCCGGTTTCAAATCCGGGTATCACCGTACATAGTACCCTTTTTTGCACTGATTACTGCTGAAACCCATGAAAATCTTGCCATTTGCAGTCTTTGTAGCGAAATTCAGTACTGCATGGGAATCAGCCATTTTCGTTTACGGACTAGGCTTATATTTGGTAGGCCTATCACAAACACATTATACGAAAAAACTAACTTAACGGAAAAATATTGGGTAGTTAGATTAGTACATGTCACTAACATAAAGTTGAAACCCGGTCCGGGCGGGTACCCGGGTAATTGCAACCGGGTACCCGGTTAGCCTCCTGGATTGTTCACCCCTGGCTCAACCTACACTTAAAACGTCCTCTGAGAAGGGGGAAAAGCCCAACAAACTCAGTCAATCTGTCATTCAAGGGTCGCAACACTTGACTAAATGTGACGTGAGACAAGTTCAACGTCGAGGGGGATCAGTGAGTGAGTAGAGTTTAACGTCGACCCCACCCGACACGTTAGGTCATTTCGGGGACGGGGCCTTTCAAGGCAAACTTGCACATACACATATTAATGAAACGCAAAGATTAACCTTTACGGTCAAACACTAAACACAAAAACGACCTAAACCAAAAATTGTAAGAACTCTCCATTTAAATGTGCATATGTGAAAGCAACGGAGGGGCATCAGACATTAAGTAAGTAAGTAAGTAAATGATTTATAAAGCGCCAAAGTCTCAGAAAGAATCAGGGCGCGGGGGGCCCGGGCCTTGTATGTGTTCAAGGGGAGGAGACAGACGCCTTTAACGGCCATAGGAAGCGCAGGCACGCACGTATGTATAACTGCACTACTATTAATTCAGCAATGCATCAAAATCACAAAAACACGAGCAGATGGAGATCAGGCAATTACCACTCTCCCTCCCCTGAAATTTGGGCTGTCGGAAAAATTGCTGAAAAATTTTCTTCTCGAACAAAGATTTTTGTCTAAATTGCAAATATGGAGCTAAACACACACCCCATTTGCGGGAAATTTAAAGGGAAAATTTGAGATTTTGTACACTCATCTTATCTCTTGGAAATCTGCAGTGTCTGTCGGAAAATTGCAACTTCTGCTTTTATAATCGCTAACTGTGCAGCTCCAGCCATTTAGCAAAAGGCATAAAGCGTGCATGTCAGGGAGGGGCAGGGCGTATAGTGATGACAAGAGGAAAAAAAGAGAAGTAACTTTTACAGAGTACTAGCAATGATGTTAGAATGGTGAATAAACTTATTTTATACTTCCCCAAAATCTTATACTTCCTCAAAATAATTTTCTGGTTTTGCCCCTAGTGGATGTTGGCAATTAATGTTGCAAAGTTAAAAACAAAAATGGAATTGGAGTTCTTCAGGACAGTGGGGCCATAAGGGGGAGCAGAAACCATGAAAACAGGGCTGGATTTAGCTGGTGGGAGGCCTGGGCCCAGTGGCGTATTTGGGATTTCAGAAAGGGATTGGCTATCGAATTACAGGGTTTTAAAAATTGAGGGGTTTGGTGGGAGACCCCCTGTTGGTGGGAGGCATGGGGCCAACCCCCCAAAACATAAGTTCAATTTGTGCAATTTGGTGCATTATTGGAGTGAAATACGCATTTATGGAGGTCCAAAAGCTGAAGAACTGGCAACAGACAGAGCAGAATGACGTCAATTTGCGGCAAAAGCATCAAAAGCACCCCACTCACACCAGATTTTTTTTTGAAAATATACGTGCACATATTTGCACTTTAATGACACAATGACTGGAATGAAAGTAGGACTGAAAATCTATACTTTTTCATTCCACTTCAAAAGCGGAATGGAATTCAACGTCCGTGTCGAATAAGTGTCCTGGCCCCTGCTTCACGAATAGAGTGGCGAGCCAGCTATGCTCCCATTGTCCAACAAATCAGCAATCAAAATGTTAGCTCAACACACTTTTGCTGCTTCATGAACTCGCTCACATTTGCACATCAAATGTACTGCACATTTAACACATTAAAACTGTTAAATGATCAAATTGTGCACACAACACGAACCAAAATGTCCAGAAAATATCCAAACAGTTGCACAAGGAAAATGGCAAAATGATCTGTTGCACAAATTAGTCAGTTATGTTGTGTATCTTCGTCGGATTTTCTTGGGGATTTGAAAAACTATACATTTTTGAAAACCAGACGGTATAAGCAATCAGAAAACTAATGTTTCCATTTGCAAAGGTATCCACATGGCGGCCATCTTGGATTTTTCAAAATGGCTGCCGGAAAATGCATATTTGTCAATTTCTCAGCTTCCAAATG
>Ga0209367_1003990_pt1 | contig 20241 bp, 10 predicted proteins | sample WorMetLIZISLAND2_FD_187412 | JGI IMG/M metagenome (GOLD analysis project Ga0209367, IMG submission 187412) | Marine gutless worms symbiont microbial communities from Max Planck institute for Marine Microbiology, Germany - Olavius geniculatus... ...
ACTCAAGGAAGCACTTCAGGTTATCTGGGGCAACCTGCCACAGGCACCGATTGACAAGGCTGTAAAAGATTTCTCAAATAAGGCAACTGGCGGCTGGTGTTGTAGCTTGGAGCTGGCGGTGAACACTTTGAACATTTACAGTGACAATGGAATTCTGGCATTTGATCATTAGTTAACTGTGTTGTTTCAACGATGTTATTAAATCAATGTTGTAGCTGGAACATTTTTGAATGCTGAAAAATCGGTGGGCAGTTGTGTTAAAAAGTCTATAACTTCGTCGTTTTTCAACCGAATCACATTTTACTTGGCAGTTGTTTCACTAAATAAATCTATAAAATTTCAAATTAAAATTTCAAATGGTTGCTGAGAAAACAGCGAAAAATCTTAGGGGTTTACTTTTTTTTGCCGCACCCTGTACTGTGTATATGGTATAATTTTCTAAACGTAAACATTTGTTTGCCTGTGAGACTGGATGCAAAACAGTTACTGATTTTGTCTTAGTTCAGCACATTTGTGACAGCTATTACAGAGCTGGTTACAGTTCTAAGCAAAAGCATCCAACAATGATCACAGTTTAGCTTTTCCAAAATTAACGATTAATTGATTAATCAATTCTTCCAGGTCACTTTTTGGATATTTAAATATTTTTCAAAAATGTGAATCATCACGAGCTTTGCTGGTTTGTGGCTTGATGGCTCAGTGGTTAGGGTGTTGGATACGATACCGAAAGGTCCACAGTTCAAATTTCAGCCAATGCCCTACCAAGTAAAAACTCTGGGCAAGTTGTTCACACTTACCTGCCTGTGTAAGTGCAAGTGGTCTAGTGGTTGGTGTCGACTCGTAATTTTCAAGTTACAGTTTGATTCTCACTGCCAGTCATTTGCAAGCAACCTTGAGCAAGTTGCTAACCTACTGCTTGCTCAGGCCAACTCAGCCTCCTAACTTCATGGGATGGGAAATGAGTAGTAGCTTACGGGCGATTGGGTGAAGGCTTAGTGTGGCTGATTGGGGCGGTGGCATGTCTGCTAGCTGCAAACTGCGGGTCCAATTGTTCATTAATGCGGATGGCCGCATAGTGCACTGCGGTATCATTAGCTGATGCCAATCAGCTGCCACTTCTGAAATTGTCAAAGCACTTCTGGCGACAAGATCATCTCACGTAAGAAGTGCTATATTTCTTCACTGTATAGGACCGAGCTCACCGGATTGGTCAGCTGAAGCAGGTCCGAGTGTTTCGGTTTATAACGGAGAACACGGTGGAGGAACGTATCGTTGAACGAGCCGAGATGAAGCTGCGACTTGATAACATTGTTATCCAACAAGGTCATTTGTTAGCTTTCTTCTATTTATTACCACATAATATTTCTTAGTCTGCTGTTTTTGCTGCCCACAAACCCATGTTGGCTTTTTCTAACAAAGTTTATATGTACATGATTGTGCTGTTTTAGAATTCTTGGTTATTAATCTTTGTCTTAATCATTTCTGCTGTTGATGGCTGCATTTGTAATTCTCAATCTGACTGTGGTCGTAGGTCGTTTGGTTGACCAGAACACTAAGCTTGGCAAGGACGAGATGTTATCAATGATTCGTCATGGCGCAGACCACGTCTTTGCATCCAAGGACAGCGAGATCACTGACCATGACATCGATACTATTCTTGAGAAAGGAGAACAGAAGGTCTGCATTCTGTAACTGAGATTGTGGAATATATTGTTCATTGAAATTTTACAGATTTACTTAATAAAACCTTCTACATCTAACTGCCAAGTTAAACGTGATTGTGATTGATTCATTGTGTGCTTGAAGGATGTTGCATTTTTGTAGTGGTCTGTGTTTGTAAAATTCTAAAAAAACCATTTAGGAATGGATTGCAGTGATATTTTAAAGAAAGAATACCTAAATTGATTTGCTGCTGTTACCTCATTTGAGATGCATCTTTCAGAATTTGGAAGCTTTTTGTAGTCAAGAATGTCATACTGCACCAAGTCTTTAATGTCACATCATGCCATATAGAAGCCCCGCGAGCAAGAAAACATTGCCCTGCTGTTTGACGTTTACGGGGCTCTTTTTCTATGGGGCCCCTTTGTCCGAATGTGCTGAACTTGCCTAAATCTGCCTTCGATATTGATGGTTTTTGGATCATTTTTTCTGGAATTTTTGCCACTGGCAGATAGGGCGTAGACTGGCACTTTACAGCGTATCTCAGTATGCTATGAACAGATCTTGATGCAGAAGTAGATTATGTCTCGGTGATGATCCAGATGCGGGAATTTTTTTTGTAGAAATATTGTTGCCGTGAACACTGATGACAGCACTACACTGCATTAGAGATTGTAACCTGTCTGATCAATACATTGTGTATTGCTCATTGAATAATTATTGTATTAATTGTCTTATTAGTTTATTGGCTGACTGGAGGATAACAGGGTTAGTTATTAGAACTGCCACTGTCTTTACATATGCACAATAATTGGCAGTTCTTACAGTTTTGGATTTAGGTCGTTAAACTTTTTGTTTCGTTATTATGTGTATGTGCAATTTTGCCTGCAAAGGCCATCCCTGAAATGACCTATACTGCGTCAGGCGGGACATTAAACCCTACACACTCACTCACTTTATTGGCAGAAAACCAGAACTAGTAGCTACTCTGGCTAGAGGTCAGAAGACAATGAAACGTAAATGATATAGTGTGAATAGTGTGATAGAAGTGTTTTACTAAAAATAGCAGCATAACTTAAACTTGCATATTGGTGTACAGACGGAGGAGATGAACCAGCGATTGGCGTCACTGGGTGAGAGCACACTGCGGACCTTCACGCTGGACAATCCCGAAAGTATATACACTGTGTACAAGTTTGAGGGCGAAGACTATCGAGAGAAGCAGAAGATCCCCGGCATCGGACACTGGATCGAACCACCGAAGCGAGAACGCAAAGCGAACTACGCCGTCGATGCGTACTTCCGCGAGGCACTTCGTGTCAGTGAGCCGAGGGCTCCAAAGGTACGTCATCACGAGACATTGCTACTTTATTGATTGCAGTACAATTTCTAAGCCAAAATTAGTGGCTGGACGATTCTTATTTTCTTTCCCTTTCTTTTCTTTTTACTTATCCCGTTTTTCCATTCTCCCTTGCCTTCCCTGTTCTCTTCAGCTCTCCCCCTTTTCCCTGCCTTTAATGCAGGATTCGGGGTGTCATCCCCAGGAAAATGATTCAAATTCTACATTGCTGCAGATGAGTTTATTGGCCATCGTAAGCTTATAAATTACCAACCAGGCTCATAAATATTGTTACTCCTCGTGTGCTACTTTCCTAGTGTAGCGAAGAGGAGTACATGAGATCAGTGTAATATTGAGAACCGACCGACAATCGACATCTGTTTTTGGAAGAGTGAGTGAGTGAGTAGTTTCTGAACGGCACATCAGCACAGAATAGGCCATTCAGTGTTCCTGGAAGAACTTCAAACGGCCATATCTCCGTAACGGTGCCAGATAGACGTGTGGTCACAATGGACCACTTGTAGGAAGTCAACCTCCCTGGGAGTCGAATGGATAGACACATACATTGAGGTATAACAAGACAAATGGCAGCTAGCATCATTGACCATTATTGGAATTTTTTTCCTTTCGGTTCCTAAAATCAGGCAATATTTTATGAACTTTGGGGAGACAGTTTCCAATAACGACCTGGACGCCAGTCACTATTACTATAATATTAAACGGGTCTCAGTTAGATGCCAGGTTTCTAATACAAGCCGACAGAAACAAAAAAGCTTTTAAAAGAATACAAAAGAAAATGATGCGCGCAAGGAGTACATTAGATTGGTCACAATCTAATAATATTTCTTGTTAACCTTGAGGCCTAGGTGACCAGACTACTTCTTTTGGTCGTAGAATAATAAAAATAGTGAATTGACCATTTGGGCAAATTGCCTAAAATGGATGGGGGATTTGCCCGAGTGTGTGGGCTTCTCTGCCTAGTTTACGTGTAAAAAAATTGTTCTTATTGATTGCTCGATGGGTGACCACGTGTCCCAGAAATGTGCGAGTGTTCGTCTGTGAATTTGAAAAATTGTCATTGGAAAGTGAGTAAATTGCTCAACAGTTGCTGATCTGTCTGGGGTATATGTTGTCAGGAAAGTGGTTATTGTTAATGTCGTCTTTGAGGCAACGCTAATGTTTTGTAACCCAATAGTTTTCTTGCGCTGCTTTACATGTAGGGTGTTGGTAATTTGTCTGTAGGAGTGTAATGAAACGGGTTTAGACTGTGGTATTGATTGACTTAACTACGTTTGCTTGTAAACAGCTCATTTCGTAGTCAAAATGTTAATGTAATGTATATGTTTATACTTGTTCAGGCACCAAGGCCACCCAAACAGCCGAGTGTGCAAGACTTTCAGTTTTACCCGCCAAGACTGTTTGAACTCTTGGACAAGGAGATCTACTACTACCGCAAGAGCATTGGCTATCGAGTATGTAGATATATTTAAAGTCTTTGTTTCATAAAATATTGAGAAATTGCCAATTTGTTTTCTGTTTCTCTCTGTCTTTAACAATTTCTTATTCAGCAGATTATGACAGTCTTTTTCACTGTTCACTCAACACTCCTATCTTTAGCCACTTTCATCACAAATCTTAGCTTGGTATGATGTAGGGCTATCAGTTTTATTTGTCAATTCACCCGTGGATGTAAATTAAGAATTAGTTTCATGCAAAAATATTGTAAGTTCTGAAATTATATTTTATAGCTTTTTCACTGCCAGTTTGTAGTCGTGGGTTTACTTCGATGATGTCAAATGATGAGTTTGTTAAGCTATACAAATTTATCAAATTACAGCGTTTTTAGTAAAATTGTTGAGCTCTGGAAATGACTGCTGTTTTTCCCCATGCACTATCTTTTTTGTCACTACAGCTGTAAATGTTACAACTGCAAAATCATTCCAAGGATGGCAACATGCAATATCAGCAATTTACCATATGAAGGTTGTGATATAAAGGTCATAAAGTGTTTCCGTCTGAGTCAACTCAACAACACTGGGTATCATGAATATCTCATTGAGTAGGGTGAACATGTCTGCTTGTCGTGATGTAGGTGCCAAAGGACCCAGACCTCGGGAGTGATGCTGAACGAGTGAGACGTGAAGAACAGAAAAAGATCGATGACGCTGAGGTCTTGTCAGAGGAAGAGATCGCAGAGAAGGAAGACTTACTGAAGCAAGGCTTCTCCAACTGGACGAAGCGTGACTTCAACCAGTTTGTCAAAGCTAATGAGAAATACGGGCGAGACGACATCGAGAGCATCTCAAAGGAAGTCGAAGGCAAAGCTGCCGAAGAGGTCAAATCAGTCCCCACTCCCCACCACACATTGTATCATACAGCTTTATAGGTTGAACGGTGGTGTCATAGCTCTTAATGGAAGCCCATTCCAGAGCTATGGAGCATCACCTGCCATATGGGATCACGCAGTGTTACCTGCCACCTGACACAGGTGAATGTGCCTCACCTTAACCCCAGCCAGATAGGTCGGTACTCGATTTACCTATCCCGGAGGGATGGAAGGCTGAGTTGACATAAGTGGCCGGTGTTGCTTTTGTACTAGTTTGGGGTCGTTGCATTGTTGCACTTTATTTTATTCGTTTTCCAGATTTAGATCACTTACATTTTATACCAAGCATCCATGTCATAAGCACACAGGTTGCTGTTCCTTCCTGTCCTAGATCTTCTTTTGCTTCTTGAGTTTTTGTGTATCTTTGCTTAATAACTGGAATTTTCTTTCTCTTCACATACGTGACAGTCTTGCTACTTTTGAATCTCGTCTTAAATCTCATCTTTTCGCTTCTGCCTATCACGTCTAGTCACCCATATGCTGGTGCCTTTAGATTCGATTATCGATTACTGGCGCTATATAAATGTTTTATTGATACTGATATTGATTGATGAATGAATCTCAAAAGAACTTTCAGTAGACATTACTTTTGCACCATCACTTGTTTTCAGGCACTGTTTCAAGACCTTTCTGAACATTTTGTCGTTCACACCTGGACCTATTTTCCAACACTACTGATGTGATCTTAGTCAGTATTTTGCTAGTAGTGTAGCATATCAAGGGCAAACCGGAAAAATGCGAACCTTCTATCTGTTGTCAGTGACATTTCAAAAAAAAATTGAAAACAACTTTCGATGGAATGCATTTTTTTCATACTTTCCCCCCAGTGTCTTTAATATCTTATAAAATTTGTTAATATATAATATACAGATTTGCTTGCAATATTTTATTTTGTGGTGAACTAAGTGTTTAAGTAGCATTTAGAAGAACTTTGTAGATTTTGCAGTTAGGATGTTTTCTATACACAACTGAAGATACGTTTTGTCAAATCATGCTCCACTCGATTTCGTGTCAAAACCTGGAACATCAAAACTAGCTTACTACACGAACCCTGATTCCAACTCTCTATCACTAATCCATAATCCCTAAAACACTAATCTTAACTTTAACCCTGACCTAGCCTTATCTCTGTTTCTAATTCCAATCCCTTACCTTAACCCTATACTAATCCCTAACCCTATCCTTAACCTTATTTCTTAAACCTAAGCCTATATCACTGTTTCCAGGTTTTTTTGGTCCAGTTTTTGTTGGGTCACCTCTCCACTCAATATGGTCAGTAAACTGTCATGGTTGTATATATCAGGTGATGGAGTATTCCAGTGTGTTCTGGGAGCGCTGCAGTGAGCTGCAGGACATTGAGCGTTTGATGGCTCAGATTGAGAGAGGCGAGGCCAAGATTCAGAGACGGGTCAGCATCAAGAAGGCCCTCGATGCCAAGGTAATTTGGCCATTTTATTCTCTCTACTTTGTGTGGCTCGGTAGTCTAACGGTAACGTGTCGGACTTGTAATCCTGAGGTAACTCAGAGGCGCAGGTTCGACTTCGCACCAGGACACTGCCGGGTAACAACCTTAGGCAAGTTGTTCGCACACATGCGTCTCTGTCACCAAGCAGTATAATCTGGTACCAGCTTCACCGCTGGGACGTAAACAGGCACACCGCGCGATACACTGGTCCCGTGTCTGTGGTCTCACAGTGTAAAACTGGTGTCTGGCTGAGGGCCTTAGGAAACGGAGATCAACGCCGCCTTATGGGCTGTAAGGGTCGTGAAGGACTTTACGTTTTATGTTTTTTTACTTTATTTATAGTTACGTATGCCAATAAATGGTGGGGTTAAAGTGACAGATGCTGTTTGTTCTTACCTGGTTTAAAAGGTTTAAAGGTTAAAGGTGGTGTATAGCTCTTTATAGGAAACCCATCTCACAATTACGGAGCTTCACCTGCCATATGGGATTGGGATGACACAGTGTTATTTGTGACCCGACACAGATGAATGTGCATTGCTTTAGCCCCAGCTAGAGAGGCTGGTACTCGATTTACCTACCCTACAGCGATGGAAGGCTGTGTTTACCTAGGTGGTTGGTTACATACTGAGATGGTTTATCTGCCTGCATGCTGTCACCCATCCAAGTACTAACCTGGCTTGGCGTAGAGTAACTTTATTGATTGGACACAGCCCTTTACCACTACGCCACGCCACCAACCGAATTTGATGAAAGATGTGTATCGGTTTTTATGAAATTCTGTGCAGAAGTTTGGCATGGTATGGGGAGGGTAAAGATTAGATTTTTGTGGAATTCTAGATTGTTCTTCATGCAGGATCCTTGCAGATGGGTGAGGTGGAAATTTGACGGTCATTTGATGGCCAACTGTGTCAAAAATATTCGTACTAAAAATCTTGTTGTAAGTCGTAAGCCTTCGAGTTACAGTTGATAATGTCCGGCATGTTATTTGAGACACGGTGTATGCAGCCTATCCTTTGTGGATGACGGGCGGTTAAGAAACTTACTTGCTTGACATGTTTTGGTGTATTCTGGTGTTGTCAGATGGCTCGCTACCGTGCCCCATTCCACCAGCTACGTATCCAGTACGGTACAAACAAAGGCAAGAACTACACAGAGGAGGAGGATCGCTTCCTCGTCTGTATGCTGCATAAGCTCGGCTTTGACCGAGAGAACGTCTATGACGAGCTGAGAACAGCTGTTCGACAGGCACCGCAGTTCAGATTTGACTGGTTCATCAAGTCACGCACGGCCATGGTTTGTTGCCATTCTGGCTATTTTGTAAACCTCAAACTCACTTCACTTTCTGATGATTGTGTATATGGTAAAATGTTGAATACATTCAGAATTCATATTGCTTTTGTACTGCAGCTGGAATCATAAGACTTCATTTTGTTTAGTTGTCTTTTAAAAGTAGGTGGTATACGTGAAAGCCTATGATTGCTTAGGCTGTTGTTATTGTCAGCATTGGTGGATGTTTCATTGAATTCAGTGAAACGTTGTTATTATATTTTTATGTTTCCCATTCATTACTGAGTGCATCTGTCTGTAATTACATCTGTCAAAGAAGGCAGAGGTCGTGTGACATGGTCTGTCTTTTTGTCTCTCTGTCTGTGGCTGGATAATTGAAAAAAGGAAATGAGTGAATTCTGATGAAGTTTTATGGAGGAAGGGAGGGTGGAGACCAACATTGCAGATTTTGGTGTCAGTCCGGATTCAGGGTTCCTGAATGCAGATCGTATGCACACAGCTACTGTATAAAGTCTGTGGTGGGTTCCTCCATCCTCCAATAGACAGCATTCTGAGATTGGTGACTGTCTGGAGGATAAGAGAGTTAGTTCTTACGATTTTAGGTTTTGGTCATTTTTTTGTGTTTCATATTCTATATCAGGTTTTTTTGTAAAAGTTTCCATTGCGTTATTATGTGTATGTGCATTGCCTGGAAAGGCTGTGCTCGAAATGGCCTACACAGTGTCTGGCGGGACGTTAAAGCCTACTCACACTGTGGTGGGTTCAGAGAGTTGTATTGTACCAGCACGGAATTTCTAATGTTGTTTTTGTGATTTACTCCGAGCAGACAGACACAATACAGAGTTTATTGCTGTTTGCTGTTGAGTTCTAAGCCTGTGGTACTTTGTGTATTGTACATAGGAGCTACAGCGGCGCTGTCATACCCTGATTACACTGATAGAGCGTGAGAACATGGAACTCGAGGAGAAAGAAAAAGCCGAGAGAAAACGAGCGACACCTAAATCCTCAGCAACAAAGGTGAGCTCAGTTATACCGATGTTGTTGGTAACTTTGAAATTTGCGAAACAGCAGTGCGCAAATTTTTATTTGTGTTTGTTGCAATATTAACTAAACAGATCTTATCTGATGCCAGGTGTCCCAGTGTATGGGATGTTCTATTGTTCATAGCCTGAGCTTTTCGTTTGACGTGATATATAGCAATGTGATCTGTAGTTCACTGTTTAAGTCATGTTCGAACTGTTGACTGTGACCATAAGAATTCATACAAGAAGCTTAGCTGTCGCTAGAATAGCCAACCGTACTGGTTGTCAGTGACCTTCAAGGTCATCCAAGGTCGATTTTCATTTCAACTGGAAGGGCGTATGCCACTTCCTATTAGTGATTAACCGTAACCTTGGCCTTGTCTCTCATTGTTTTCGAGATATAGCCAGTTTTCCGGTTGAAAATGCACATTTTTCCTACCCCCCCATTTATTCAACCCCCAATTTGAAAATGTTTCCTTTGCAGTAGATGGCTGAAATTTTGCACGCCTGAGTTTCACGCACATAGCTAATCATTCGTGTAAAAGGTTTACTTCTATGCTTTGCCCATTAGCCAGGGTACATCCATACAGACGGACAGACGGAGGACAACAACCATGACAATAGCTCGATCGTTATTTAAGTATGGTTGGCTAAAAACATTTATTCGGTGATATTAATGCTGATGTTTCTGTGTATATCTATAGGTTGGACAGAAGCGTAAAGCTGAGCTGACTCCGGAAGCATCAAAGAGCAAGATGAAGAAGAGATAACTCTGAGTCAGCACCGTATAACATAGCCATTAGGAACTTGACTGCGTACAACTAGTAATAAACTGCTGGCAACATGAGGACCACATGACTACTGTACAGGGTTCCCACGCCTCCTGAAAAGTCCTGGATTTTTTTTCTTGACAATTCCAGGACATGGAAAGTCCTGGGATAATATCCTTGAAAACCGTGCATTGTTTCATAGGTTAAAATGAAAAACAGGCAGCAATAGTATATCACCCAGTTTGTGTTGACTGTTGCTTACTTAAATATAGCTTAGTTCAAAAATTTTTCTGCTTGCTTCACTTGCTTAAATACTTTTTTGTTACATTTAAGTTGATGACACACTGACCATTTATATGGCGCCAGTCATCTGGTGCCAGAAACTATGACACACTTTGCCAACAAATGATACCAGCAGAAAAAAAGAGCCAACTTGTCAATTTCGCAATTTACGCTGTTGTTCAAGATCTGTCGTAATAGCTTTTTAATGATGCATTGTACAAAAATTTGTTTTTTTTGGTAGTGTTTTACGGGTTGAAAAATACTTTTGTCACTCCACTTCATCTTTTATTTTTGTTTACAAACAAACGAGCAGTGCTATTGTCTGCTCAGACTGACCAATCACAGTTCAGCTTTCCAGCCGGTTTCCAGCACGAAATTGAACATGCTTTGGCACCAGAAAAGTGTGACAGACTGACCAGTTTCTGGTACCAGCTGACCGATACCAGAAACAGATGCCTGATGCTGGCCGGTGTGTCATCACTATTAGACATTTGTGGGCTAAGAATAGGTCTGGAAAATTTGTCATGGGGGTTCTGGAAAGTCCTGCATTTTTGTCAGTAAAAGAGTGGGAACCCTGACTGTATACCATTGTTATCTTCTTTCAGAAAGAATAAAATAAATTTATCAGAATTTGCCTTGCATGTCAAAGCATGGCCATCCTAATAGGCTCCATTGTGGGTGTTGTCCATCCTTTTGTGCCATACTGGCTTTTAACACTATAAAAAAAGTATAGAAAAACCTAAGTTGGTGCGAACGTACCCGAGGAGAGGAATAATATGAGTTTCTAGTTGAAAAAGGTCAAAGGTCAAGCTTGTCAGACGTCAAAAAACCAAGCTTGCTAGACATCAAAAAACTCCAAATGATGTAAACGCAGCTTGCAGAATTTCCACTGAAGTTCGTGTAAGTGTTGCATGAGCAGTGGTAGGCGCCGGCGGATGGCCGCATACTCTCAGCACTGTTCCAACGTCTTTTTGTAATTAATATTTTTGTATTGCAGAACAGATAGTAGGTAGTGTGCAATGCACGGTATATGTGTTGAATGTTGGACAGTATAGCAAGATAGTATAAATTTTTGATGTGCTACAACTAGCAAATGTCAGATAACTGTTTGGTTGGGGATGGGGATAGCAGACTCGAATAAATAGCGCAGCGCTGTGCTGAAATGAAATTGGAACAGCATCTAATTTGCATTAATTCTTGCTCTGGTTGTGAACTTGTACAGTTCAAAGTTTCAATGTAGGTATGTTTTTTTATTAGAGCGTGTTTAACACCGTGTTTCAAAATTATCGACACCCCTTGTTTCAGACATGCCTAATTCGGTTTGTGGTTCATGAATTTCAACGAAATACCATACATACACTGCACTATGATAACATTGCTTATGGTCACACCATTATGACATACACAGCTTAGCGTTTGTGCTCAGTGTAATGTCAGAGTTTGCTTACATTAGAGAAATGTTCAAAACGTTGTTATTGACAAGGGGATCAAGCAGCGGCGTACTTCGAGTCAAAAGATGGATGACCACTTTGAGCAGAAACTTTAAAAAACTAGTTCAGAATGATTGTCTCCAAGAACGTTTTTAATTTTGTACAAATCTGTCAGGTATTAACAAATTTAACATTGTAACTTGTCTGTAGTCGTGTCGCTAATTTTGGAACACGGTGTACTATATAGACAGTGTTCTTAATATCATATCTGTTGACATTAGATTGCACATGACATGATGTGAGCAGTGAGCTCCAGTTGTCTGTACATTGAATCATTTGATGACCACAAATGGAGCACTAATTATTATTTTGAGCTGTGTTACTTGCTTAGTCAGAGCAGGGATGATAACGAGACCAGATTATGGCGAGAACGAAAACTGAGACCAGAAAAAAATTTTGACAACGAGAATGAAACCAACAACTATGAGAACGAGAACAGTGAAGTGGTTAAAGTTTGACATGTGTGTATAACATTTGACATAGCCGTCGGCATAAACTGATTTTATAAACCGAACTGATTAAACTTATTTGGCATGAACCATTCGTGCAATTACGCCTGGCGAAGCATTAAAATTAGCGGAATTTGAACGTATTTACTAGAATAGGTCATTAAGCCTATTTGCATTGTCGAATTTCGATGCATGAGAATGAGACCAATAACTTTTGTTATCCCTGGGTCAGAGCACAGACCTGAAAACCTTGGAGACGTAATAGCCTAAACGTTAGGAACGAAATTTTTAGAATCTTTAAACCACGTTTTTAATTTTAGAAAATAAATGAATAAAATTTATAAAAAAAACATTTCCAAACGTTGACGTTAAACGTATTGACTAAATCCATTGTCTTAGAATACATTTTTTGTATCTACTATATTTACGCCCTGTGCCATCATAATGTACGTTAGTACAAGAAGCCCAGCTGTCGATAGGATAGCCGACCGTACTGGTTGTCAGTGATTTTTTAGGTCATCCAAGGTCGATTATTTTCCTCATCTGAAAGGGCATATGCCACTTCCTATTAGTGATTAATAGTAACCTCAGCCCTGTCTCTCACCGTTTCCGAGCTATGGCCAGTTTTCCGTTGAAAAACCCACATTTTCTCTACCCCTTCCATTCAACCTCGAATATGAAAATGTTCCCCTTGAACTAGATCGCTGACATTTGCATGCCTAGTTTTACAGCACGTGGCTAATTATTCGTGTGAAAAGTTTTCCCTTACGACCTAACGCTTAGCCACAATACATCCGTTACAGACGACGACGGACGACAACTCGTACCATGAGCTCCACCGATATTTAAGTACGGTCGGCTAAAAAGTTAAGACTAAATACAATTAATGTCATTTTGTCATTAGGCCTAACACTAGCATAGCATGGGACAGATTATTCCTACTGCCGCAATTTTGATTCGATTTTGATGAAGTTTTGCACAGTGATTCGGGGCCCGAAAAGTAAGATTGAGTTTGGGATAAAAATACTCCTTCCCCTACTTTACCCCCAATTTTTAAAAATTTGCATTACGGCGTATGGGGAGTTTAAAGCAGTATAACTCGGTCCCCGTAAAAGATAATTGCGTGCTGTGTTTACCTACCCCCTATTTTCGGGGTCGGGCAATCCGACGGTGTCGTCATTTAAATGTTCCCCCTGCCGACTCCTGTTGCCATGGCAACGAATTTTAGGATAAAGTTGACTACAACTCTATCCCTGTGAAAGATAATTGCTCCCTGTTTACACATCCCCCCTATTTTCTGGCCCGCACTACCGATGGTGTATTGGCCGCTAATATTGGGCCAATATTGGCAACCGATATTGACCAATATTGCATGCAATATTGGACCAACATCGCGCCAATATTGCTTGCTACAAGGGTCACCAGTGATCAGTCTAGGCCGGCTACGCCCGAGCATAACAGATGCTGTTGTTTAGGCTATAATTCTTCAAGGCCTACGGGCGCATTCCGTAAAAATGTTCTTCAATGCCTACTGAATTTTTTTGGCGATCGAGACGCTTTAAGTTGGCTGTTGAAGGCAGTGGATCGGAAGTCGGATCGCAGTGTGGTCCTAATGTATGCAATGGGGTCAGGTCGCGTGATACGCGCCTACGGATCGGATCAATAATAGGCCCCTATTGCTCGGACGACACACAGACTGCATGGACTCGCCGCCAAGACTTCAGCACTGCAGGCTTTCCATTCAGAACTTCAGTACACTAGCTACAGCGTGCGATCACTGCGATGTCACGAACAGATGCCGACAAATGAAACGGTTTGTATCTGACGTTGTGCATAATTTTATCGTTTAATCTTTTTTCGTTTATCTTTCTGGAGAATTTCGCTTTGTCGAGTTCAGCGTCAAAGAGGCGATATAGCATATAGCAAGTGAATGCCGTTCTATGATCGAACTTGTATCCGCATCGCCGAAAAAATAATCTGCAACATGAGGGAACGATTAGGCTGTTTTGTGAGGTTCCGTCCACCCTGATGTATTTCGGCACGCTGCAACTGCAATGAGCGCTACTCGTACACGTACGCTCTACACAATATTATTAGGCCTACCTGGAAGCAATGCTTCATCTCACATTCTGGCCCAGAACCCTATTTATTAACACTTTCACATACTCCCTCGCTAGTGGCTATGGGGTGGACCCCTAACCTAGACCGATTTTTTTGGAAATGTCGCTTCGCTAAGTAAAATTTTCGGCAGCCGGCTAGACGAATATTTTTTTCGACGGCGGCGGTTCCAAAAAAAATTCGGCAGTTGCGCGGCGGCTAGTCGAAAATTGCACTGCCAGCTATAGTCAGGTGCATTTAATGACCATGAGTAATAACTTGAAATTGAATGAATAGTCTGCAAATGCTTAATTAAGCCGTAAATAGTTAACTGTGCAAGAAATAATTTATTTATTGTTAATTATGTGAACACAAATGGTTTATAATTCATAGGATATGGCTATAATGCATATACACACGAGTGTTCAGATTTAATGCCACCACGCAGAGTCTAGACGTGAATGAAGCACCAACTCAAAAAACTTCAAATCCACACACACACATCGTTGTTACAACTTGTAGGCTAGTTAGCCATTAGTTGCATGACTTTTAGGTTTGGTGGCGTGACGTAGCGGTAACGGGTTGTGTCCGATCAACGAAGTTGCTCTACGCCGAGCCGGGTTAGTACTGCGATGGGTGATATGCCTTCGGGCAGGTAAATCATCTCGGAATGTAACCATACACGATTCTGCTACATAACAGGCTTATTATAGGACTCATCTATAGACACTACGTAGTCACAGTCTATTGTAACAAACCGATGGACGATTGTTTGCCATTTGATACAAGTTCGCTAGTGCTGAGCATGCACTCGACAAGCACTGATGACGAGCTTTTGACTAAGTAAGCTAGCTACACTTGAGCGATTTTGCTCAGAATGGAAAATGACTTTTCCTGAATTAGCCAGTGTTCTAAATTTTTTTTATCTAACTCTTCTGGGATAAGTGAATTCAGACAGTGGTCAAGATGAAACGACGTCGCTGCAATGCACGCAGACAGTTATAAACGTTTGCGTTACGTCAATTTCGCAAAATTCGGCTAGCCGAATTTTATTTCCGGCGGTTACGCGTAAAATCTTATATCAGCTAAGCCGGCTTAGCCATAACCTTTTTTGGCGGCGGCGACTAACAGAATTTTTTTTCGGCGACGGCGGCGGCTTAGGAGTCTAGCATGGGGCACCTATGCACATTGCTGTTGGCTTTTTGTCTCCACTTGCATTTTTGGACCTAAACAAAATTACCTCTAATTGCTTACGATAAATGATAGGCCTATAGCAATCACACTGGCCAATCAGGAAGCTTTATCAGTGATCGAGTAAAATCTCGATCGTAAGCACAGCAACCCCAGCTTTGGTTAGAACCACAGATGTAAAAAACATTTTTATGCTTTTTATAAAAGTTTAAAAAAGATGTTTTTAAAATGTTTTTTTTGAATTTTTAATGTTTTTTTTATTTTTTATGTTTTTAAAAATTTTTTTTTAATGTTTTTGTGCTTTTCAATGTCGTGTTTTTTGTTCTTGTTAAAACATAAACGTACAAAATTACAAATAGGCCTATGATTTATTTTTCATGTGCAAATTGCATTCAGCTGTTTTTGATCTGTACATTCAGTATACCTTCCGGTTTTTAGTCTTTACAAGTGGTAGGTTTTTGTTTTTAATTATTTGAGTTAGATATTCTTTGCATGTATAATGGCCAACAAAGTAGCGATTGGAAACATCTGCAGTTTAATGTTTTTTATCCATGTTTTTAATAATGTTTTTAATAAAAGTTTTTAAAAAACATGTTTTAATGTTTTTTTTATCTAGACACTCAAAACGCATTGTTATTTTATTGCACGTAGTACACTTATTCCCCAGGTGGGAGCACCGATGCTGTCGCGCGTTACATGAGCATTGCTCAGATTACTTGCATAAGTCGCAATAACTGCAAGTTTAGGCCTATATACGACCATCTATTCTTATGACAGTGGTTGGTGTGTTTTACAGTGACCAAGGCTCGAATGGCAAACTGATGTTATTAGATCCACAGCATGTTTCTGCGACGCTGTCGTCATTTAGCGAAGAAGAGTTTTTGCCTCGTCGTGCTCTTCCGGCGTCTGCGACCCACCGCGTGTGTCCGCCTGTTCAGTCTTAGACGAGTCTTGTGGCTAATACTTTACGCTATGACATTACTGACGGTTCTTACGCCAAACTTGCTGCGCCTCGTGCTCTATTCACGTCAGAACATTACCGACGTTCTTCTGCATTCCATGAAGACTGCAAACGATGACCGCATCACGCAGGCGGAAAAGTACTTTTCTTTGCTAAACGATAATGCCATGGGCCTAGAAATCAAAGAAACCACGAATGGTGGGATTATTATCGTGGCATTGACCATAATAACTGTGTCGCGTAACAGGCACCAGATCGACGATTGCGAGCCCCAGTATCTGACTCAAACTGTGTGGAAATTTCATTCGCTGCTGGAGAAGTGGCGCCGGTTGAACAGCAGCCTGCAGATACGTATGTCCATCTGCAACGTTGACGGCGACGTCTCGTCATACGACGAGGCGAACGCGTTATCGAAATTCGTCCCGATGTTTTCGCGATTCAACCAGTCGCACGTTTCCCTGGTCCACGTTCTGGAAAAGGAGAAGCAAGACTACGTATTCTGTCTGAATAGTTCACTGAACATTCACCAGGAGGCTGGTTATGTTTTCCTAGTTGAAGACGATGCCCTACCTGGCGACAGTTTGTTCGAAGTTCTCCAGCACATCCTACAGCGACATATTCAACGTTCGTACTATCGTGGCGAGTTTCGTCCGAAGTCGTCGGATATTGCTTACGTGAAATTCTTCCATCCGGAATGGTTGCTAGATTTTGCCAGTTTTCAGCCGGAGCGAATCCCGGAGCTGGTGGCATATACTGTGATACTTTCCACCGTGTTAATGGCGGCCGTATACATCGTTAGTTGTAGATTTAGCCTGCCCACGTCGAGCATGGATCTTTTGTGGAGAAAAGCCTTCATGATATCGATGGTCGTGGTTCTGGCTTGCGGAAGAAGCAGAATATCGGAATGGCGGCGTTTTGCCTCGCCGCATCTTTACAGCTACACGCCGTCTCCCAGCTGCTGTACCCAAGCTCTGCTTTTCCCTCGCGCGTCAGCTCTGCTCGCCGTGAACTATCTCAGTAACGTCGCGTGCGAACAAAACTTCGGCAAAGATTCGGCGCTTGACAACATGTTGAACGATCTGCAACTTCCAGCCTATTTGGTCCAGCCGAACACCTTCACCCACATCGGACTGTATTCGACATTGCGAAATCACATTGTCAACCCATTAGTATTGTAGGCCTAATGCTGATTTTTTTTTTTTAAAAAAAAAAAGATAACAGGTACGATATTCTTGTCTATATCTTCGCTTTCGCAAGCTTTTCGATTGCGCACACACAAGGAACTTACTTACAATAAGGTCATCATTCAAATGATACGTCATACTTTCAAGTTTTCAACGCGCCATTTTTTGTGTTCACTTAATTTACGTGTAGGCTTAGGCCTATGTTGAATTAAAGAGAACTGGCGTTCCCTGTACAGTTTATGCGGAGGGTGTGCACTGTCCAATGTCCATCTCGCAAAAAGATAAACTCGCCCAAGACGTACAAAGACAGCGAAACGTTGTACGAGTCTGACGGAAGCAGTCGCGGGTAACGTAGCAACGCCTTTGAGCTGTAATGAAATTACAACGTGCTGCTCAGTTTGCTAGTAGAAATATTTCATTATTGACACAGACACGAGTATTTAGACGTTTCTTTTTTAATCCACGGAGTACATGTAGACAGGCCTACAGAGTACATGATAATGTAGCCTGTGTAGGCCCAGTAATAGGTTTATTATATTAATATTTTCTAATGTTTTATGTTTGGTAAAAAGATGGTGCTTATTGCTTAACTACGTCTATTGCGATTGCGTATTACATTGATTCAATATTGTTTCTGTGCTTTCCATAGAACGCACGCACGGCTTATCGATTATCTCCGGTTCTCGCAAATCGAGAACCAAAAGACGTAGAATACTACGTTCAGCGCAGTGTAGGCCTAAACAATCGTTTAATTCGGCGGCCACAGGAGATATGGGTCTACACGGAGTTCAATTTCATATTTTAATTTCTAAAAAAATAAAAAAAAATTGTAGTTAAGATCGCTAGATTTACCAATGCTTAGATTTCATCAGTAATTCAAAACATCATCTTAAGGCTTGTCTATATGCGATAAACATGTTCTGCAGTAAACTGGTAATGATGTGCAATGCAAAGCTGAACCTAAAATATGATGCAATTAGATTATGCCTACGCGTTGAATATAAATTATACTGAATTGAGTTTCAATGTAGACAAAATAAATAAAGCGGTTAAATGAACAGTACAATCAGCTTATGTAGAACCGATGTTTTTATTAGTCGATGTAACTCAAAATCAGCTGTTACAAATTCATCCTTATAGACACGACAAAAATAGCATAGCCTACAGCCAACTGGCATTATGGTAGCCCCACTAGGCCATAACTGTAGTTATTTTATGGCCGCGAAATGTACACTGAAAATCCGTTGTCATTGCACAGATTTGGCGTTTAACAGTCCAACATATCAGTGGGGTGTTTTAGTAAAATCTTTGAAAAAAATATCCTAAGTAGTTTTGTAAAGTTGAACCGAGCCCCCAAAATTCAAAGTATTTGAGACATACAGAAGTAGCGTAATAGACCGCAACGACTGCGTATAATTATTATTGACGTCGATCCTTGACGGGATTGTGAGTCGCGCTCATTGAACGTCGGTGAAATCGAGCGCAGTTTCTCCGACAATACGATAACCGTTTTTCCTCGTTGAAGCGGCAGTGCGTCTAGCCGGTGTCCGCAGAAGTGTGTATCGCCGAGACAGTCTGTGGCAGGCCAGCGATACTACCACTGCTAACAGGACGACAGCGATGAAGATGATCGACAAGGTCCGAAAGGTCGTCGTTCTTTCGACGGCCCGCTGTTCAGCGCCCCGCGGCTGCAAACAGTCGAGCGCCGTTGTCCGATTGCTATCGAAGGCGATGACGAGGTCGCGGCAGAATTCGAATACGGATTTGGACTTGTCGCCGGTGGAAGCTGCGCTTACATCGGTCGAGGCACATCGAGGACTGAAACGCTTCCCAGTACGACGGCGTGTCTGAGCGTCCTGCAAGACGACTGACAGTCGGCGACAGGCCTTCACGTCACTGCACAAGCAGCGCCACGGATTGTTGGCAAGGTTGACGGTAGACATACGCTCGACGTGCCAGGACAGCGACGCGGCCAGCGTGGATAGGTTTGTCAGTCGATTGTCACTCAGGTCCAGTTCGTGTAAACGCGTCACGGCCGCTGCGTCCAAGTCCTGCGAGTGAATGGCGCCGATCTCGTTGTCCGCCAGATCCACCACTCGCAGTGACGTCAGACGATCCAGCAACGAAACCGAAAGTCGGCGAATCCCGACTCTGCGCGCTCGCAGGACTTCCAGCTGGTCAAGGCCAACGAGGGAACTGCAGCTGCTGTGTTGCGAGTGAAATGAGAGTCCGAGGTTCCGATTGCCGCTGACGTCAAGTACCAAGATTTGTGACGATGACGCTTCAGCTTGTGCAGCGGTGTGCAACGAAGAAGAGTTGAGGAGTTTTGTTGTAATATTGTCGCCGCAGCGCAAGAACGTCAGACGGTTGTTGGCCAGATGTAGGTCGCGGGTGGCGTGAAAGACTTGCTCGTCGACGTCGCTGATGATGTTATCGTCAGCTCGTAGCACGTTGCTCGAGTTCGCCGCGTACATCGACAGACGGCTCAGCTGGTTCCCGGATAGGTCGAGCACACTGAACGCGACGCCGGCGAACGCCCGGGCGTCGATCGACGAAATCTCGTTGCGCGAGAAGTTGGCCGAGATCGCAAACCGCCGGATGTGCCCTGAGAACAGTCGCGCGTCTAGGCGGCGTATTCCGTTTGCGGACACGTCTAACG
>Ga0209367_1003992_pt1 | contig 20240 bp, 7 predicted proteins | sample WorMetLIZISLAND2_FD_187412 | JGI IMG/M metagenome (GOLD analysis project Ga0209367, IMG submission 187412) | Marine gutless worms symbiont microbial communities from Max Planck institute for Marine Microbiology, Germany - Olavius geniculatus... ...
GTACAAAACATCAGTTTATACACTTGTTAATGGCGACATGCAATGAGTGACACATCGAAAACAGCAAAAATCATAAAAAGGTGATATCATTCAACAGCACATTGACAGTTAGGCGATGTGATGTTGAGTGATATCACCTTTTTATGATTTTTGCTGTTTTCGATGTGTCACTCATTGCATGTCGCCATTAACAAGTGTATAAACTGATGTTTTGTACATTTATTTCATATCATACCCGATGTTACATCACGAGCAAAATTTTTTCTTGACGTAGTTTGTCTTTGTCTCCGTATATCAGTAACCTCGTGGCAGGGACAGCAAAGCTAAGGCGCAATTTCCTTTCCCCTAATTTTTAACCTGTTGAAATTTTTGTGTAGTGGGAACATTGTTTCAAAATACTTAATTTGGAGCATTAAAATTAGGGGGAATTTAAGTTGGAACAATTTACAGCTGGCTGTCAAAACATTATGCAGTTTTTGCGCACAACGTTTTGACTCACGACTCAGCCTAGGCCTGTATCAATGTTACATTATTTAACTGATGCGGGTGACCATTTGCAGCAGAGAGGCCATTGCAAGTCTGTCTGTCGTTCAGTCGCTAATTTTTGCCATTTCATAGTGACACTGAATTCATACGAATGCGCTAACGGGCACTTGTTCGTATACTTAATGAAATGTCATGTTGTCAAGCATCACAGCAAAGTACTAACAGTTGTCGTTGTCAAGTACTACCGTATACGACAGATGCGTTGTCATGACAGCAGAAAAGAAAATAAGCAGCAGCAGCCTGCAAGGCTACTTGGGCGTAGAACCATAGGTTAGACTGGAGGGAACAGGATATTTGTCCGCTAGCCGTATCAATATTTTAGCGGCTATTGATACGGCTAATTTTGACTTAGAGAAATTCGCAAATCAGATTTACGGTCATGGTCATTTCCAGCACTGTTTTTGTCAACTCGGGCGAGCATCAGCGTGCGTGGTGAAGGTCTAAATCTATCTCACCTACAACATCTGGATTCCTAAAGACCCGACACGTCAACGTGTAGGCCTATACGTCGACGTGTGAAAAGTAATTGTTAAAGACAGCATGAAACACGTACGTCTGCGCCAAAGTTGACGTCCAGACAGCTTGCCGACATTCGCTGCAGATGAGCGCCCGTGGATACTGTCTTAAAGCGTGGTTGACGTGTGATTTGACGTCATTAGCGTGTCATCAACAAGGCGGCAAGCGTCTTTTGCCGCCGCAGCAGCAGCAACAGCCAGCAACAGCAGCAGCAGCAGTAATCCGACGTCATACGATGGTGATAAGACCGATGATATTTGAAATGTGATCCTACGGCAAGTACCCTCACCCTACGACGAATCCCCTCAAAACAACCCGCTTACGATGACCTCTCCCGCTTTCGCAACAACCCCCTTTTCACGACAAAAACCCTTCCGATAAAAACCCCTTTGATAAAATTTCTTTCACGTATGCTTTAAAACATATTAGATCATTTTTGCAGTAGCTCTAGCTATATCCGCTTTTTGTACATGTCGTGGGGGGGTTTGTTGTGCGGGAACCGGGGAGGTTGTTGTGGGTTTTTTGCCACTCAAGATGTTGTCGCCATATGAGTTAAGTAATAAGACGTTCGGCTTCATCTGCCGCATATTTCCGCTACATAATATGTTATTATTGTCAGTTGCTCGTTGGTCATTTAAATCCACCGTATTTTTCGGTCTACTGCAGCATCTCATTATGAAACGATTGTATTACAACACAACATGACATCTCTTGAATACATCTCTTGTTCGCCTCTATTATATGGAGATGTTATTCACCAAGAATGTTGTTAGTCAGAAAGGCACAAAACGACTAGCACCACACGCATACCCTATTAAACATAGCATACACTTAGCAGTTATAGGCCTACACCCCAAAAACAACACGTGACAATGATGATGATAGTCTTTATTAAAGCAATTAACAGACAAACCGCTGTAGACACAATGCAAAACATACTAACATGCTAAAAAAAACTACTAAAACAGTCTTTGTACAATACACGAAAGATAAAATTGCACTCATCAAAATTATTTATTTTGGAGGGAAGTTCGTAGTTATGCAACCGACAGGTACATTGATTTGTGATGTAATTGTGTGCCATTTTACCCCCATTTAATAGGCTTATATTATTTTTCTTCAACAGGTCTGATATCCAAAAAGATGTCTTTAACACAGTGCAACATTGTACAAATGTGATCTTAGTGTTTTTTTCGTTTACCAACACGCTTGTAGCATATTGTTGTCAGTTTTCTTACATTTATGTTTTACAAGGTAGTGTAGCGATACAGCTTAGGTGCGGTGAGATATTTAATAATCACCTTATTGCAAATCTCAAAGTATTGCCGATAACTGCGCTGGCACGTACCTGCCACATGGGTCATGGCAAATACGGAGGACTTGATACAGCTGCTATTTTCTAATGACGAAGAAACCTGGATGTTAATCAGAAATGCACAAAAAATCCGTGGATCGCCACAAAAATTTAAGTTTTCTGGTTATTTTTACATCAACTATCAAATTTTTTTCGTAATTTTTAGAGATTTGGCTGACAAGTTGTACTGACCTAGAAACTGACCTAGGTTGGGAACATGAGAGACTTTGAGAGTTATGGTTTACTTGCAATAATTTGCAATAGCATGTATTGGTTGAAGTTCTATGTGCAAATATCCCTTTTTGGGAGTCATGACCCTATACAGCATGTGTATCATTGGATTTGCCATTTATGTGTGCCTGCCAAATGGCATCCAATACCGTCAAACGGTTTAAGCAGGGGGCAGAAATGTTACAGACAGACTACGCTACACGGTACGGAGAAATGTGGATAAGAATAGGAGGAATCGCTTACGCTGCAAAAGCGAGTCCGTCTAAAATGTATGCCAATGATAGGATCTGTGATGACAAGGCCGTTCGAATGAAATGGAGGCAATAATACGGCCACCAGCAGCGGTAAAGTGGCGCCATTAGTGCCTGTGTCACATTAAAACATCTTCTCCGTGAAAAATCCGCTTGGGGAAAGATAATCACGGAAGTGATATGTCTTCCCTTTGTCAAAATGTCGCCGACCTTATAAAAAGTCTCCCCATTATGGGATCGCTCCCCAGAAAAGTCTCCCCCGGCTGACAATTTACCGGCAAAAATCCGTCCCGCCCGAGCGGCTGTCGGGCGGGGCGGATATTTGCCGGTAAATTGTCGGTTGAGGGAGACATTTCTGGGGCGATCCTATAATGGGACATCTGCAGTGCAGTCGCGATGATGGCTGCGATAAGCCTACTACCAGTACAGTAGTCATGCCAGGAAATAAAAGTACGACGTAGACGCGTGCTCGTTGTTGTGTGTTCACACTGAGTGCTTTTATTTCATGATTTATGTCGAAAATCGCCGATATTATTATTATTATCATCGCCATTACCGACATCGCCGCCGTCATCGTCATTACACAATGAGCCAGATCCGAAATAAAAACACTCTTCCTGTTTATTTAGTTTATCGTATTGCAACAGTTGAAAAAGCTATGACTTTAGAAAATAACAGTTCAGCATTAGCGGTAGTATGTAAAGCCACAGCTAAGTTTCAAACAATGCTTGAACATAAAATACATTTTTGTTTAACCGAAGTGCTCCCGCACGTTTTTGATTGCTACTAATACATCTTTCTGCTCGGTTTGACTTTAATTTCAAATTTTAGATCTATGACCAGTTTTAACTGTCAACATCCAGAATTTCAACAGTATTTTGGCGTTCTTGAATGGTGTTGACTGCATATTGAAAGTTCAAAAAAACGTCAGCGGCTGCCCATTGGGTAAACGGCGTAACCTACCGTTGATAGTCTTTATCTTCGTAAAATGACCCATTTTTCGGCGCCTGTACTTCGCGGGACCAAAGCGATAGAAATAAACCGAAGCTGAACCAGAATTTCAGTTTTAAAACTTTGTTTCAGTTTCGTTGCATGGACTATGCAAAGCGAACGGTTTAGTTCATTTTATTTTAGTTCACTTCGCGAGTTCAGTACAGTTCTGTCTCTTTGTACACGCCTTGAAAAGGCATCCACACAGTGTTAGCAATTGATTTACCTTAACTACCCGTGCCACGACATTGCGGAATATTTGGTTTATCTTTGGCGCAGCAGCAGCATTCATGACGGTGTCATTAACGACCGGATGATGATGTCGTGTGTGTATGACTATTCCGACTGTCCATGCTCGACTGCTCAGTTTTCCACAGTCGTTGTCGTCGTCTCTGCAGCATGCTGTCGTTGCTAATGTGACTTACGACGACTTCGTACTCGATTTTATCCCTCGACGCACGCGATGTGCAATGCCATTTCACACCAGATATTGTTAGAATCGACTGGGATGTGTTGCGATTTGAAAGGCGCTACATTTTTTTCATTAATCTTGCAAACTTATTTTTTACTTCAAAAACACAAGCACAACTACACATTATACAGTACGAATTAAAACTTTGTGTCATTTTAGTCGAATTGACCAAAATTGCACTTAGAACTGCATATACACCTAAGGCCTAAGCAATCAATAACTAAAAATGTCACTATTCATTCAACTATAGTGGAGGCGAAAAACACTAAAATAGAAAAGAAAGTATAGGCTTATACGGTTTTGATAGCCTTTTTTCGCTTCTTCTGACCCCGGCTTGTTCGTGAAAGAATCACGACGTAAGATCGCAGGCGACGATATGACGTTCGAGCAAGATTAATTGCTTTTCGTCGATCGCTCTTCTAATCGGCCACGTATTAAATCGCGCGCATCCTGCACGCAGTCACATTTCTTCGCCGAGAATTTTCGTGCCTCAGATTTCAATCGTCCACGATGCGCTTGCTGCTGTTGCTGCTGCTGCTGCTAAGGTCACGTGCTAACTGCCAATACAGCTGTAGCGCTACTAATAGGGCTGGTACCGATTATTTTTTTATTGATTAATCTCCAAAACTTCATCAGAATTAATCGATGAATTTTGATTAATTTTTAGTCAAACAGAAAGATTAAGAAAACGGCAGAATTCAACTACTGGTTGTTGTTATATTTTGCAAACTAAAACCAAATCAAAGTAATGACGATGCAATACAAAAATACGCGTGGTCATAGCTCACCAAATGCGGACTGTTGAACTAACATCATAGGTCTACACTGTGCAAGCGCAAATCTTCATGACAACGTTCCACTCTTGTGCAAAATATAAAAGGCTGTAAAATCGTAAGAGTTGGGGTTAGTGCCAGTGTTTAATAACTACGATTTTGTAGTCGATATAGAATAGGTTTTAGTTACCCATTCCCCGTATCCATGTACGAACTGCGGATACGCGTGCCGGAGAGCGTCGGGTCGCAATAATATGAAGTCGCACAACGTGGCTATCGTCGCCGTAGCCCGGCAACCGAGCGGCTGGCCGAGCGAGCTATAGGCCTATATACCCATGCGATTCACGCACTTTGAATATTACACTGACGGCGATGGTGACGCCATGCAGTAAATTATCACCCCATCCACTTAACGCAGTATCGTCGCGGCTTATATAAACTGGAATAAGCACGACGACGTTTTTGATGATGATGATCGTGGCCCGGTCTATAGTTCAGTACTAATACGTTTTTGAAATAAAATGGTGTATATTGTTAATTGGTACTTGATTAATAATGTATATTTTGTTTAGTGTATTGTGTGTAGTGCGTTCCATATCTCCAGTGGCTTATATCCCTATACCTGGTGGGCGTAGCTTGCGCCCAGTGAAAAATAAGGGGGAAGTTTTGTTAAAGGTGTAAATCAAAACTTCCCCCTATGTTTTACTGGGCAATCAACACCTTTAGCAAAACTTCCCTCTAGAGAGGCAAAAAAACCCAAAAGTGGGAAAGAAATTGAGTTCAAATGTGGGGGACATGAGCCCAAAGATGAAGGAAAAGTTGCGCCTAATTTCGATTCCAGATTTGGGAGATAGAGGCCACTGCATATCCCGGTGTATTGTATAGTCCTACTTATTACTTGTATATTTGATTTATACACCGCGTTACAACAAAAACAAACACTTTTATTATATTTACTACATTTTTTGTTAAACAACGACCGATTTTTAAACTTTTTTACTGTTAAATTTCGGAAAAAATACGGCGTGAATAAAATGTACCGCTGGAACTGGAAGTTGCAAATTTTCGACAGGGAAAATATAGTGCTCCAAATTTAATTTTGCTCCTAATTTTTTCAAGCGGACATTTTTTTGTCAATTTTTGTATTTAAAAAAATTTTTTTCGCCAAGCTAAACTTTGGAGGGGGCATTGCTTCCACTGCCCCTGTCACGTACCACGCCATTATCTGCAGGGGTCCCTTTTTCCCGGAGGGGTCTGTGTTTGGGCGGATCTAGAAAAAAAGCGTTAATTCGTTGGGAAAAAGATTTGCGGCTTTGCGCGGACGATTTGTTTGGCTTCTGGCGTGACGTCACCTGCAGTCTCTGCACTCAAGGAGACGGATGAGTGACCGTCGTCGGATGCAGAACAAAAGGATTTCGGCAAAGCCGCGCCGACGTTGCCCATAGAGTTATCTATTTTGACGTGAGACAGGAGGGACACGTATATTCAATTAAGCTGGAGGGATAATGGCCTTGAATCGGCAATCAGAGAATCTTTGAATACAAAGTCGCCAGCACGTTCGTATATCCGCGACCGTTTAATCTCATGGGAAGCATGAAGAATAGTCGTCTTTTCTTTGATGATACCATAGCGACCGCCTACATATTTTCTCGCCTGCACCTAAAAGTTGTAAAACAAGTAAGTAAATATGTAAGTAAGTAACCAGCCGTAGTCTGTGTCTCGGAAAGGATTTCCGACATTATTGACTATACCTTTCAAAAAAATTACAAGATTTTAATAGTTTTTGTACGAATGTTTTTGACATTACTGGTCATCAAATAACTGTTCAATTAGTTTTTGCTTTACCCAATGTCTGCTTCTGCAATATCTGAGGTCATGGGGAGTATTTTGTAGGGTGTACCAAAAACTATCAAAATCGCGACAAAAGGAATGTACGCATAAAAAACTAAAAATGACATACAGACAACAAGCAAAAGCCTGCAACTTGAGGCTATTTCACAAATGTCTCAGATTGCCGATATGGTGTGCTGTGCTTAGTTTCTAGTACGGAGTGAAATTGGAAGATTCGATATTATTGTTTACACTATAGTTCCGTTTTAAAATTTAAAAGTTTTGAAATTGTTATTTTTGGTGTCGTTTAACGAAAAATGTTTGTGTTTAACGTGATTGCTAATTGTTATTCAGCGGATGATTTGTGTTCTGTGTATAGGCGCAGGCATCAACCCGGGAAGTTACAAAACAGATAATCCGGCAACACCGCGAGATCCTCCAGCCAGGAACGACGACGGTATATAACGGGATGTTTACACGATCCAGCAAACGTCCAGCAAACTTCTAGCAAATGTATTCAAAATACACGTGCTAATGCTGGACGTTTGCTGGATCGTGTGAACACCCTATTAGTTATTGCACCGGTTTACATCTATTTTGTTTCCCAGCTATTTTACCTGTTTTAACTATTTTTGTTGTCACTAGGTGTTAGATCAGCATTTGACATGGATTACGTTTACTGGCTTTATAGCATTTTTTTAGTAATTTATCTATACAGGTAAATTTTCGGCGAAATTTTGCGCTCAATGGCTCAAACAACGCGGTTTCACGCAAGGGCATGCATTTAGGCGGATTAACAGTACATAATTATTAATTTTTATTAAACATTTTCGCAAAGTCAAAAATTAAGCCAAAATTTGGACATATTTTTAAAAAAAATGATTAAATTTTATTTACGAGTAAAATTGTATATACATTTTTCTATTAACGGCCCTTAATCGATGGCGTCACGTGACACCAAAAATCACTGACGCTCGATAATCTATAACCGAACAAGGTGCAATTATGGTTATAAGTTTATAATTGACCCTTTATAGGAACTGATTAGAATTTTTTGTTGCTTTTGATGTGTTTGTTTTCGAGTGTCCGTTAATGCTGTTTCGCACATTTCTAAAATGTAATTTCATGACGATGTTTGGATTAACTTACGACGAACGCTGTTTGATTCACAGTGCGTATGTGGATAAACACTGGCGTTTCAAAAAAATTTTGAAAATGCATACAAATAAATGAGGACATTTAAACAGCGAATAATATATGTTAAAACTGTTCAAGCGCTAAGTATTTATTTGACTTTTGCAGTTTATATGTAGCTTTAATGACGTAGTTGAAAAGGGTGTAACTTTTATGGCCCACGCGATAAAATAAGGGCTTATGCAGTCGTCCAAACGACCAGCATTGTGAAAGCACTGGCGACTATCGATATGACTGCGCGGCTTCGTTAACTGCTCATTTAGTTAGCTTGTGAAACATTGCCGGTGGCCCGCGGTCGATAGGAAAGTCAATACGCTAACCGTATTTCAGTGGGTATCGTCGAGTGATCGACCTACAGTGAATAGAAGCTCGCATAATCATATGTTTGGCTTCGTTTATGTCAGTCTCGTCGCAAGGTTGGCCTTGACATAAACTTTGGGGCATTAGAGCATGTGCCCCTTCGACTAATCTTCAAACTGTTTAATTTTTCACGTCATTCTAGTGCCTCACAAATTCTGACATTTGACTCCTTGCTGTTGCTTATCCAGTAGAACAGCATAGAATATTCTGCCTTACAGGCCTCTAGCTTTGTCACTGTATTACCTTAGCCATACAGGCCAATACTAGATTTACCTATATACCACGGAGGGATGGAAGACTGAGTTAACCATGGTGTTGGTATATCGAGATGGTTTACTTGTCGGCAGACAGTCACTCCTCCATGTAATTAACTACTTGATAGCGACCAGACTAAAAGTGAAACCAACCACGCCACGATCACAAGTCTAACATTTTAACCTTACACTGACAAACCACCAAGAAATTGCAGATGCTTTAATTTTATTTGTTGCCCTTAAATTCTTCCGAAAAGCGCCGCAATGGGGATTTCTCCATTTTTGTAGATTTACGTAAAAAAATTTCGACAAGATGATATTTTTTCGATAAGTTTAAATTTTGGAAAATATTAATTTGCCACTTCTGCCCCTGCCCCCTTCACGGCGCCACTGGCTGGGACAGCAGCGTTTGAAGTGCGCCAGCCACTGGTGGCAGCTAGAGCTTTATACCCCGTTTACACGATCAAGCAAACATCGAGCAAACGTCGAGCAGCAGGCCTGATGGAACCCCGCCCCTGGCTCAAATGTAGGCCTAGGTTTAGCCCACAGCTGATCACGTGTTATATAGGCCTTCCAATTACAACCCGCTCGCCCTCCTAATTAGCATTAGACGTCGAGCAGACGTCAAGCAATTAGCAAGTGTATTTTGAATACATTTGCTCCACGTTTGCTTGATGTTTGCTCGATCATGTAAACGGGGTATTAAGGTCGTTATCGTCGCGCCACATATATCGACTTTCGTTCGTTCGCTAGCGGCACGGTGCGCGTCACGACTCACTAGAGATATCCTAGGCCACCCACGCGTCGACGCTTGTATCACATGCACAGAGAGGTCGGGGGAGAGCTAGGGGAGAAAGGTTCGTTAATGGATCTGTCACGTGAGCGTCGTCGTTAATTACGTAATTCACGCGCGACATCACGGCCGATTTCTATTAGGTGAATTCAGCCTTTTTTGGGTATAGGTGCAACGTGTATCGGCTTCTGGTGTGTCTGCGTGGTTTGTATAATTTGGACACAACTTTCTGATGCCAGATTCTCGTATTTGTTTATTGGATAGAAAATTTGAGTCGTGTGCCATAACCCCAAGGTCTTGGTAATGGCCTTGTAACATATGGCCTTACTTACATCACTAGTTCACGGGCAATAGTCACAGTGTTGCGGCAAAAATGTACAATGTAGTCAACGGCGTGGTCATAGATGTGGGCAAAGGCAACAAGTCGAATTACGTGGAGTCTGGGGTTCATCTATGCACTGATGACGACGAAGAAGAATTACTCAGCGATGACGCGTGGATGACGTTAGGGCACCTGCTGCTGCTGCTGGGCAATGACAGAGCGCTGTTGGTGTCACCGTCCGTCCGTCTGTCTGTCCGTCCGTGCGTCCGGTGTGCGCAGTCGTTGAGTAAATTTACGGCGGGATCAACAAGAAAGATACACAAGCAAGCCAGCAAGCGCCGGCGGGCGGCCTGGCTGACCCCGCAGTCGGTCGTTCGTCGGTCGTCTTTTGAAGTGACGACCGTCCGACCGACTGGCGCACGCCGGCTGCGGAGACAGTTTTTCACGTTGCCATAGCAGCGGCGCTCGTCCGATGATATTTAGCACGGCGTATATAGGCTTATACCGCTGCCGTAGTGACGCCACGCGGACGCCATCGGCGACATGACGGTCCGGAAGGAAAGAAGGTCGCAAGGACGCCCGACTAGTCCCGACTATATTTATATTCCAGGGATAATATCTTGGCGATAATGATGTAGCAAGATGAGCTGCCGATGGCCGGTGCGACAGAGCAGAATATTATTGTTGAATTTACGTTGTGTCCATACGACTGATGTTAGTTACTCTCAATAAATAACGTGTCACTTTTATTTTTTTTGGAATAACTCCGTGTAGCATTGGCCAATTGTGATAATTTTTGGCCAGCAACATCAAAAAACAACTTGATGTAAAAAAAACTATAGCAGAGCCTGCCTTACTTTAATACTGTCGGTGCACTACCTTGTGAAATGCAAAAGTCGTAGTTTGGCCGTTTACTATTATTAATTTATTATGTTTGTAGCCGGCTTGAATGTCTTGTAATGTCTGTCATTGGCATTTGTTTGTGATCTGAGGGGAAATGTGCCTTCCGACGTCGGACGATGCTGACGAGTCGAATTTTTTTGATGATGATTTGGGAATTATAATGCCTTTTTGAAAAGTGACGACTTAGCTTTTACAAAGCGTCAGCATATAGCTTGGTATGCAGGTGCCTGTCCTGGTTATGGCAGAAAAGACTGATGGGCGTCTGTCTGCCACACTCTGCGATTCTATCAGAACGACACAAGCTATTACCACAAAATCTTTATAGGCCTATTGCCAGCTCCGTGACAAAGCGGACTCCCATTGCAGCACGACTCCTATACAGCTGCGTCGTTTTCTTGGCTGAAATAATACGTTTGAGCGTTACGAGCGAGCGAATGTCAATACGACGACGACGACGACGACGTTGATGACCTTTCAAGCCCACTTGGTGGTAAGTGTCCCGCGGATGTGCTGGAGCAGGCAGACGGACATGTGAAATATGGTCACACCGGCGAGAAAACAACCGACGCAATTGCATCACGCCAGACTGGGCAGATGTGTGGCGGGCCGCTGATTGCATAGTTGTTGATTCGGTGGCAGCAGAAGATATTTTAATGTGGGAGGGCAGGCCGAGGGTCAAAACTTCAAAAGCCAGAGAACCGGGCATCGAAGGCGCAGATGGGGTGGACTGCGGGAAAGGAATGTTTTCTAGTGCGTAGGAAGAAGCCCGATAGAGGCAGTGTTTCCTTCTTGGAAAATTGTGAATTTTTCGAAATGCCGTCTTTTGTTGTATTACATGGTGTGAATTTAATATTTTGGTTACCGGTACAACAAAAGCTGTAAAATGTAAACATCAAATGCACGGGAAAAAAAAGAAAGCGGATGTGGCAAAGAGAAACAAACATTTTGTTTACATTTTTGTTAATTTTCCTTTAAACACAACCAATTAAACCCAGTTTATAATGTGCTTAAGGAACCAGTACTGCGTAAAAAGTAAGCCGGGGGCCAAAGCGGATAGTTTTGGAAAGTGGGGGGCATGGTTCCATCGCCGATCAGCTAACTCTGTACAATGTACATACAATTACAGTGTTCTTGCGACGTCATCAACATTTGGCGCAGTTTCCGCGTCTTGAAGTCGGCGACGTGGACGCGACCTTGACGAGGCGTATATACTAGCAACTATGACTTTGGTGTGGTCTGGTTGCTAGAATGTGGCTAGGAATGGAACGTTGCGGTTTTCAGCTTCGGAGGGAAAGCTGAAAATGCGAGACTGCTAATGCGGACAGGTACCGTGTGATCCCATATGGCAGGTGATGCTGCGTAACTCTGAAATAGGTTTTCGATACAGATCTATACGCATTTTTAACCTTCTAACTCTCCATCATCACCAATTCGTTCGGTAGCAGAGATCAAAAGAACGTACCGCTCGTATTATACAGGCCTAGGCCTATCTGCGACGCTAAACAAACACGCCGAGCAAACGAGTGTCGTGGGAGAAACTAGAAACCAACAGAAGTGGAATGGAGCTACAGTCAGACAGATAGGACCATCGTAGTCGCCGTTTTATCAGCATCGCGAGACAATCACACATACTGCCCGTATGTGCTTTGTACATTACACTCACTGTCCAGTCGCACCGTCGCGCATAAAGAACCAACCGTCCGTTTTGAAATCGGTTACGGATATCGCATTCCTGCAGAGGTCATTCGCAGCCAGAGATAGCAGAGGCGACAATCCAGTAAGCACGCTATTGAGACAGTGTCATGTTGTGTATCCAAGGTAGCCAAGGCAAATGCCTCATGCAACTCTTTTACTGAATATCATATCAATGGGAAAGCAGAAAAGGCTCAAAAAAATTTTCGCTTGCTTGTTACTATGTCATTATACTAAAAACGTTCCGTGAATGCATGAAATTTATTTTCGGCTGGGGCTTCACCCTGGATTCTATTGGAGGGGGGAACTTGGATGCTCCGACAAATCGTTTTGTCGGCAGGAGAATGGATACCTTCTCTTTTTTCGCGTCACTTGATGCCTGCAACGTATCGTTCTCGGTTTTTACGCGCGAAAGCAGCTACTGCTTTCAGCGCGTCGTAACCATCGCAATTCTGTCTGTCTGTCTGTCCGTCACACGGGTGGATCAGTCAAAAGCGGTGCAAGCTAGAATCACCAAATCTTCACCGTCAGCTGCCTGGAATACTCTAGTTTCAGGAACTGTAAAGCTTTTCCATAAATTCGAAGGAGGGTCACCACGAACAAGGGCGCTAAATGAGAGGGAGTGGGCAAAATTTGCGACTTTTGGCCAAGAAGTCGCTGTATCTCAGTAACGGTGCGAGATAGAGCCTAGGTTACTATTAATCACTAATAGGAAGTCATACACTGGCTCTCGATTGGCGCCGAATTCAATGACCTTGAATGACATTGAACGCCATAATAGGGGGTTTTGGGGATTTTTTGGCGATTTCGGGCTGCGACACAAGTCTGTCATTCACAAGGTGGCGCCACGGAACTATCGTTATGCGATTTAGATAGAAAATTTGGTATTTGTATATTAACTTAGCGTGAACACCCCAATTTTTAGCTAAACTACTGAACCGGAACTGCTATAGGCTTTCGCGCGTCTCGTAAGCATTAGCTCATTTTTTGTTTTATACTCCCTAGGACGACCACATGTAGTAACTGAAACAGAAATAGCTAAAGTGTTATGCTAAAAGTTAGTATATAAGTAAAAAAAGTAAGTGAATGCCGTGATTTGACAAATGGCAGTCATCCAAGCATAACATGGAAATAGATCAGTAATGAACACGAATGCACCATAAAAAGTTAAACATACATCTCGTAGGCCTAATGCAGAAACACGTAAAGGCAGAGCAAAATACAATAAGCTACCGTAAACGTTGCTTGCATTTAAAAAGGACCTTGGTAATGAAACTTGTCATAATATGGGAGCAAGAAAATTAGGACGATGGGCGGCATTAGGTAAAACGATTGATCGTTCCAATGCAAGAACGAATCAAGCACATGTACACCACGGCTAACGTTAACGTTTACAAGGGGTATCATTACTGACGGATCAGCTTGCATTCAGCAAACGCTGCCGTCTGTTAGCCGTTACATTAGCCGCCATGATCCTTGCCCTGTACGCCGGACAAGCTGGTACTGTAGGTGCAGCTCCGCAGCAGTGGCGTCGTGGGGGTAAAAAAGTTTGGTTGGAGATGGGAGGGGGGCAAAAAGGTGCATTTTTCGACAGACAGATTTCTGACGGAGGAGATATGGGTGCTCAAAAATTTTATTTCTCTCCTGAATTTTACGCAAATGGGAGTTTCTGCCTCAGATGTTGTATTTGTAAAAAAAAAATTCTGACAATGCAGAAACAGTTTTCTGACAGGCTAAAATTTAGGGGACGGGGCATTGTTCCGCTTTCCCTTGCAACGACATCACTGTGTGGATGCCCTGCGCACTGTTTTGAATACCTCGAAATACTTAAAAAGTGACAAAAATAATTTACAGTTAGTCACGCAAAAAAACTTTTTGAGTAGGCCTATTTTGCTGTTTTTTTTTAAATACTCAAAACCACATTTTGTAATAAATTCAAACGGATTTTGAAAGTGTCATTTTTGACCTTAGCAAATGCGTTTCGAACAACAGAAACGAGGATTTTTCCTTACATTTTTGATAAGCCTCCACAATGTCGACGGCGAATGGACGCCATTGGACAACAGAACTGCGCCAGGAAGAGGATAAAGAATTGTCAAGTAAACGGGGACATGACGCCTGGCGCTGGACCATAACCTAAACCCGTCTCCATGCAGCAGGCTCCAATACGACATGCAGTTACTGTTATTGCCGTCGCTCGATCTCACATAATACGCCGTGTTTCGCGTGTACTAATGAGTACCGTGTTGGATACAAATGTACTTACAGGCCGTGCTGCTAAAAGGGCTCATTTCCGTAGTTTTCTGCATATATCGGTGAATCTTCACTGATATCTCATTTTCAAATAAAGACTTTTGGATTAGCTTAGACTTTCGGCAGGGTTACATGATCACTTTGCAGCATAATTTTACGGTTTGGCTCGTGTTTTTGATCTTAAATTGTTATTTCACGGCAATTGCTAAGTGCAGTTCGTTGTCATGCTGTTCTGCCACCATTACGCTTACTTACTCTGTACGTGATATTTTGTATAATACTTGGCGTCAGCGAATAATTGTTACTGATGACGGGAATGATGCTGTAGCAATGACAACCGGCACGAGTAACTTAATATTACTGAGTGAGAGATAAACGTTGTTATTTGCTCCCGAGTTCTCCGAAATTAGCGGCCAATAATAACAGATGAAACGTGCTCGCTCGTACACGTATACTGTATGTAATTCGTGAACATTTCAAATAATTAAATTGTTACATCTTGTCGTCCAGTTTGCGTCTATGTAGGTACTGCAACTACTGATGCAATTATGAAGCCGTATAATGAAAAAGACTTGGAGAAATCTTACTCGTCTTATACGCGATGAAACGCTGTCAGCTAAATGATATCACGCAGCACGCACGCTTCGGGACCGTTCCATATATTGACGGCGCATTCAGACCCCAAACCGGGTTAATGAAAAATCGAGTCTGAGCCCAGGGATTGGAGTTAAACATTGAAAATTTGGAAAAGTTTGGCTGCGGGTTTGAGATTGCCGACCCTCTTGGTGTTTGTCGGTGGGTGCTGACTGTTAGCTCTGGTAGTTGTAAAAAGTTTAAAAGTCGTCTACAGAGTCACGGAGCGTCACCTGTCATATGGTGTCAGAGGTAAACGTGCCTCGCTCTAACACCAGCCAAACAGTCCGGTACTCGATTTACCTACCCCGGATGGATGAAAGGCTAAGTTGACGTTGGTGTTGATTATATACTGAGATGGTTTACCAGTCCGCAGACCGTCACCCAGCCAAGTAGTAACTACTGATAGCGACCTAAGCGGGAGAGGAACGCTGGGAGCCAAACCCGCGACCTCTAGTTTTTCTGGATCGTAAGCCCAACGCCTTAACCGTTACGTCACCAAGCCGTCGACAAGGAGGTATCCTTTTGTCGCTATACGTCGACCGGCGATCAATGGGCAGCCATGTGCGTGGCAGTGGTACGTGACGACGGGCGACGACCACCAGTTGATAGCATGGCCAGAGAGAGAGAACCGTTCCGGTAATGGAGAAATCCGGTTTCGGAGCGTCTGCAGGCTACAGCTAGCTGGCGTCAAGACGATGTAATTGACATTCATGAAAATGCGGTTATGACAAAACCTAACAGTGCCGCTGGCGTACGTCCGTCGTTTCCATGCCCAGATCATCTGTGTTCGTCGCTACTCGTACTGGCAGAGCAGATTTTGCGTCCGTTCCGTTCTTTATAGTTTCACGATGATTCCATGTCCCATCGCAAAACCTAAGGGCGTGTACAAAGCGACAGAACAGAACCGAACTCAACTGCAATATGGCAGTGCAATTCAGTAGATTTCTGTCGCTATGTACACGCCTTTAGTTCTAGGACGATTCTGTGTTTCGCAAAACCTAACAGTGCCGGTGGGTGGTACCGTCGTGGAGGCGCAAACGTACATGACCAGCGCTCGTCGTTCCTGTCGAGTCCCCACGGTCCAATACCAGCGACTGACAGACGGATGCCTAGCAGCACGGTGTCGTCATGTTCCGCGGGGCTCAATCTCCACTTGCAAACTACATAATTTTGTGGATTTGTAGCGCAATACACTACAAATACGACAAATGCACGACTTATCGAAAGTCTACAACAAAGCCGCAACAAGTTCTAGGCTACGACACAAGTCCATAAATATGTACATGTAATAAACAAAGAAAAACAAGAAATTTGAGCTAATGCTCACGAGACGCGCGAGAGCCTATAGCAGTTCCGGTTCAGTAGTTTAGCTGAAAATTGGGGTGTTCACGCTAAGTTAATATACAAATACTAAATTTTTTATCTGGATTGCATAACGATAGTAGCGTGGCGCTACCTTGTGAATGATATAGACTTGTGTCGCAACCGAAAATCGCCAAAAAATCCATAAAACCGCTTATTTTGGCATTCAAGGTCATTCAAGGTCATTGAATTTCGTGCCAATCGAAAGCCAATGTACGACTTCCTATTAGTGATTAATAGTATCTTGGGCCTTATCTCGCACCGTTACTGAGAGACAGCGAGTTATTGGCCAAAAATCGCAAATTTTGCCCACCCCCTCTCATTTAGCGCCCTCGATCGGGGTGACCTTTTTCGAATTTATGGACAAGCTTTACGGTTCCTGAAACTAGAGTCTTCCAGGCAGCCGACGGTGAAGATTTGGTGATCGTAGCTTTCATCGTTTTTGACTGATCCACCCGTGTGACAGACGGACATACAGACGGACATAATTGCGATGGCTAAGACGCGCTGAAAGCAGTAGCTGCTTTCGCGCGTAAAATGATGATGATAAAGGCGTGTATAAAGCATTGGCGGATCCGGAAGCTTGAAAAGGCAAGAGGGAAAGGGGTAATAGGAGTCAGAAATCTTAGCTCCCAGCGAAGTCTTTAGGGGCACGGTTTCTGATCAGAGGGTTGTGGACAAAGCTCCCCCTGGAGCTGAAAGGTTTGTGACAATTTCTGCCAAAATATTTCGTGCTTTAAAACATTTTGTCATGTTCACGTAATGCATCTGGTTTGTGACCTACATTCCTCTTCTCCGAAAGCTGAGTTTGCTGTTACGTTTGGCCGTTGCATTGGAAGGAGCAGTCAGCCGAATTACCTCTGCCCAGTTCCTAAATCCGCCACTTGTAAAGAGCGAATGAACTGGCAATTAGGTTCTAAGTTCATTTTATTCAAGTTTATTTCGTTTGCTCCTTACGCGCCTAAAGGGTGCCTACGGAGCGAACGAAATTAAATGAAATAAACTAAAACGAAACAAAACGAAATGGAAGCCAGCGCGCAGCTTTTTTTTTTATTTTACTTTAGTTTAGTTTATTTTATTTCGGTTGCCCTGTACGCAGTTTGAAAAATCAAAAGCCAACAACTTGTAAATCCGCGAAAACTTCACGTATTCTTAAGAAGTTGCATATAAAATACGCGATTTGTTCTTCAACATGTCTACAACGACGACTAGAAATAGTGGAATTTGGGTGTATATACGTCTTTCCTGGCCGGTGACTAGCGCGTTTCCCGGCGGAGAGATTTCCACTGAATGTCGCCGGACGGTCGTTTAGTCGGTCTTCCGTGCATCAAGCCTTACAACGGGTCCCAATCCCATTCCCGTCCGCTCACTGATATCGACCACAAATCATCATCGTCTGTCTGTCTGTATGCCGTGCCGTTGAAACATTCCAGACGTACCGCGAGGCCCACATTCTCGAAACTTTCAACTGCATAAATCCATAAAATTGCAACGTTTATCGATTCTATTGCCAGCTTTCCGACAAAAGCAGCGGAGGTTATTGCCGCAGCGTCAATAACAAACTCGATAAGGGTATACTTAAAGCAACAGAAATGACACGAACCTTAATGACATAGTTTGCTGTTAAAGTGCGCGCGCTTTTTATTCTAGTTTATTGTCTCTGTTTTTAACAAATTATAGAACTTTAGGATCGGACTGCAGTCCGATAAATTTATTTATACAGGCCTAATTAAACTTAGTTGCCGTTTTAACTCATGAGTTTATTCGAAAAAAACATTTCAAATAATTCTCTCAGCTTCTTTCTAAGACAAGAAATCTTCCTCGGCTTTTCTTTTTGTCGACAACGTGGGCCGCACATTTTTAAATGCAAAAAAATTTGAAGTAAGAGAAACGAGAAATCTTACCAGGTCGCTAAAACCTGTGCAGGTCGTCTAAATTCATGGGCCCAAGCACTGCGCTAGTACGCAAAATTACATACTTTTGTGACACAGAACGATCGTACTATCATCAAACGTTCCAGTGTTTTTTATTCCATCCGTTTACTACCGCCGACGAAGCGAACGGTTATTTTTTGGCTTGTCTACTTGTGTGCAATAAAACTCAAAAGTCACGAACGGATTTATATGAAATTCTTTGGCGGCGTTCGGCATGACTCAAGAAGTAGGGAGCCTACAGTAATACTGGACTTGGTGGCGATCGGGGGTTTTGGGGAGTTCTGTACCATCCAGAGTTATTTACAGTTTTATGAGATAATGCGTGAACTGAGACACCGTTGTGTTCAACAGGTGGCAGCACCGCATTTTCGGCGAAGGTTTAAGAGCTCTGATCGTTTAAGTAGCGGTTAAGCAGCAGACTGTACAAAATATTACAAAAGTAGATTTATTTTAAGTTTTTAACGTTTAAGCTCAGTTTCCATTCAACGCAACGCAAGGCCATTGCGTACTTTTTGACGCAGCGGCTAAAACGCAAAGATAGAAGGGGCGTCTATTCTTGCGTTGCGTTATTTGCGTGCGTTGCGCACTGGTGCAAACTAGGCTTTAGGTCTGTGGTTTCTGACGTTGGTCGTTGTCGTAATTGTTTTAGATAAAGCGGCGGTGATAGAGAACAGTTTCTGTGGCTTTCTGCTGACGATATTGTCGTACATCATCATCGCCCTCACATTGCCATTCTCGCTCTGCCTGTGCCTTAAGGTAAGCGCCGTCTGCTTCTTTGGTCTTCTACCAAAAAGCTTCGCACGGCCAGCGGCGACGTGGGTTACAAAAGTTGTGAAGCAGAAAGTTGCGATTTTTTTTCACAGACATCCCTAGATGTCTGACAAAAGAAATTATAAGTTTTCAAAAGTTTAATTTTGCCCTCAAAACTGGTCTTAGAATGGAAGACTTTCAGCCCCAAATTCTGTATTTTTGAAAAAAAAAATTTCCCACAAACCAAAATTTAAGGCGGACACTTTTCGTCTTGCTCTTTAGCCACAACACGACTGCGCGCAGTTTTTTTTATGGGAGACGTATCGCAGAGTTAGGAAGCGTCGCCTGCCATATGCGATCACACAGTGTTACGTACTGTCCCGACACAAGTGAAGGCGCCCAGCCAAGCAGACCGGTACGCGGTTTGCCAAATCCCGGAAAAATGGAAGGCTTAGTTGATCAATAATAAAGGTAAAACAGGTCGGGCCGTGCCCCACCGAGAGTATTACCGGTATACACTCATCTTCCTGTAACAAATTTTTGGTAACACGCTAGTCATTTTATAGTCTCCAGCTATTTAGTCAAAACACTTGTTAACTCTGTATAGTGTGTCCTATAAAAAGCCTGCGTCTTAATTTTATCTTAATAGTTATTATTATTTCATACCATAGTCGCGTTTTCTGTCAGCTTCCGCCTAGTCAAAAACCTACCAAATAAAAACCTTTAAAAATCACCGTAAAAACTCTGTCCACATAAAAACCATCAATATTATAGCTAGCACAGACATATAGCAGTAAGATACCATTATTTGCGTCCTTCTAGCT
>Ga0209367_1003993_pt1 | contig 20236 bp, 14 predicted proteins | sample WorMetLIZISLAND2_FD_187412 | JGI IMG/M metagenome (GOLD analysis project Ga0209367, IMG submission 187412) | Marine gutless worms symbiont microbial communities from Max Planck institute for Marine Microbiology, Germany - Olavius geniculatus... ...
AACAGCTACTGCTTTCAGCGCGTCTTAGCCATCGCAATTCTGTCCGTTCGTCTGTCTGTCTGTCTGTCCGTCCGTCTCTCCGTCTGTCACATGAGTGGATCAGTCAAAAATGGTGCAAGCTAGAATTACCAAATCTTCACCGTTGGCTGCTTGAAAGACTCTAGTTTCAGGAACCGTAAAGCTTTTCCATGAATTCGAAGGGGATCACCCTGAACGAGGTCGCTAAATGAGAGGTGGGTGAGCAAAATTTGCGATTTTTGGCCAATAAGTCGCTGTATCTCAGTAACTGTGCGAGATAGGGCCTAGGTTACTATTAATCACTAATAGGAAGTCATATACTGGCTCTCGATTGGCGCCGAATTCGATGACCTTGAATGACCTTGAACGCCAAAATAGGGGGTTTTATGGATTTTTTGGCGATTTCGAGCTGCGACACAAGTCTGTATCATTCACAAGGTGGCGCCATGGTACTATCGTTACCGGTATGCGATCCCGATAGAGAATTTGGTATTTGTATATTAACTTGGCATGAACACCCCAATTTTCAGCTAAACTACTGAACCGGAACTGCTGTAAGCTTTCGCGCATCTCGTGAGCATTCTTGTTCTCTATCCAGAGTGGTTAGCCTAGCTGACTGCCACCAGAGTGACTGATGGTCGCCAAAAAAGAAAGGATTGTATCTGACCTCTGACAGGTTTGATGCTGACAGACTCCTCAGCAGTGGTCATGGCCATCATCCAGTGAAGCATTGCCTGGCCACGCTCTAGCTCCACTAGACTGACACTGCGTCTGATGGGTGACGGCATAACAGCACAGTGGACTAGCTGCTTCAGTACTGTCCTCACCGCCTCCTGAATGGGTTCCAGCAAACATCAGTGATTATCAACCAGTGGCAAATTTTGGACTGTCGGAAAACTGTCACAAAATCTCCTTCTTGTCAAAAAATGCTCGTCTAAACATGCAAAAGTAAGGGCTAAAACACAAATTTTGAGAACACTTAGCAAGATTGAAATTTTGCGTTGAAAATTTGCAGCCCTCTGTCAGAAATCTATCAGAATTTTGTAGTGTCTGTCGGAAAATTGTAACTTCCTGCCCATCCTACTTATTTAAACCACAAAGCTGTTGACATTAATCAACACCGGCTGAGAGATATAGTAAACAACAACAGTATACCTCTTTGTTCAATGCCAGCAGTGGCAAGAATAATAAAAAAAAGTTTTAATGGTGCTGAAATCATGACAACTAAAACAGAAAAAAAACAGAAAACTAAAGGGCCAATTTCCAGACTGTTGACAAGCATACACGGGGGCGTTCAAAAAGTTTTGCAAGTCAATATGTTAGACTGAAAAACTTGGTACGACGACATTTAATTGCGCGACAGTTAATTGGCGACAGTTAACCGCGTGACACTTAATCACGGGACATTTAATCGGGCATATGCGTTAAATGACACAGTGAGACAAATATGTTGATACTGACAAACTAATTTACACAGCAAACTCAAACACAAAATTACTTAATATAGTATAGGGTTACTGTTTATGTACTGTTTATATGTGCGTAGTTGCCTACATGTTAGTTAAAATAAAAAAAAACAAAACACAAATACAACCTGTTATTTACAATAAACTTAAACGGTTTACGCAATGTTCGTATAGTTCAAAGTTATCAGGAGTTACAGCACCATAGTTATTTTTCATGTGAAACTTTTGGCAATGCCACAACGTAGTTCTGCAACCATTTTTGTGCTTTTGCGATTAAATGTAGGCTATTTGAAATAATGATAAATAACAGTATGTTTACCCTCAGTACTAGCACCAAATACAGCATCCATGATACGACATCCATGACTGCCTGGATAGGCCTAACGTTAAATTGTAAACTGCACAGCAGCTCAATAGAGTGCTTCAATGATAATTAGTCTAGGGTCCGCTGCTAGTCGACCAAGTATAAGGTTAATTACGTTTAATTACGACGCTGGAGGCACAAATGACTGCTCACCCGATGAAACGTCACGCGATGAGATTGCACGCGATTAACTGCACTGCGTTTAACTGTCGCCGCGATGAACTGTCTGTCATCCAATAAACTGTCGCCGATTAACTGTCGCACGATTAAGTGTCGTGCGATGAAGTGTCATAAAACCAAAAAACTTTTCAGAATTTTTGCACCAATAAAACGCATGTTTCTCCTAAACACATAGAGCCTAAAGTGGATATGACGACATTGTAATGTATGACGTCATACAGCGTTAAAGAAAAATGATTTGGAGTGCCAGTGCAATCAGCGTAAAATTGGCTCGCTGTTGCATGACATTTTTTAGCCTACCATTGGATTTTCTAACACGAGGCCCTGGGACATGTGATTTTATGAGAGCCCTGACAAGTACGTCCGTGAATTTTTCATTTGCGATTATAAATTCAATAGCCAAAATCTGTGCCAGCCGTGAAAAAACTATGCGTACGAGGAAAATTAGCCAATGTTTACAACTCAATAGGCCTCGTATATTAGACTAACAAACTTTTTAAAATGTATACACCAGTAAAAGTTATATTTTTCCCGTACTCACATAAGCTTAAAGCGGATGTGATGTCATTGAAATTTATGACGTCATAAAGCATTAAACAGGTACGATTTGGAGTGCTAACACAAGCAGCACAAATTTACACATAACAATTCTCCAGTCTCCAGCCGGATTTATGAATGTGAGATCCCAGTATATGTGATTTTGTGGAAGCCCTGACAAATGCGTTTATGAATTTCGAATTTGCAATATGAACGCACAGTAGCCGAAATCTGTGCTGCCATTAATAAGAACGCTTCTGTTAATTACGATGTCACATCAGGATTTGATGTTGTCCGTAAAATTTTATTGAAGTTAACAGTCCGTGATATCCGTCATCTTTGTGAAAGGTTAAGCACTTTTTACAATGTACAACCTGGGGAGCCCTGATGTGTGGGGACCTGGGAGCGAGCCCCGAAGATCTCCTTTAAATCTGGCAGTGCCCAGCACTGCAGCCCAATCGCAAAGTTAAAATTACCCAGCAAGCTGTTCGCAACTCAAACCTCGTACAATAAGACCACCTGAAAAATTTTCCCTGTGGTTTCCATTATCCAAACAATGAATGACTCAAGTCTGTGGTAGAAGCCTGGCTGGAAAGACTGATATAAAATGCCTTATGACGTCATAACTTAGAATGACATAATATCAGCTTTAAGCTCACACGAGTTCCAGAAAAATGTGCGTTTTATTAGTGTATAGATATTGAAAACTTTCTGAACGCCTCTTGTACATATGTACATATGTTGTTTCATGACAGTTGCTAACTGCACTGTTTTTTGATGACTGTCAATTATCTAATAGCAAAACGTGATGTGACAGCATGTGTTTGTTCAAGTGATGAATACCGAAGGGCTAAGTGCTAGTGAGAGCTAAGCGACCACAGACATTTGGAGCAAGCAAACAGACTCTTCCTGCCAATCCAAGCTTTCTAACAAAGACAAAGTCTTCATTGGCTGAAGACAATAAGAAAATGTTTAGTTAGATATTGTACAAGAAACAGGAGATTGGGTGGAGTGTCCACGTATCAATCATCCTATTGCTCTATAAGGACAGTAAAGAAAGAGTTCTCTACCTTAAGATCACAGTTTAAAGTGATAAGTCTTGAAGATGTCTTCTTGCTGTTATCAGTAGAATCACGTAGCACAAGACACAGAGGCAAGCTCAGTGTAAAACTCTGACACTATAACTACCTAAAAATGACACTAAAATCCCACAGTTCTCTATCTGAAGCCCATCAGTTCCAGCATTGAGTCCTGAAGTATTTTTCTCGCTGTCATCAGCCAAATCCCATGGCAACAAAAGCAGCTTGGTGTATTTACTACCAATGATAAAAACTACGACACAATAAAATGACACGACAGATCTGTACTGTTCTGTACCTGTAGATCAGCATTGACTCGTGAAGACGCCTTCTCGTTGTCGTCGGCTGACTCGCGTGGAACCAGTAACAACTCCGTGTACTTAGCACTCGTGAGCAGAACGCTGAGTGCTTTGAGCGCTCCCAGCTGCAGCGATGCTATCATCAGATAGTCAGACTCAGAGGTCGCCGATGACAGCTGATGACGACTGCTCGATGACGACGATAATGTGATGATACACTGACCGTCAGCATCTGCAGCATTCACACCACCAGCACCGTTATTCAACGCCTTGTCCACATCGACTGCACTGTCTACACCACCACCCCAAAGAAATATATTAAACTTTAAAACTAATAATACTGACTAATAATGACATCGTAAGAAATTGTCGGAAAAAATTTGAATCGAGTTGGTACTCGGCAAGCCCGATGCAGCAAACTTTTTTCAATTAGGTATGCGTATAAGGTGTGTGATGACATAATCGATGTTCAACAGTTGACTATGAAATTGTGCAGCCATGTATTTTTTTATATCGTTTGCTACTGTTACGGACCATGAACTATATTTTAAAAATAAATTTTTATATTTTATATTTTTTTCGAATTGTTTCACCATCATCGATAAATTAAAGATTATCATAAAACACCCTTAATCAATGCAATGCACTAGAAAAAAAGCAACCCTGTGCCAACATTGTGTGGCCATCCACCTGACGACTGACCTTTCAAACTAAACATTGACTTACTGTTTACTCTTCTTCTCGCAAACGTTTACAAACAATTTTGATTTCTGCACTATTTCGTCTTTGAGTTAGAAGCCTGATAAAACGTACAGACTGGCAAAACCCTAAAAAGATGGCCACATAATAACGTAAATTACAAAAAAACAATGACATATATCAAAATAACATGATATTGTGTTCAGCAGGTGCCCACACAAGAACTGAGGCATGTGTCTGCAAGGCAATCTCAATCTGTGGCAGAAATAAACGCATTTATTTGCAAAATGCAAACAATACAAAAAATCTTTAGAAATTTCAAAAAGTATTGAAAAATAATAGAGCAATCATGAAATGATGGTGCAACTGAGACCTGGTGTGGAGTGGCTGTCAACAGTGGACTCGTAATGCTGTTGGTCGTCTCTCACAGCATATGACTGAGACAAAGCAGCTGTATTTGACAGTGACTTGACTGCAGTGCCAGCAACAGCAGCACGATGTGTGGCGCCAGCCGGTGTCATCACTGTGCCATCAAAACCATCAGTCTGTGACCCAAACTTCTTATCAGCGTTGTGATCATCAGTTGCCACGTTGTCTTCCGCCAGCGACCGAGCCATTTCCTCGTCCAGCTGCTTTTCCAGACCTTTCGACTCCAGCTCAACGAACTTCCGCCGACCGTCTGCATCAGAGCTGGTGATCTTCACTGGTGACGGAGGTCTTGGAAAGAGCGGGTTGCTGGCCAGCTTTTCATCACCAATGAACGTTAGATTCATCAGACTTGTCAGCTGCGTGGCAGTCACTCCTTGCAAACGAGATGCATCAAATTCCACCGGATCCACTGGCTCCAGATCACATATCGGAGAATCACTGCAGAACAAACACTACACTTCACTTAGTGCCACGGTGCTACGATACCACAGCAGTATGGCATCAGAATTACTGACAAAGGGTTGTTGATTCGACTCCCAGTTGGGCCACTATCACTATTATTACATGCACGGGCGACCACAGCTAAACCACCTCCATATATGACCAACCAACCACCCAGGTCAACTCAGCCTTCCATCCCTCCGGGGTTGGTAAATCATGTACCAGTCTGATTGGCTATGGTTAAGGCAGGGCACGCCCACCTGAGCGAAGCAGGTAACAGAGTGTGAAGCAATATAACTCTAGCTCTGAGATTCCACGAAGAGCTAAGTTTAACCTTTTAACCTTTCTTTTCATTCACAGAACACATACTCAACTCCCTACAGTGTTCCAATGCCATTAGTTGGACAACTAAATGGGTTTCTTTAAAATCCTGCTAAAAGTTCACTTCTTGACAATTCAGCAAAAACTGGATTAACTCCAAAAATACGAGGGTCATTCAATAAATAAGTTACAAAACAATGTCATTCTGTTAGTTTTCCAAATATTAAAAATCCTAAATATACATTTTGTAGAAAATTTAATTCTGAGTAGCAGCTGCGAGTTCTATGATGATGACTTCACTGTGACGTCATTTATAAACATTAAATATGGCGACGTTGCCATTGGAATCCTCCCGCAAAGAAAAGCGTGCCGTTATTGCATTTTAATGGACAAAAAATAAACACATATCAGATTCACTATGAGATGCATCCAGTTTATGGTGACAAGTGCTTTACGAAGCAAGCAGTTCACGTGTGGTGTCAGAAAATACTAGGTTGGCAGAAATTTGTATCATATACCCAGATGCAATCAATCGTTCTTCAGTGGCATGAACAGCAGCCAGCATCATTTTTTACGCACAACAGCAGAATGCTTCGCGAATCTTAGCCATTGTCTAAACGTCCGTCCATCTGTCTGTCTGTCCATATGTCTGTCTGTCACACTTGTAAGCATGTAAAACAGTGCAAGCTAGGATCACGAAATCTTCACTATGGGCTGCCTCGAGGTCTCTAGTTTTTTTGTGACAAAATTTTGTGCCCCTGGGTGAAGGAGTTCCCCTCGAACAAGGGCATCAAAGAGGGGTACCCCCATAAAAGATGATATTGGCTCGTATAGTGCGAAAACGGTTGCAGAAAGGTACAGATATGCTGCTTATCATAACAAGCACCAGTGACAGGCTTTTTAGATTCATGAACATCGATGACCTTGAACGACCCTTAAAGAGAGGTTTTTAGGGAATTTTTCGCAATTTTTGGATGCAGCGCACATTTCAACACTGAATTGCGACTAAATGGCTGGAGATAGACCAAAACAACCTGGGTATGAAATTTTCAGCATTCAACGTAGATTTTAGCAGTTCAAGTCCCGACCCCCTAGGTTCAAGGAGGCCGGTGCAGGCGGGCGTCAAAGACAGCTACCTCCCCCCCCAAAAAGTGGTTATTTTACCACAATTATCTCATGTAGCGTGAAAACAGTTGCAGATAGGCACAGACATGTACATATCATAACAAGAACTGGTGACGGGCTGTTTAGATTTGTCAACATCGATGACCTTAAACGACCTTGAACCCCCCAAAAAAGGTGGTTTTTGGTGAATTTTTTTTCGCAATTTTTGGCTGCAGTGCACATTTCAACAGTAAACTGCGACGAAATGGCTGGAGATAGACCAAGACAACCTGCATATAAAATTTTCAGCATTAAACATAGACTTCAGCAGTTCAAGTCCCGACCCTCTAGGTTCAAGGAGGCCAGTGTAAGCGGGTATCGAAGATGGCTACCCCCAAAAGTGGTTATTTTACCACTATTGGCTCCTGTAGCATGAAAACGATTGCAGATAGGCAGAAACATGCAGCTTACCATAACAAGCAATAGTGACAAGCTTTTTATTAATGTGAACACTGATGACCTTGAATGACCTTAAACTTCTAAAATAAGGATTTTTTTGCAATTTGTGGCTGCGGCGTAGATTTAAAGAGTGAATTGCAAAAAATGGATAGAGATAGATTAAGACAACCTGCAAATAGGAACTGCTAAGGCTGTTGCGTGTCTCATGCGCTTTGTTCAAATTACTTGTTGCATCAGGCATTCAGAAGTTTGCTGACAGACAGGACAAATGTTTGAGCGAACTCAGATGATATGTTTAAAAATAAAAGATTAGTCATTAGCATTTAAAGAGATGGCATGCCGCGTTAACTTGTTAAGTTTATTCATTTTTTGGTTCCTATGCTGCTTGTCATTTGCGAGTTATGATAGATTACTGGTGGGGAAAATGATACATGTGTAGACGGTGTTCTGTGATCAGAAGACGTCACAATGATGTCATCATCAAAAAAATTTCTACACATGTTCAGAACAAAATTCCCTACAAAACGAATATTTTGGATTTTTAAGATTTGTAAAACTAACAGAATGACGCTGTTTTGTAACTTATTTATCAAACGACCCTCGTATAATATAGAAGAGTGACATACAAATGGCAAGCACATATATGCATTATCACACAGCACTGCGATTATCATCATCATCATCATCTTTTTCTGTTTTCTTATAGAGGTGATTAAGAAAAAAAGACATCAAAGTGGGATAGTGCATGTTGCTCGAAGAGAATGCAACAAATGTTCATTAAAACATGGACATAAGATATCACTGACTTGAGTGGTCTTAGGCCCTGAGATAATGGAAAAAGTGTCATGTCACAAATCCCTTCTTTGGATAATGACACGTAACTGACCTAAGTTGACCCAAATGACAGTGACTCACTACTAACGAAGATCTTCAGAGATATAAGCACTATTACTAAACGGCAATGACAAGTTTGTATAAAATTAAATTCCATCACCAATGACCTAATTATTGCATCTGAATCATCCCAGAGAACTTTAGCCGATGTTGATCCTTCCTTGAGAACACCGAGCAGAGTACCGTGTCTCAGAGACAGCTTGGAACAGCATTGACCACCGACCCTCAGCCCCCGGTCCATCCCGCCAATTAGACACAACACCGGCCAGACCTACAACAGAATTACCTAAATCAACACCTGACCAAGTGACAAACCAAACATTTTTCTTATTGATCAGTAGCTACAAATTATCACAGATAGAGTTTCCAAAGAAAACATACGACAAAGATCATATTAATCTTATAAGCACCACAAATACCATATATTCACATGGCTTGGTAAAATGCAAAAAGTACCATATAGTACATATATTACATACCATATAATATGCAACATGAAACAAAGTCACCTGACCATTCATCCAATCAATCGCTCCAAACACATTTATATACACTGTATCTCAAAAAAGCATCATCCCCAACTTTTTTGACTGTAACTTGAAAACCAATAATCAGCTTTTAATAATTTTTGGTACGAATATTCCTGACACAACTTGCCATCAAATGACCATTCAGTTTCCCACCTCACCCAACGTTTGTTTCTGCACTACCTGGGGAGAGCACAACCAGCGAAATATCACTTTTTTTATCCAACACGATATGATTGCTTAATTAACATAACGGGTAAAACACATTTTGTTCACATTTCTGACACTGTGACTGAAAATTCATCCAGTTGTTCATTTTTCAACTGCCTGCGGTAAAATTGCTTGAAGTGTTGGCCACTATGCAAACACAGGAAAGTAACATTACTACGCACCAGTTTTCCCAGTTTCTCGAGTGAACAGTCATCAATGTCTGAATATGGCTGTTTCTTTGATGCTTTCTCTTCGTCTTCTGCATCCAATTCTCCCGACTTCTCCCTGTTCTGTGATTCACCTAGATCAGAAACATTGTGGCGGCAGATAGTGTCGGTTGTCAAAAACCAATGCAGCAGCAGAAGCAACTACATCCTTTATTTTCCTTTATTTATTTAGCACATTAGAAGTTATTTCAACATTACGCGCTACATAAATTCATGTTTTACTTACTTACTTACTTACTTACTCACCTTACTTTTTTCGACTACATAACTGTGGCAGTATCAATGGTATCTTTCCTCTTGTGAGCTTTTTGCCAGTTTCTGTACGAAGTTTACCAACAGACTGACTGAGTAAATATCCAACAAATGTGTGTTACCAAAAAACAAGAACGAAAGCATGAAGTATAGTTGATCGTTTGATGCCTACGCATAGAGATGTCAATGACCGCTACATTGAACTTTAAACTGCTAACCTCAAAAATAAAAAAAATCATCACTGTTCTAGCGTGCAACAGTGCTGATAAAGATGTGTCAAGAGATACTCAAGTGATATGGTGTGTTAACAAGGACATTTCGGTTGCACAGACAGACAGACAGACTGTCTGACCAAGACTCAATGCATGTCTGTTCACTGATGCCTACACAGACGAGTCAAAACTGTAACTTAGCAAGCGTCTCTATTTCTCATCCTGAGTTATACGGCTCTATAGAAGACCATTTTTAACTTATAACTTTGACTAAAAATATACCTGCTAATGCGTCTTTTCCATCGATTGTTTCGATGACTTCATCAGCGATGGTCTTATCACAGATGTCATCATCAATAACGTCACCACGAACAGTGATCAACTTGCCGGACTCACAGCTGACATTGTTGCGCTGACATTGACGCCGTGACAGCACAGCTGTCAAACTGTCGACATGCTGCAGTCTGTCAGTGACTGCTGAACTGACGGCGAGGTTCCACATCTCATCAGAGGTGTACAGTATCCGTAACAGACTCGACACAGATTCAGCCATCACTACTGATGTCGGAGCACTATACGGCTCTCCTGCCAGCAGTGATTCTGGCATTCCACGTAACTGCACGTCAGCTATCTTCACCTGCAGTTTACACAACAAGCCACCTTGAGCAAGTTTCTACTATAGCTTATGCTTGTGTTCACGTTAACTTCACCCAGCAAGATGGTGAATGAGTAATAGCTAAGAGCCCAGTGAGTAAGACTGATTGGGTGGTCTAAGTCAGCATGTGGCACTGGAGGTCCAGTTGCTCACTGGTGCAGGCAACAATGTGCTGCAGTATCAGGCTGCATTACATGTCACGCCCGTCTGTCTGTCTGTCTGTCTCTACAGTAAAATGAACTCCAGCACTGGCTTGAAACATTCAAACATATAACATTATACTCAGTTCCACAACAGTGGTTAAATTTGCAACTGAACTCATGTCAAAACTTTCTGTATCACAACACTTTGCTCCGCTGAGCAAAGCAGCACTGCAAGGTAGCACGGTTAATTTTTTACAATTGCAAAGGTTAGCCAGTTTAGACAAGAAAGCAAACAAAACTATTAAACCTTTTCTCCAGGATTGCTGCTATAGAAGACGACACATGGATACAACTCAGAACCATCTATGTCCTCAAATGCTACTTTTGGCTCCTACATCAACAAAGTGAAGGCCGAAGTCATGCAACTGCTAACAGATTGGAAGCACTCAGTGTAGAAACTGGAGCTGCATAAATTAGCGATTAATTCCGTCACTAATTGCTTAAATTTTTTCAACAATTAACAAAATTTTAATTAATAAATTTACAATAAAAGTCACATCATTAAAAATGCACTATAAAGTAAATAACAGAAGAAACTTTGATAAGTGATAATCACTTCCTGCGGAAAACGTGACCGGGGAATAGAAACAAAGCTAATCTTCATTGAAATAACACCTACAGCTCAAACACCTCTTAATACACTAACAGAACTTTGCATGAGTGTGCTAACAGTACTTAGTTCCTGATGGTGAGAAGATGGAGACTGAGACTGCTTGGATGAAATCAGTTGGTGTTAGGTGTTGGCTCATGGCATGATACAAATCAACAAGTAGGATTGTTTTAATCAGGCCACAGATGCCAACGCCAACTTCCTTTGCAATCTTCTCTGTTTTTGTTGATGTTATATAGACTCGCTCCGTTATGGCCATTTGCAATGAGACACACACAACCATTTAGGAGGCACGTAACAGCAACAGTGGCAAAAATGGCATCTGAGTTGACAGCAAGTTAACTTAGACTGTCACTGACGTCTGACAGAACACTCTTTCACACTGACAAATGTGGACAAAGATCAACAAGAAAAATGACCAAAAACAAATGGACTTCCCACCATGTTTCCAAATTTTGAGATATCGGCTTTGCTCTGGTCTTCTTCAATACAGTACATCGATTTCGTAAACTCTCTTCCTCTATAGCTTATACCACTTAACACATACAGGCCCTGCACTGTACATCACGATGCAAATGGACGAATACACGTATAGAGAACATATTTGAATAAACATAAGCACAGCAGACAGAAATAAATCGTTGAGTCAGTCACCTTGCCATTCTTTCCAAAGGCCAGCGTTCGACTGTCCATATCGAGCACACAGGTGATACAGTCTCCATGAGTGTAGTTAGGCAAGATGGTCGACAGTTCACCATTGTGGTAGAGATTACCAGAGTAAGCACGATACAGCCACATGTCGGTGGTCGTCCGATGGCTGTAGTCCCGCAGTGGCCACTTGCACACACCGACGCACGTCCCCTCATTGCCACGGTTCTCTTTCACAATCTGAAACTGCATCACCACTTCAACATGAAGGCATATACAAAGCGACAGAACTGAATTGAACTAAACTGAAATATGTCAATATATGTCAGTTCAGTGCTGTTGCATTGCGTGGATTGTATTAAGTGAACGAGCTGCCAGTTCCTTTCAATTGAGTTCAAATCCCAAACTGAACACAGCAAGTTCAGCTTGGGTCACTTCTGCCACTCACTTTGTCAATGTCTTACAACAAACAGACCAATCTAATTCATAATCTCAACTGGTCAGTTAAATCACCAGACACACAGTTAGAAATTTACTGCGTGCAGGTCAATTGCAAGCAACCCTAAGCAAGTTACTGTCAGCTCAGCCTCCTACCCTCTGCAGGATGGGAAATAAGTAGAGCTGTCAAGGCGTTAATTTTTTAAATGCATTAATTAATGCATAAATTAACGCACCCAGTCCCATCGAGAGGGAGAGTAGGGGGATAAGTTATCACAGGCCTTGCGACGTTTGAGGGGCTTTGCCTGTCTAATATAGAAAGTTAGAAACACATCTTTAAACGTATAATCAACAATAACTGACGTCATAGGTAGCATAGAAATCTATTAGCATGTCATCAAAAATCGAAATAATTATTTATTTACAGTAGTGATGGAACGAAAACTACAGTTTAGTTACTCGAATTCATTCGATTGTCAAATAACCGCAGTTTAAAGGAATATTTCAACTTTTACTTCACAAAATTTAGTAAATTAACATAAATTTACGTATGTGCGTTAATTTTTTTAAAGCGCGTTAATTTTTTTAACGCGCATTAATTTATTAACGCATTAATGCGCTAATTAACGCGTCAATTGTGACAGCTCTAGAAATAAGTAGTACCTCACACGCTATGGAGCTAATGGGGATAGCGGTGATATATTCAATATGACAGAAAACTGTCGATAAAAACTCATTTGTCCGTCCATTCAATTTAACTTCACTATTAAAAAGATCTTCTGTTTTCAGCTGTCACTTTTGCCAAAATATGCAAGACTCTTAGTAATGTATGATTAACCTTGACACCTGTCATATGACTAGCTGCGATAATAATGCAAAGTGTACCTTCCACTGATAACATCCGGATGAGATGGGAATGCTGGCCAGACCATATCCACGGCCTCCAGTGCCATGTATCAGTGTCTGTCCATTTTCCACGCCGCAGTTAAGCAGCTTATCAACATCAAACGTCACGTCGGCAATGTCAGTAGTGCTACTGCTGCAGCATGAAGTTGTTGTGGATGCTGTCAACCGCTCGCTGACAGACTGGGAGGAGATGGTCGCTGACAGTTCAGCTATGCCGGCCTCCATCTGTCGCTTGCGGTGGGCGACGACCCGTACTGCCTCGGGCACACAGCCAGACCACATCGCGGCTGACATGTTTGACAGCAGAACGTCTACAATCTGTCGCTGTTCAGCTGACTCTAACTGTGGCGACGGCACTTTACCACTCACATTGCTTGGACCCCGAGTAGCAGTTGAACTCAGAGGTAATACTGTCTCCAGCAGACGCAGTGCCAGCAGCCGAGTCCGCAGGTTCTCAATCACCGGCAATTCTACACAACACAAGATGTCATAAATCAAATGATAACTTTCTACAGAAAAAAACAGCTAGTAAATTCTCTGAAAACATTTAATTCATACTGCACGATGCAACTGTATCTTTTCCATACCTTCCGTACTTTACAAATGCTGTGACACAACTTCTAACGAAATATACACTTCGTTCAGAGTGTGATGCCTTGACATGGACAAAAGTTACCAACAAGAAAAATAAAAATTGTCAAAAATAAGAAGAAACAGCAATTAAATTAACCACTTTCCAACTAAGTTCATTTACTTGATTCCAAAACCTAAAAACTTGCATGTAAACAGCTTCACTGCAATAGAGTTATTTCTGGGCCGGGAAAAAAAAGTTGTGTGGTAGGGCACTAAATAGGGCTATACCGAATTCCACTTGGCTGACAACAAAAGTAAAAAAAACATAAAGTCCTTCCGGAGCCTTAAGGCCCATAAGGCAGCGCTGATTTCCGTTTCCTTGGCTCTCAGCCAGACACCAGTTTTTACACTGCGAGACCATGGATACAGGGTCAGTGTATCACGCGGTGTGCCTGTTTACGTCACAGCTGTGAAGACGGTACCAAATTATACTGCTGGGTGACAGAGGCACATGTGTGTGAACAACTTGCCTAAGGTTGACCATAGTAACCACTATTGCTATTTGTGACAGTCGGTGTGCAACCTGCAATGAAAATTTTGACTAGAAATTCTAACCTTCCTGTAGGGGACCAAAGCCCTTCTCAAATACAGAGTGACATATCTACTGCAATAGTTGCTTTAACAGTAATACACTGGGTGACTTCACTTTTTGACTTAAGACTTTCGCTCAGCCTAAACTTCGGTCTAAGTACCTAAAAGTGAAGTGATTTCGCTGAGCGAAAACGTGGTGACTAACACGGATAGTTTAGTAAATTAAAACAGTCTGGTTCCAAAAATAACCGCCGTGATGGCTACACAATGACGTAAGACATTACGTAATTATGTCATTTGCGTGCGCGGCGAAATTAAATAAGCAAGTCCAAGCGTAACTGGTTGATTTATTTCCTGTTAGTTTTACCGGTTTTCTGCCATTTTTAATCGTTTAGTTGAACTTTGGTCTAAGTACAGACTTTAGCGTTCAGCTTTAGCTTTCGCTCAGCAAAAAGGCTCAGCGAAAGTCTAAGTCAAAAAGTGAAGTCGCCCACTGTGTCTCAAAAAAACGTCCCCGACATCTTCGACTGTAACTTAAAAACCAATTATCAGATTTTGATAATTTTTAGTACAAATATTCCTGACACAACTTGTCATCAAATGACGATTCAGTTCCCACCTCACCCAACGTTTGTTTCTGCACTACCTGGGAAAAACACAACCAGCGAAATATCATTTTTATCCAATTGCTTAATTAACATAACACGTAAAACACATTTTGTTCACATTTCTGACACTGCAGCTAACATTTCATTCAGTTGTCCATTTTCAACTGCCTGCAGTAAAACTGCTTGAAGTATTGGCCCACTATGCGAACACAGGCAAGGAGACACTTTCTCCATTCATGGACAGCAGTGTCGATAATGTTCTGCTCCAGACCAATCCAGGCTGTACCAGTCGCTTCTTGACTTCACAAACATTCCTAAACTTCATCTGGTAGTCACACTGCTGCATGACAATCAAACCCTATAATAGACTGGCTGTTGAGGACCATCGATTAAAATAGATGAAATTTATTGACGTTTTTTTTCATTTGTTTTAACACGTTAATACCTGCTTTCCCCAGGTAGTGCAAAAACAGATGTTGGGTGAGGTAAAAACTAAAACACTTATTTAATAGCCAGTTGTGGCAGAAATATTTCTGCCAAAAATTATTAAAATCTGGTAATCTTCTTTCAGGTTACGATCTATAATGTCGGGAACGTTTTATCAGATTTATTGTTTATTTCAATGCATATTTTGCTTGATCTGCTTTCCCTAGGTAGTGCAAAAGCATACATTGCGTGAGGTGGAAAACTTAATGGTCATTTGGTGGCAAGTTGTGTCAGAAATATTCGTACCAAAAATTATCAAAATTTGATGATTGGTTTTCAAGTGTCGAAAATATCGGGGATGTTTTTTTAGACACAGTGTACTGCCTCTAAAGCCACAATAAAGCAGGCAAGCTTTACTGAAACAAAACTCACCAGTGTCGAGGTTGTATCCGACCATTTTTAACAAGCTTGATGTCCACTTGGTGGCTGCCATTTTCTGGCGGCATTTTGGCACTGATGCAATTCGAGCTAGAAAGACAAGGAAGTCGCCGAGTGCCATAGAATTCTGCTGCTGCACTGCATGCAAAACATCAGCCATAGTTCAACACAAAGACTGTTTTCACAGTCAACACCTGACCCCTTTCTACAAGACAATCATCATATCAGCGTTAATAGTTCTTGAAATATTACTAGAAATACCTGGTACCTGTTTCACTGCATTAAAGGTCCACGGCCATGGCCAAACTCACTTGTGAAAGTTAGGCAGATCTGAATTAGACATTTCACCTTACATATATAATATGTCGATTTTAGCGTTATAAATATATGAGAATAATGCACAAATTGTAACAAAATGCAGCGTTGCGTTACGTTCTGCAAAATAATCTATCTAGGTCAGTTGGCCGGAAGTGACGTCACTGCGTGTTTACCAATTAATTTTAATATTTTTAATAGCAAAAAATACTGTGTCGCATGACAACTGCAGCAGTACATAGGGAGGCAATGTGATTTTATAACGCTTATGTTTCTGTGCATATTTTACGTTCACTACGGGTGCACGCGGTGACGTCATCAGCCTGTCAACATGGCGTCTTGTTTTCTGTGTCGTTTTTGTAGATCGTCGATTACAAAAATAAGTTTCTTCGTGTTGACAAAATACTGGGTGTCAATATTACTGTCAAAATTCTCAGGAAATTGTGCTCTTTTAGAAAAACAGTAAGTTAATTTTGGTGTCCATGAACCTTTAAAACTGTGCACTTAATGCTCATTAGTAAACATTTTTACGCGCAACAGCAGGAACTGGCTATAGTGCATCTTAGCCGTCACAATTCTGTCTGTCTGTCCATCTGTCCAACCATCTGTCACACAGGTGGATCAGTCAAAAATGGTGCAAGCTAGGATCACCAAATCTTCACCCTCAGCTGCCGGGAAAACTCTAGTTTCAGGATCCGTAAAGCTTTTTCATAATTATGAAAGGGGTCACCCTCAGCAAGGGCACTAATTGAAAGGGGGTGGGAAAAATTTGCGATTTTCAGCCAATAAGTCGCTGTATCTCAGAAATGGTGCGAGATAGTGCCAATGTTACAATTAATCACTAATAGGAAGACGTACATGCATTTTTATTGACACCATCAGCAATGTCCTTGGATGACCTTGAACGCCAAAACAGGAGTTTTTATAAATCTTTTGGCTACTTTGGTCTGTGAGACACATTACAAAGACAAATTGCGCCAAAATCATTGGAGATAGACCAGGGAAATCTGCATACGAAATTTTCAGCATTAAACGTAGATTTTAGCGCAAGTCTCGACCCCCTGGGTTCAAGGAGGAAAGCGCACGTAAGCGTCAAAGAAGGGTCATTATTTTACCGCTGTTGGCTGCAATGGACCGGTTATACCCTCTAGCGAGTGTAAATAAAACGATATAGATACTAGTCTTCATAATCATTGTGTCGAATGTCAGTTGCTGAAATCGATGAGCTTAGATTTTGTTCGCAGTGGTGCTTCATACATGCACCGCTGTCGCACGTTCCCTTTGCGTTAGCTAGGCTTTCTTGTTACAGTTACTCAGCAGCAACCTCAGCATTAAAATGTTACCTCTGCAATAAATGGTTTCATTGTTTTCTACAGATAGTCAATTATAACCATACTTCTATCTTGTTTAGTATATGGAGCCACACATATTTTAAGATCAAAACCAAAACCTATAGACGTTATTGGTCGCGTGGCATATATTGCTTCCCATAAGTGATCCTACGACACTGTCCATCTATCTCACGTGGCACGTTGAACACTTAACCATGCATTGTTCATTGAAAATGCACGGATCAACATTTTGGGAGTTAGGGGGAAAATTCTGGTGCAAAAGCATGTTTCAATTCCATGCCTTCAAGACATGTCTTTGGAACTATTAAATGCCACAATCTGACAAACAGCCTCGTTCTTGTGGTACTAGGACTTTCCCATCAAAAATGTATTATGGGGGAAAATTGGGGCAAAAAGAGATAGGACGATCGGATTTAACCCCAAATGAATTTGGTCTTCCATTTCAGCCCCCAAACAATTAAACAAAATTTCATCAACACAAAATAAAAATTGTGGCCACAAGAGTAATTTCACAATCTGTCCCATGCTATGCTACCCAAACCAGACAAAATGCAATAAAACAAAAGCTGTCGAATTAAAGTGTTGATTAATGCATTAAACTTAAACTTAGATTTAAGGCATTAAAAGTGATGAAAGAAATTAATGCTGTTAAAACATTTCTGTATCGCTATCAACACAACTACTTACACTGTAGTTGTGCTTCATCTAGTCCTTTGCTCGGACTGACGTCATCAGTGCTAGTGAGTAGCGCAGTCATAGAGTTGAGTTGATTCCAGAGCAGATCCACAACTGACTGCAGAACGTCACTTGGCAGCGACTCCGCGTGAATACTGTGCACAAACATGACCGTAGCGTTGCTCAGGGATCAGTCCTGCCCGTGGCTAGCCAACGTATCACAAACACAAATAACACAAATGCCCAATTGCCCAGGTGACTTTGCCTTTGACATATGACTCCGATATTCAATAAACTTCTAGAGATTGTCGAGATATATGTTCATGCAACAATTCACCAAGCTAAGTGCAGTGGTTCATAAGTTATCGCGTTAACACAGAAAAAGTAGTATAGCTATGACCCTGAAAACAGTACTGCTGTCACTTCCGTGGGCAGTAATAACTAAGAAAAATAAGTAAGTAAGTCGCAAGTGATTTTATATAGCACACCAACGCCAGAAGAAACTTTAATGTGCCGCATCACAGCTTGTGCGATAGCAACAAGCTGTTGTAAAAGCGATGTGCCAAGTCAATGGGAAGGCCAAAATTTCGACCCCCCACTGCTCCCACATTTTTCAACCGATTTTAATGAAACTCAAAACAAGAAAGATATCCGGGATACGACCCCACATGCAAAATTTGGTGGAAGTGGGACGACGGGAAGAGGGTCTGCGTAGAGAGGGCATTTTCAGCTACTTTTTGTGTTCTATCTATCTATCCTTTTTGTGTATTCTTGCTCACGCCTACAGGTCACACCAGAAGACCGATCACGACCGTTTATGGCTCAAAACGCATGTTTCCGCGTAAGTAGGGCTTTTTGAAAATCTCAGTGATAAAAAAAGTTTCGGGGTCAAAACTCCCCAAAAACATGATTTTGGGGGCCTGAAGAGGCATTTAAGCCAAATTTGTGCGAAATTTTCAAATCGCGATATCTTGAAAAGTACGCACTCGATCAACACAAAATTTGAAGGGGAATTTCAAATGCACAAATGGACTTCGTGGGTGGTCCAGCATTACAAAATTATAATTCAAGATGGCGGCGGCCGCCATCTTGGATTTTTGCACAAACAGCAATAACTCAGCCACCGATTGACGTAGATGAATGAAATTTTGCAATAATGTTGCCGGCTGCTACCAGAAGTAGATCGAGTGACCAAAATCGACAAAAAATTATAAATTCAAGATGACGGCGGCCGCCATTTTGAATTCAGTTTATCACTCATAACTTAGTTGACATTGCACGTACTTGCACAAAATTTCATATGCAAGCTAAGTTTGACGTTCTACTAAAATCGAACAAAAATGAAATTTAACATGGCGACGGCCACCATTTTGTATTTTAACACAAAGCATAACAAATAGGCTGCCGACTGAAAAAGGTACATAAAATTTTGCAGGAACGTGGTTAGTTGCTACTGGTAATAAATCGCGTGACCAGAATCGAGAAAAGTAGTAAATTCAAGATGGCGGTGGTCACCATTTTAAATGTCGTTCATCACTTATAACTGCTTTTTCACCCATCTGCATGAAATTTGGTATGTAGACTAAATTCGCTGTCGCATACACAAACTTCCTATCACAGGCTGCGCGGTAACGCCAGCCCTGTTGTGACCAGCCATTTCAATAGGAAACTCCAAAATTTGACCCCTCATATTTCCCAAACCCCTTAATTTTTCCACACCAAAATTTGCACAAATGATTACGTCCAGCATATCTCCTGATGTGCAAAATTTGCTGAAAAACCGTTTACGGGGGGCTTCCCCACGAATAGGTGAAATATAACGCTTGCGTGACTTTTTGTGCCTTCCCTTTCCTTTCCTTTTTTTCTTGCCATCCTCTACAGAAAAAATGACTGAACTGATTTTAACGCACGATGGCTCATATGACGCGGTTTCGCGTAAGGAAGTGATTATTGGGGGTTACAAAATTTAAATTCAACATTTTCAACTATTTTTTCACAAAAATATGAAAAATTACAATGGCGCCTATGGGGAAAATTAGACAATGCTTTAAACTGTCATAACTACGGCTATGTATAAGAT
>Ga0209367_1003994_pt1 | contig 20233 bp, 12 predicted proteins | sample WorMetLIZISLAND2_FD_187412 | JGI IMG/M metagenome (GOLD analysis project Ga0209367, IMG submission 187412) | Marine gutless worms symbiont microbial communities from Max Planck institute for Marine Microbiology, Germany - Olavius geniculatus... ...
AGCCGAAACTGTTGAGAAAACACGCAAGCCAAAATGCTGCAGGGGTCAAAATATTACAAGCACATGCAGCTATATTTATTCCATTAGTACTAACAGAAAAAAATATTACAATGCTAGCGAAAGACTTTCATTTTTCCACAAATGCGAGAATACGTTCTGCAGCCTCAACTTGAATATAGCTGTAGCCTAACTGTTGGAAGTCACACAAGCCACAATGACGAATGGGTTAAAATATCGCAAAAAACATTTGACAGTCTTTGATTTGAACCGTGCTAACAGAAAAAAAATATTAAAAATGCGACAGTAATACTTTTATTTTGCCACACAAACGAGAATACGGTCTACTGCTTCATCATGAATAAAGCAGTAATTGTTGGAAATCAACAAGCCAGAATAACGAATGGGTCAAAATATCACAATGAACCTTTGAGAGTCTTTTATTTTAGCCGAATTAACAAAAAAAGTATTGAAAATGCGTGAGTAAAACTTTCATTTTTTCACACAAGCGAGAATACGGTCTAGTGCAGATTCTTGCATGTAGCCGAAACTGTTAAGAAAAAAACGCAAGTTACAATGCCGTAAGAATCAAAATTTTACAAGAAACTAGTAGCTATATTTGTTTTATTTGTACTAACCGAAAAAATATTTTAAATGCGAATGTAAGACTTTTATTTTGAAACACAAGCGAGAATTCGGTCTACTGCCGGTTCTTGCATGTAGCCGAAACTGTTGAGAAAACACGCAAGCCAAAATGCTGCAGAAATCAAAATATTACAAGCACATGCAGCTATATTTATTCCATTAGTACTAACAGAAAAAAGTATTTAAAATGCTAGCGTAAGACTTTTTTTTGCCACACAAGCGAGAATACGTTCTGCAGCTTCATCTTGAATATAGCTGTAAGCTAACTGTTGGAAGTCACACAAGCCACAATGACGAATGGGTCAAAATATCGCAAAAAACATTTGACAATCTTTGATTTGAGCCGTGCTAACTGAAAAGAATATTGAAAATGCGAGAGTAATACTTTTATTTTGCCACAAATCGAGAATACGCTTTACCGCCTCATCATGAATATAGCCGTAATTGTTGGAAATCAACAAGCCACAAAGAGGTATGAATCAAAATATTGTAAAAAACCTCTAGGAGTTTTTTTATTTCAGCCGTATTAACAAAAAAGTATTAAAAATGTGAGAGTAAAACTTTCATTTTGCCACACAAGCGAGAATACGGTCTAGTGCCGGTTCTTGCATGTAGCCGAAACTGTTGAGAAAACGCGCAAGCCAGAATGCTGCGGGAATCAAATTATCACAAGCACATGCAGCTATATTTATTCCATTTGTACTAACCGAAAAAAATATTTAAAATGCAAGCGTAATATTTTCATTTTTTTACACAATCGAAGATACGGTCTACAGGCTCATCTTGAATATAGCCGTTGGCTTAACTGTTGGAAGTCACACAAGCCACAATGACGAATGGGTCGAAATATCGCAAAACATTTGACACTCTTTGATTTGAGCCGTGTTAAAAGAAAAAAGCTATTGAAAATGCAGGAGTAAGATTTTCATTTTGCCACATCGGCTAGAATACGGTCTACAACCGATTCTTACATAAAGCCGAAACTGCTAAAAATAAACGCAACCACAATGCTGCAAACGTCAAAATATCACAAGAAACATGTAGCTATATTTATTTCATTTGTACTAGCAAAAAAGTATTTAAAATGCGAGCGTAAAACTTTCATTTTGCCACACAGCGATAATACGGTCTACAGCTTCATCTCGAATATAGCTGTAGCCTAACTGTTGGAAGTCACACAAGCCACAATGACGAATGGGTTAAAATATCGCAAAGAGCATTTGACAGTCTTTGATTTAAACCGTGCTAACAGAAAAAATATTGAAAATGCGACAGTAATACTTTTATTTTGCCACACAAGCGAGAATACGGTCTACTGCTTCATCATGAATAAAGCCGTAATTGTTGGAAATCAACAAGCCAGAATAACGAAAGGGTCAAAATATTACAAAGAACCTTTGAGAGTCTTTTATTTTAGCCGAATTAACAAAAAAAGTATTGAAAAAGCGAGAGTAAAACTTTTATTTTGCCACACAAGCGAGAATACGGTCTAGTGCAGGTTCTTGCATGTAGCCGAAACTGTTGAGAAAACACGCAAGCCAGAATGCTGCAGGGGTCAAAATATTACAAGCACATGCAGCTATATTTATTCCATTAGTACTAACAGAAAAAAGTATTACAATGCTAGCGAAAGACTTTTATTTTTTCACACAAGCGAGAATACGTTCTGCAGCCTCATCTTGAATATAGCTGTAGGCTAACTGTTGGAAGTCACACAAGCCACAATGACGAATAAGTCAAAATATCGCAAAAAACATTTGACAATCTTTGATTTGAGCCGTGCTAACAGAAAAAAATATTGAAAATGCGACAGTAATACTTTTATTTTGCCACAAAAGCGACAATACGCTCTACCGCTTTATCATGAATATAGCCGTAATTGTTGGAAATCAACAAGCCACAATGAGGAATGAGTCAAAATATCGCAAAGAATTTTTAAGAGTTTTTTATTTCAGCCGTATTAACAAAAAAATATTGAAAATGCGAGAGTAAAACTTTCATTTTGCCACACAAGCGAGAATACGGTCTAGTGCAGGTTCTTGCATGTAGCCGAAACTGTTGAAAAAAAAACGCAAGTTACAATGCCGTAAAAATCAAAATTTTACAAGAAACCAGTAGCTATATTTGTTTTATTTGTACTAACAAAAAAAATATTTAAAATGCGAGTGTAAGACTTTCATTTTGCCACACAAGCGAGAATACGGTCTACTGCCGGTTCTTGCATGTAGCCGAAACTGTTGAGAAGACACGCAAGCCAAAATGCTGCAGAAATCAAAATATTACAAGCACATGCAGCTATATTTATTGCATTAGTACTAACAGAAAAAAGTATTTAAAATGCTAGCGTAAGACTTTTATTTTTCCACACAAGCGAAAATACGTTCTGCAGCCTCATCTTGAATATAGCTGTAGCCTAACTGTTGGAAGTCACACAAGCCACAATAACGAATGGGTCAAAATATTGCAAAAAACATTTGACAGTCTTTGATTTGAGCCGTGCTAACAGAAAAAAATATTAAAAATGCGACAGTAATACTTTTATTTTGCCACAAAAAGCGAGAATATGCTCTACCGCCTCATCATGAATATAGCCGAAATTGTTAAAAATCAACAAGCCACAATAAGGAGTGGGTCAAAATATCGCAAAGAACCTTTGAAAGTCTTTTATTTCAGCCGTATTAACAAAAAAGTATTGAAAATGCGAGAGTAATACTTTCATTTTGCCACAGAAGCGAGAATACGGTCTAGTGCAGGTTTTTGCATGTAGCCGAAACTTTTGAAAAAACACGCAAGCCAGAATGCTGCAGGGGTCAAAATATTACAAGCACATGCAGCTATATTTACTCCATTAGTACTAACAAAAAAGTATTTAAATTGCTAGCGTAAAACTTTTATTTTGCCACACAAGCGAGAATACGTTCTGCAGCCTCATCTTGAATATAGCTGTAGCCTGAATGTTGGAAGTCACACAAGCCACAATGACGAATGGGTCAAAATATCGCAAAAACCATCTGACAGTTTTTGATTTGAGTTGTGCTAACTGAAAAAAAATATTGAAAATGCGAGAGTAATACTTTTATTTTGCTACAAAAGCGAAAATACGCTTTACCGCCTCATCATGACTATAGCCGTAATTGTTGGAAATCAACAAGCCGCAATGAGGAATGGGTCAAAATATCGCAAAAAACATCTAAGTGTTTTTTATTTTAGCCGTATTAACAAAAAAGTATTGAAAATGCGAGAGTAAAACTTTCATTTTGCCACACAAGCGAGAATACGGTCTAGTGCAGGTTCTTGCATGTAGCCGAAACTGTTGAGAAAACGCGCAAGCCAGAATGCTGGGGGGTCAAAATATCACAAGCACATGCAGCTATATTTAATCCATTTGTACAAACAAAAAAAAGTATTTAAAATGCAAGCGTAATACTTTCATTTTTTTACACAATCGAAGATACGGTCTACAAGCTCATCTTGAATATAGCCGTTGGCTTAACTGTTGAAAGTCACACAAGCCACAATGACGAATGGGTCGAAATATCGCAAAAACATTTGAAACTCTTTGATTTGAACCGTGTTAACAGAAAAAAGCTATTGAAAATGCAGGAGTAAGATTTTCACTTTGTCACACCGGCGAGAATGCGGTTTACAACCGATTCTTACATAAAGCCGAAACTGTTGAAAATAAACGCAAGCCACAATGCTGCAAAAATCAAAATATCACAAAAAACATTTAGCTACATTTATTTCATTTGTACTAGCAAAAAAGTATTTAAAATGCGAGCGTAAAACTTTCATTTTGCCACACAGCGATAATACGGTCTACAGCTTCATCTCGAATATAGCTGTAGCCTAACTGTTAAAAGTCACACAAGCCACAATGACGAATAAGTCAAAATATATTGCAAAAAACATTTGACAGTCTTTGATTTGAGCCGTGCTAACAGAAAAAAATAATGAAAATGCGACAGTAATACTTTTATTTTGCCACACAAGCGAGAATACGGTCTACTGCCTCATCATGAATATAGCCGTAATTGTTAGAAAACAACAAGCCACAATGACGAATGGGTCAAAATATTGCTAAGAACTTTTGAGAGTTTTTTATTTTAACCGAATTAACAAAAAAAGTATTGAAAATGCGAAAGTAAAACTTTTATTTTCTCACACAAGCGAGAATACGGTCTAGTGCAAATTCTTGCATGTAGCCGAAACTGTTGAAAAAAAACGCAAGTTACAATGCCGTAGGAATCAAAATGTTACAAGAAGCTAGTAGCTATATTTGTTTTATTTGTACTAACCAAAAAAATATTTAAAATGCGAGTGTAAAACTTTCATTTTGCCACACAAGCGCGAATACGGTCTACTGCCGGTTCTTGCATGTAGCCGAAACTGTTGAGAAAACACGCAAGCCAGAATGCTGCAGGAATCAAAATATTACAAGCACATGCAGCTATATTTATTCCATTAGTACTAACAAAAAAAAGTATTTAAAATGCTGGCGTAAGACTTTTTTTTGCCACACAATCGAGAATACGTTCTGCAGCGTCATCTTGAATATAGCTGTAGCCTAACTGTTGGAAGTCACACAAGCCACAATGACGAATAAGTCAAAATATCGCAAAAAACATTTGACAATCTTTGATTTAAGTTGTGATAACAGAAAAAAAGTTATTGAAAATGCGAGAGTAATACTTTTATTTTGCCACAAAAGCGAAAATACGCTCTACCGCCTCATCATGAATATAGCCGTAATTGTTGAAAATCAACAAGCCACAATGAGGAATGGGTTAAAATATCGCAAAAAACATCTAAGTGTTTTTTATTTCAGCCGTATTAACAAAAAAATATTGAAAATGCGAGAGTAAAACTTTCATTTTGCCACACAAGCGAGAATACGGTCTAGTGCAGGTTCTTGCATGTAGCCGAAACTGTTGAGAAAACGCGCAAGCCAAAATGCTGTGGGGGTCAAAATATCACAAGCACATGCAGCTATATTTATTCCATTTTTACTAACAGAAAAAAATATTTAAAATGCAAGCGTAATACTTTCATTTTTTTACACAATCGAAGATACGGTCTACAAGCTCATCTTGAATATAGCTATTGGCTTAACTGTTGAAAGTCACACAAGCCACAATGACTAATGGGTCGAAATATCGCAAAAACATTTGACACTCTTTGATTTGAGCCGTGTTAACAGAAAAAAGCTATTGAAAATGCAGGAGTAAGATTTTCATTTTGTCACACCGGCGAGAATACGGTTTACAACCGATTCTTACATAAAGCCGAAACTGTTGAAAATAAACGCAAGCCACAATGCTGCAAAAGTCAAAATATCACAAAAAACATGTAGCTACATTTATTTCATTTGTACTAGCAAAAAAGTATTTAAAATGCGAGCGTAAAACTTTCATTTTGCCACACAGCGATAATACGGTCTACTGCCTCATCATGAATATAGCCGTAATTGTTAGAAAACAACAAGCCACAATAACGAATAGGTCAAAATATCGTTAAGAACTTTTGAGAGTCTTTCATTTTAGCCGTATTTATAAAAAAAGTATTGAAAATGCGAGAGTAAAACTTTCATTTTCTCACACAAGCGAGAATACGGTCTAGTGCAAATTCTTGCATGCAGCCGAAACTGTTGAGAAAAAAACGCAAGTTACAATGCCGTAGGAATTAAAATTTTACAAGAAACTAGTAGCTATATTTGTTTTATTTGTACTAACCAAAAAAATATTAAAAATGCGAGTGTAAGACTTTCATTTTGCGACACAAGCGAAAATACGGTCTACTGCCGGTTCTTGCATGTAGCCGAAACTGTTGAGACAACACGCAAGCCAGAATGCTGCAAGAATCAAAATATTACAAGCACATGCAGCTATATTTATTCTATTAGTACTAACAGAAAAAAGTATTTAAAATGCTAGCGTAAGACTTTTTTTGCCACACAAGCGAGAATACGTTTTGCAGCCTCATCTTGAATATAGCTGTAGCCTAACTGTTGGAAGTCACACAAGCCACAATGACGAATGGGTCAAAATATCGCAAAAAACATTTGACAATTTTTGATTTGAGCCGTGATAACAGAACAAAATATTGAAAATGCGACAGTAATACTTTTATTTTGCCACAAAAGCGAAAATACGCTCTACCGCCTCATCATAAATATAGCTGTAATTGTTGAAAATCAACAAGCCACAATAAGAAATAAGTCAAAATATCGCAAAGAACCTTTAAGAGTTTTTTATTTTAGCTGTATTAACAAAAAAATATTGAAAATGCGAGAGTGAAACTTTCATTTTGCCACACAAGCGAGAATACGGTCTAGTGCAGGTTCTTGCATGTAGCCGAAACTGTTAAGAAAAAACGCAAATTACAATGCCGTAGGAATCAAAATTTTACAAGAAACCAGTAGCTATATTTGTTTTATTTGTACTAACAAAAAAAATATTAAAAATGCGAGTGTAAGACTTTTATTTTGCCACACAAGCGAGAATACGGTCTACTGCCGGTTCTTGCATGTAGCCGAAACTGTTAAGAAGACACGCAAGCCAGAATGCTGCAAGAATCAAAATATTACAAGTACATGCAGCTATATTCATTCCATTAGTACTAACAGAAAAAAAGTATTTAAAATGCTAGCGTAAGACTTTTATTCTGCCACACAAGCGAGAATACGTTCTGCAGTTTCATCTTGAATATAGCTGTAGCCTAACTGTTGGATGTCACACAAGCCACGATGACGAAGGGGTCAAAATATCGCAAAAAACATTTGACAATCTTTAATTTGAGCCGTGATAACAAAAAAAAATATTGAAAATGCGACTGTAATACTTTTATTTTGCCACAAAAGCGAAAATACGCTCTACCGCATCATCATAAATATAGCCGTAATTGTTGAAAATCAACAAGCCACAATGAGGAATGGGTCAAAATATCGCAAAGAACCTTTAAGAGTTTTTTATTTTAGCCGTATTAACAAAAAAATATTGAAAATGCGAGAGTGAAACTTTCATTTTGCCACACAAGCGAGAATACGGTCTAGTGCAGGTTCTTGCATGTAGCCGAAACTGTTAAGAAAAAAACGCAAGTTACAATGCCGTAGGAATCAGAATTTTACAAGAAATTAGTAGCTATATTTGTTTTATTTGTACTAACAAAAAAAATATTAAAAATGCGAGTGTAAGACTTTCATTTTGCCACACAAGCGAGAATACGGTCTACTGCCGGTTCTTGCATGTAGCCGAAACTGTTGAGAAAACACGCAAGCCAGAATGCTGCAAGAATCAAAATATTACAAGCACATGCAGCTATATTTATTCCATTAGTACTAACAGAAAAAAGTATTTAAAATGCTAGCGTAAGACTTTTTTTGCCACACAAGCGAGAATACGTTCTGCAGCCTCATTTTGAATATAGCTGTAGCCTAATTGTTGGAAGTCACACAAGCCACAATGACAAATGGGTCAAAATATCGCAAAAAACCTCTGACAGTTTTTGATTTGAGACGTGCTAACAGAAAAAAAGCTATTGAAAATGCGAGAGTAATACTTTTATTTTGCCACAAAAGCGACAATACGCTCTACCGCCTCATCATGAATATAGCCGTAATTGTTGGAAATCAACAAGCCACAATGAGGAATAAGTCAAAATATTGCAAAGAATCTCTAAGAGTCTTTATTTCAGCCGTATTAACAAAAAAGTATTGAAAATGCGAGAGTAAAACTTTCATTTTGCCACACAAGCGAGAATACGGTCTAGTGCCGGTTCTTGCATGTAGCCGAAACTGTTGAGAAAACGCGCAAGCCAAAATGCTGCGGAGGTCAAAATATCACAAGCACATGCAGCTATATTCATTCGATTTGTACTAACAGAAAAAAGTATTTAAAATGCAAGCGTAATACTTTTATTTTTTTACACAATCGAAGATACGGTCTACAAGCTCATCTTGAATATAGCCGTTGGCTTCACTGTTGAAAGTCACACAAGCCACAATGACGAATGGGTCAAAATATTGCAAAAACATTTGACATTCTTTGATTTGAGCCGTGTTAACAGAAAAAAGCTATTGAAAATGCAGAAGTAAGATTTTCATTTTGCCACACCGGCGAGATTACGGTCTACAACCGATTCTTACATAATGCCAAAACTGTTGAAAATAACCGCAAGCCACAATGCTGTAAACGTCAAAATATCACAAAAATCATGTAGCTACATTTATTTCATTTGTACTAGCAAAAAAGTGTTTAAAATGCGAGCGTAAAACTTTCATTTTGCCACACAGCGATAATACGGTCTACAGCCTTATCTCGAATATAGCTGTAGCCTAACTGTTGGAAGTAACACAAGCCACAATGACGAATGGGTCAAAATATCGCAAAAAACATTTGACAGTCTTTGACTTGAGCCGTGCTAACAGAAAAAAATATTAAAAATGCAACAGTAATACTTTTATTTTGCCACATAAGCGAGAATACGCTCTACCGCCTCATCATGAATATAGTCGTAATTGTTGGAAATCAACAAGCCACAATGACGAATGGGTCAAAATATCGCAAAAAACCTCTAAGAGTTTTTTATTTCAGCCGTATTAACAAAAAAGTATTGAAAATGCGTGAGTAAAACTTTTATTTTGCCACACAAGCGAGAATACGGTCTAGTGCATGTTCTTTCATGTAGCCGAAACTGTTAAGAAAAAAAACGCAAGTTACAATGCCGTAGAAATCAAAATTTTACAAAAAACCAGCAGCTATATTTGTTTTATTTGTACTAACAACAAAAATATTTAAAATGCGAATGTAAGACTTTCATTTTGCCGAAACTGTTGAGAATACACGTTAGCCAGAATGCTGCAAAGGTCAAAATATTACAAGCACGTGCAGCTATATTTATTCCATTAGTACTAACAAAAAAAAGTATTTAAAATGCCAGCGTATAACTTTCATTTTGCCACACAAGCGAGAATACGTTCTGCAGCCTCATCTTGAATATAGCTGTAGCCTAACTGTTGAAAGTCACACAAGCCACAATGACGAATGGGTTAAAATATTGCAAAGAACATCTGACAGTCTTTGATCTAAACCGTGTTAACAAAAAAAAGGATTGAAAATGCGAGCGTAAGACTTTCATTTTGCCATACAAGCGAGAATACGGTCTACAGTTTCATCTTGAAACTAGCTGTAGGCTTAACTGTTGGAAGTCACACAAGCCACAGTGACGAATGATTTGAACCGAGTTAACAAAAAAACTTATTGAAAATGCGACAGTAATACGTTTATTTTGCCACACAAGCGAGAATACGGTCTACTGCCGGTTTTTGCATGTAGCCGAAACTATTAAGAAAAAACGCAAGCCACAATGCTCTAGCGGTCAGAATATCACTTAGAACATGCAGCTGTATTTAGTCCATTTGTATTAATAGAAAAAAGTATTGAAAATGCGAGCGTAAGACTTTCGTTTTGCCACACAAGCGATAATACGGTCAACAGCCTCAGCTTGAATATAGCCGTAACTGTTGCAACTCACGTACAAGCCACAATGACAAATAAATCAAAACATCGCAAAAAACATCTGACAGTCTTTTATTAAGCCGTGCTAACAGTAGCAAATATTGAAAATGCGACAGTAATACTTTCATTTTGCCACACAAGCGAAAATACGGTCTACAGCCTCATCTTGAATATAGCCGTAGGCCTAACTTTTGGAAGTCACACAAGCCACAATGACGAATAAGTCAAAATATTGTAAAAAACATCTGACAATCTTTGCTTTGAACCGTGTTAACTGAAACAAATATTGAAAATGCGAGAGTAATACTTTCATATTGTTACACAAGTGAGAATACAGTCTACAGTCGGTTCGTACATATAGCCGAAACTGTTAAGAAAAAACGCAAACTATAATGCTGTAAAAGTCAAATTACCAAAAAAACATGTAGCAATATTTATTTTATTTGTATTAGCAGAAAAAAACTATTGAAAATGCGAGAGTAATACTTTTATTTTAATAATCTGACTTGTAAAACGCCAGTATGTGCTAAAAAGACTTCAGTGGCAAAATGCAGGAGTAAGATTTTCATTTTGCCACACCGGCGAGATTACGGTCTACAACCGTTTCTTACATAATGCCAAAACTGTTGAAAATAACCGCAAGCCACAATGTTGCAAACGTCAAAATATCACAAAAATCATGTAGCTACATTTATTTTATTTGTACTAGCAAAAAAGTGTTTAAAATGCGCCACAATGACGAATGGGTCAAAATATCGCAAAAAACCTCTAAGAGTCTTTTATTTCAGCCGTATTAACAAAAAAGTATTGAAAATGCGTGAGTAAAACTTTTATTTTGCCACACAAGCGAGAATATGATTTACTGCCGATTCTTGCATGTAACCAAAACTGTTAAATATAAACGCAAGAGACAATGCTGCAAAGGTCAATATCTTACCAGAAACATTTAGCTGTATTTATTAAATTTGTATTAGCAAAAAAGTATTTAAACTGCGAGCGTAAAACTTTCATTTTGACACACTCCGAGAATACGGTCTACAGCCTATTCTTGAATATAGCCGTAGCTTAACTGATGGAAGTCACACAAGCCACAATAACGAATGGGTCGAAATATTGCAAAAACATCTGACACTTTTTGATTTGAGCCGTGTTAACAAAAAAAAGCTATTGAAAATTTTAGAGTAAGACTTTTATTTTGCCATACACGCGAGAATACGGTCTACAGCTGATTCTTACATGTAGCCGAAACTGTTAAAAAAACGCAAGCCACAATGCTACAGGGGTCAAAATATCACAAGGGACGTGTAGCTATATTTATTTTATTTGTACTAACACTAAAATATTAAAAATTCGAGCGTAAAACTTTTATTTTGTTATACAAGCGAGAATAAGGTCTACAGCTTCATTTTAAATATAGCTATAACTGTTTCAAGTCAGACAAGCCACAATGACAAATGGGTCAAAATATCGCAAAAGAATATCTCATAATCTTTGATTTGAGCAATGCTAACAAAAAAAAATGTTGAAAATGCGACAGTAATACACTCATGTTGTTACACAAGCGTAAATACGGTCTACTGCCTCATCTTGAACATAGCCATAACTGTTGGAAATCAACAAGCCACAATGACGAATGGGTCAAAATATCGCAAAGAACTTTTGAGAGTTTTTTATTTCAACCGTATTAACAAAAAAAGTATTAAAAATGCGACAGTAATACTTTCATTTTGTCACACAAGCGAGAATAAAATCTACTGCCGGTTCTTGCATGAAGCCGAAACTCTCGAAAAAAACGCAAGCCAGATTGCTGTAGGAATCAAAATGTTACAAAAAACATGTAGCAGTATTTATTTCATTCGTACTGACAGAAAAAAGTATTCAAAATGCGAGCGCAAAACTTTCATTTTGCCACACTAGCGATTATACGGTTTAGAGCTTCATCTTGAATATAGCCGTAACTGTTGGAAGTCACACAAGCCACAATGACGAATAAGTCAAAAGTATTTTAAATGCGAGCGTAAGACTTTCATTTTGCCACACAAGCGAAAATACGGTCTACAGCCTCATCTTGAATATAGCCGAAACTGTTGTAAGTCACACAAGTCACAATGACGAATGGGTTTAAATATTGCAAAAAGCACTTGACAGTCTTTGATTTTAACCGTGTTAACAGAAAAAAGCATTGAAAGCGAAAACACGGTCAACCGCCGGTTTGTGCATGTAGCCGAAACTGTTGAAAAAAAACGCAATCCACAATGCTCTAGCAATCAGAATATCACTTAGAACATGCAGCTGTATTTAGTCTATTTGTAGTAACAAAAAAAAGTATTGAAAATGCGAGCGTAAGATTCTCGTTTTGCCATACAAGCGATAATACGGTCAACAATCTCAGCTTGAATATAGCCGTAACTGTTGCAACTCACGTACAAGCCACAAGGACAAATAAGTCAAAACATCGAAAAAAAACATCTGACAGTTTTTTGTTTAAGCCGTGTTAACAGAAACAAATATTGAAAATGCGACAGTAATACTTTAATTTTGCCACACAAGCGAGTATACGATCTACTGCCAGTTCATGCATGTAGCCGAAACTGTTGAGAAAAAACGCAAGCCACAATGCTGTAAAACTCAAAATATTACAAGGAACATGTTGCTATATTTATTTTATTTGTAGTGACAGAAAAAAGTATTTAAAATGTAAGCGTAAGACTTTCATTTTGCCAAACAAGCGAAAATACGGTCTACAGCCTAATCTTGAATATAGCCGCAGGCCTAATTGTTGGATGTTACACAAGCCACGATGACGAATAAATATTGCAAAAACATTTGACAGTCTTTAATTTGAACCGTGCTAACAGAAAAAAAGAATTAAAAATGCGAGCGTAAAATTTTCATTTTGCCACACATGCGAGAATACGGTCTACAGCCTCATCTTGAACATAGCCGAAGGCTTAACTGTTAGAAGTCAAAAAATGTTGAAAATGCGACAGTAATACTTTTATTTTGGCACACAAGCGAGAATACGGTATACTGCCTCATCTTGAATATAGCCGTAACTATTGGAAGTCAACAAGATACAATAATGAATGAATCAAAATATCGCAAAGAATTTCTGAGCCGTATTAACAAAAAAAAAGTAATGAAAATGCGAGAGTAATACTTTTATTTTGTCACGCAAGCGAGAATACGGTCTAATGCCGGTTCTTGCATGTAGCCAAAACTGTTGAGAAAAAAACGCAAGCCACAATATTGCAGGAGTCAAAATATTACAAAAAACCTGTAGCTCTATTTGTTTTATTTGTTCTAAAAAATAAAATTATTGAAAATGCGAGCGTAACACTTTTATTTTGCCACACAAGCGACAATACGGTCTACAGCCTCATTTTGAATATAGCCGTAGGATTAACTGTTTAAAAGTCGCTCAAGCCACAATGACGAATTGGTCAAAATATCGCAAAGAACATCTGACAGTCTTTGCATTCAACCGTGTTAACAGAAACAAATATTGAAAATGCAAGAGTAAAACTTTCATTTTGCACACAAGCGAGAAAACGGTCTAGTGCCGGTTCTTGCATGCAGCCGAAACTGTTGAGAAAACACGCGAGACAGAATGCTGCAGGAATCAACATATCACAAGCACATGCAGCTTTATTTATTCCATTTGTAATAACAAAAAAAAGTATTTAAAATGCGAGCGAAAAACTTTTATTTTGCCACACAATCGAAGATACGGTCTACAGCCTCATCTTGAATATTGCCGTAGGCCTAACTGTTGAAAGTCACACAAGCCACAATAACGAATGGGTCAAAATATCGCAAAAACATTTGACAGTGTTTGCTTTAAACCATGTTAACTGAAACAAATATTGAAAATTCAAGAGTAAGATTTTCATTTTGCCACACAGGCGAGAATACGGTCTACTGTCGGTTGGTGCATATAGCCGAAACTGTTAAGAAAAAACGCAAGCCATAATGCTGTAAGAGTCAAAATATCACAAGAAACATGTAGCAATATTTATTTCATTCGTACTAGCAAAAAAGTATTTAAAATGCGAGCGTAAAACTTTCATTTTGCAGCACAGCGAAAATACGGTCTACAGCCCCATTTTGAATATAGCCGTAGCCTAACTGATGGAAGTCACACAAGCCACAATAACGAATGGGTCGAAATATTGCAAAAACATCTGATACACTTTGATTTGAGCCGAGTTAACAAAAAATGCTATTAAAAATTCCAGAGTAAGACTTTCATTTTGCCACACAGTCGAGAATACGGTCTACAGCCGATTCTTACAAATAGACGAAACTGTTGAAAATAAACGCAAGCCACAATGCTACAGAATTCAAAATATCACAAGGGACGTGCAGCTATATAAGTCAACAAACCATAATGACGAATGGGTCAAAAAATCGCAAAGAACCTCTAAGAGTCTTTTTTGTTTTAGCCGTATTAACAAAAAAAAGTATTCAAAATGCGACAGTAATACTTTGCGTTTTTTCTCAAGAGTTTCGGCTACATGCAAGAACCGGCAGTAGACCTTATTCTCGCTTGTGTGACGTCATTGTGGCTTGTTGACTTCCAACAGTTACGGCTATATTCAAAATGAGGCAGTATGCCGTATTCACGCTAGTGTGGCAAAATAAGTGTATTACTGTCGCATTTTCAACATTTTTTTCTTTTAACACGGTTTCGATCAAAGACTGTCATGTGATTTTTGCAATATTTAAATTTATTCGTCATTTTTTTAACAGTTTCGGCTACATGCAAGAACCGGCAGTAGACCATATTCTCGCTTGTGTGACAAAATGAAAGTGTTACTCTCGCATTTTTAATACTTTTTTTGTTAATACGGCTTAAGTAAAAGAATCTCAGAGGTTATTGCGATATTTTGACCCATTCGTCATTGTGGTTTGTGTGACTAGAAACAGTTATAACTATATTCAGAATGAAGCTGTAGACCGTATTCTCGCTTGTATGGCAAAATAAAAGTTTTACGCTCGCATTTTAAATATTTTTTGTGTTAGTACAAATAAAATAAATATAGCTACACGTCCCTTGTGATATTTTGACCCCTGTAGCATTGCGGCTTTGTTTTTATTTTCAACAGTTTCGTCTACCTGTAAGAATCGGCTGTAGACCGTATTCTCGACTGTGTGGCAAAATGAAAGTCTTACTCTGTAATTTTTAATAGCTTTTTTTGTGAAATCGGTTCAAATCAAAGAGTGTCAGATGTTTTTGCAATATTTCGACCCATTTGTCATTGTGGCTTGTGTGACTTTTATCAGTTAAGCTACGGATATATTCTAGATGAGGCTGTAGACCGTATTCTCGCTGTGTGGCAAAATGAAAATTTTACGCTCGCATTTTCAATATTTTTTGCTAGTACAAATAAAACAAATATAGCTACATGTTTCTTGTAATATTTTGATTTCTGTAGCAATGTGGCTTGCGGTTATTTTCAACAGTTTTGGTTACATGCAAGAATCGACAGTAGACCATATTCTCGCTTGTGTGGCAAAATAAAAGTATTACTCTCGCATTTCCAATAGCTTTTTTGTTAGTACAAATAAAATAAATATTGCTACATGTTTTTTGTAATATTTTGACTCTTACAGCATTATGGCTTGCGTTTTTTCTTAACAGTTTCGGCTATATGCACGAACCGACAGTAGATAGTATTCTCGCTTGTGTGGCAATATGAAAGTATTACTCTCGCATTTTTAATATTTGTTTTTGTTAACACAGTTCAAAGCAAAGAATATCAGATATTTTTTTTCTCGATATTTTGACCCATTCGTCATTGTCGCTTGTGTGACTTTCAACAGTTAGGCCTACGGCTATATTCAAGATGAGGCTGTTGACCGTATCATCGATTGTGTGGCAAAATGAAAGTCTTCGCTTGCATTTTTGATACTTTTTTTTGTTAGTACTAATGGAATAAATATAGCTGCATGTGCTTGTGATATTTTGACTTTTGCAGCATTCTGGCTTGCGTGTTTCTCAACAGTTTCGGCTACATGCAAAAACCGGTAGTAGACCGTATTCTCGCTAGTGTGGCAAAATGAAAGTCTTACATTCGCATTTAAAATACTTTTTTTTGTTATTACAAATAAAATAAATACAGCTACAGTAACATTTGATTTCTACGGCATTGTAAATGCGTTTTTTTCTAAGCTACACGTCCCTTGTGATATTTTGATTCCTGTAGTATTCTGGCTTGCGTGTTTTCTCAACAGTTTCAGCTACATGCAAGAACCGGCACTAGACAGTATTCTCGTTTGTGTGGCAAAATAAAAGTTTTACACTCGCATTTTCACTACTTTTTTGGTTAATACGGTTGAAATAAAAAACTCTGAAAGGTTCTTTGCGATATTTTGACCCATTCGTCATTGTGGTATGTTGATTTCTAACAATTACGGCTATATTCATGATGAAGCAGTAGACCGTTTTCTCGCCTGTGTGGCAAAATGAAAATCTTACTCTTGCATTTTTAACAGCTTTTTTCTGTTAACACGGCTCAAGACAAAGAGTGTCAAATGATTTTGCGATATTTTGACCCATTCATTTTGCAACCCTAGTGATTATACAGTCTAGAGCTTCATCTTGAATACATGCAGCTATATTTATTCCATTTGTACTAACGCAAAAAGTATTTAAAATGCGAGCGTAACACTTTCATTTTGTTACACAAGCGAGAATACGTTCTACAGCCTCATCTCGAATATAGCTGTAGCCTAACTGTTGGAAGTCACACAAGCCACAATGACGAATGACCCAAAATATCGCAAAAAACATTTGACAGTCTTTGATTTAAGCCGTGCTAACAGAAAAAAATATTAAAAATGCGAGAGTAATACTTTTATTTTGCCACGCAAGCGAAAATACGGTCTTCTGCCTCATCATATATATAGCCGTAATTGTTGAAAATCAACAAGCCACAATGACGAATGGGTCAAAACATCGCAAAAAACTTCTGAAAGTCTTTTATTTCAGCCGTATTAACAAAAAGCTATTGAAAATGCGAGAGTAAAACTTTCATTTTGCCACACAAGCGAGAATACAGTCTGGTGCAGGTTCTTGCATGTAGCCTAAACTGTTAAGAAAAAACGCAATTTACAATGCCGTAGGAGTCAGAATATTACAAAAAACAGCTTCATTTTGAATACAGCCGTAGGCCTAACTGTTTGGAAGTCACACAAGCCACAATGACAAATGGGTCAAAATATCGCAAAAAACATCTGACAGTCTTTGCTTTGAACCGTGTTAACAGATACAAATATTGAAAACGCGAGAGTAAAACTTTCTTTTTGCCACACAAGCGAAAATACGGTCTTGTGCCGGTTACTGCATGTAGCCGAAACTGTTAAAAAAAACGCAAGTTACAATGCCGTATAAGTCAAAATATTACAAAAAACCTGTGGCTATAATTGTTTTATTTGTAATAACTAAAAAAAAGTATTTAAAATGCGAGTGTAAGACTTTTATTTTGCCACACATGCGAGAATACGGTCTACTGCCGGTTATTGCATGTAGCCGAAACTGTTGAGAAAACACGCAAACCAAAATACTACAGAAGTCAAAATATCACAAGGGACGTGTAGCTATATTTATTTTGTTTGTACTAACACAAAAAATATTTAAAATACGAGCGTAAAATTTTTATTTTGCCACACAAGCGAGAATACGTTTTACTGCCGGTTTTTGCATGTAGCCGAAACTCTTGAGAAAAAACGCAAGCCACAATGCTGTAAAAATCAAAGTGTTACAAAGAACATGTAGTTGTATTTATTTCATTTGTACTAACAGAAAAAAGTATGTAAAATGCGAGCGTAAAACTTTCATTTTGCCACACTAGCGATTATACGGTTAAGAGCTTCATCTTGAATATAGCCGTAACTGTTGGAAGTCACACAAGCCACAATGACGAATGGGTCAAAATATCGCAAAAAACATATGACAGTTTTTGATGTGAGCCGTGCTAACAAAAAAAAATATTGAAAATGCGAGAGTAATACTTTTATTTTGCCACACAAGCGAGAATACGGTCTACTGCCTCATCATGAATATGGCCGTAATTGTTCGAAATCAACAAGCCACAATGACCAATGAGTCAAAATATCGCAAAGAACCTCTGGGAGTTTTTTATTTCAGCCGTAATTACAAAAATAATATTGAAAATGCAAGAGTAAAACTTTTATTTTACCACACAAGCGAGAATACGGTCTAATGCCGGTTCTTGCATGTAGCCGAAACTGTTGAGAAAAAACGTAAGTTACAATGACGAATAGATCAAAATATTGCAAAGAACATCTGAGAGTCTTTGGTTTAAGCCGTGTTAGCAGAAAAAAGTATTGAAAGTGCTAGAGTAATACTTTCATTTTGCCACATAAGCGAGAATACGGTCTACAGCCTCATCTTATAGCCTAAAATGTTGAGAAAAAACGCAGGCCGTAAATGTTGGACGTTACACAAGACACAATGACGAATGAATCAAAATATCGCAAAAAGTCATCTGACAGTTTTTGATTTGAGTTGAGTTAACAGAAAAAAAGTATCGAAAATACCAGAGTGATACATTCATTTTGCCACACAAGCGAGAATACGGTCTACTGCCGGTTCTTGCATGTAGCCGATACTGTTAAAAAAACACGCAAGCCACAATGCTGTAGGGGTCAGAATGTCACAAAAAACATGTAGCTGTATTTAGTCTATTTGTACTAACCGTAAAAAAATTTAAAATGCAGGCGTGAACCTTTTATTTTGCCACACAAGCGAGACTACGGTCTACAGCCTCATCTTGAATATAGCCGTAGGCCTAACTGTTGGAAGTCACACAAGCCACAATGACGAATGGTCAAAATAATGCAAAAAAACATTTGACAGTTTTTTTATTTAAACCGCGTTAACAGAAACAAATATTGAAAAATCGACAGTAATACTTTCATTTTGCCACGCAAGCGAGAATACGTTTTACTGCCGGTTCTTCATGTAGCCGAAACTGTTAAGAAAAAACGCAAGCCACAATGCTGTAAAAGTCAAAATATCACAAGGAACATGCAGCTATATTTATTTTATTTGTACTGGCAGAAAAAAATATTTAAAAAGTGAGCGTAAGACTTTCATTTTGCCACACAAGCGACAATACGGTCTACAGCCTCATCTTGAATACAGCCGTAAGATTAACTGTTTAAAAGTCACACAAGCCACAATGACGAATGGGTTAAAATATCGCAAAGAACATCTGACAGTCTTTGCATTAAAATTTTGTTAACAGCAAGCCACATTGCTGTAAGAATCAAAATGTTACAAAGTACATGTAGCAGTATTTATTTCATTTGTACTAACAAAAAAAAGTATTCAAAATGCTAGCGTAAGACTTTCATTTTGCCACACTAGCGATTATACGGTTTAAAGCTTCATCTTGAATATAGCCGTAACTGTTGGAAGTCGCACAAGCTACAAAGACGAATAAGTCAAATTATCGCAAAGAACATCTGACAGTCTTTTATTTAAGTCGCGTTAACAGAAAAAAGTGTCAAAAATGCGAGAGTAATACTTTCATTTCGCCACACAAAGGAGAATACGGTCTACAGCTTTATCTTAAATATAGCCGTAACTGTTTAAAGTCACAATGACGAATAGATTAAAATATTGCAAAAAGCATTTGACAGTCTTTGATCTAAACAGTGTTACCAAAAAAAAACATTAAAAATGCGAGCGTAAAATTTTTATTTTGCCACACTTGCGAAAATACGGTCTACAGCCTCATCTTGAATATAGCCGTCGGCCTACAGCTTCATCTTGAACATAGCCGAAGGCTTAACTGTTGGAAGTCACACAAGCCACAATGATAAATACGTCAAAATATCGCAAAAAACATCTGACAGTCTTTGATTTAAACCGAGTTAACAAAAAAAAGTATTGAAATTGCGACAGTAATACGTTTATTTTTTCACACAAGCGAGAATACGGTCTACTGCCGGTTCTTGCATGTAGCCGAAACTGTTGAGAAAAAACGCAAGCCACAATGCTGTAGCGGTCAGAATATAACATAGAACATGTAGCTGTATTTAGT
>Ga0209367_1003995_pt1 | contig 20232 bp, 14 predicted proteins | sample WorMetLIZISLAND2_FD_187412 | JGI IMG/M metagenome (GOLD analysis project Ga0209367, IMG submission 187412) | Marine gutless worms symbiont microbial communities from Max Planck institute for Marine Microbiology, Germany - Olavius geniculatus... ...
ATGCAGATCACCACGTTTAATCGTCAATTATCTGATTTGATCAGCCAATATTCGGCCATCAACTTGATGGGAGATTTGATGGACGATTAGTCGCTAATTGGCGATTGGAAAATGATAATTGAGATGATCCCTGATCAAGTCCCCAAGTTGATCAGAGACCTATTTGATCAATAGAGGAGCTCTATCCATTTTATTTCTTCACAAAACCCTATACATAGCATAAATTAATCAGTAAGCCTAGTTATTGATCGCCATGCCTGAAACTTTATTTTAGTGCGTGAACTGCCGTTCTGACCGGCGAAGTGAAGTGATGTTTCTGGTGCGAATAAGCAACAAAATGCAGATCACCACGTTTAATCGTCAATTATCTGATTTGATCAGCCAATATTCGGCCATCAACTTGATGGGAGATTTGATGGACGATTAGTCGCTAATTGGCGATTGGAAAATGATAATTGAGATGACCCCTGATCAAGTCCCCAAGTTGATCGGAGATCTATTTGATCGGCCATCAAATGTGCATGGAAAAAACAGGACCGTAGAAATGTTTATTACAACGTGACTAAATGGTAGCTGGGTTCAACTCCCGATCGGGTTGCTATCAAGTGATTAGTATGTGCATGAGTAAGACAGGTAAACTATCTCTGTACATAACCTACCACTCAAACCATCTCGGTGCGAAGCCTGCCAGTTAGGTTGACTCAGCCTTCTACCCTCTGTGGGATGGTAAAATGAGTACTGGCGGTGGTCACGCCCATAGCTAAAGAAGAAACGGCGAGTTCTGCGCAACAGTAGCTCCTGCGGCCAGGACTGCAAGCATACTGACCCAGTCGGTTAAAGGCGCTGGCTGTTGACTTGAGCCGGCCATCTGGCCGACCTGGGCTGTATGCTAGCTTAATTGGGCTTAGTACTGCGGTGGGTAACTGCCGGCAGGCAGGTGAACCACTGCGCTGGCTTCGCCCTCGCCGGCTCAAAACGCTGTAAAGGGGATGAGCTCCCATGCAACGGACCTAGCTGTCTATGCGAAATCTTCTTCTTCTCTTCTTCAAGTAAGCCTTCTATCGATCCAGGATAGATAAGTCGAGTAGAGCTCTGCCTGGCTGGTGTTAAGAAGTGGCATATTAGCCAGTGTTGGGTGAGGTGACACTGTGATCCCATATAGCAGGTGATGCTCGGTAAATCTAACAATGGATTCCTATGAAGAACTATTAGATTTAACCTGTTTGTAAAAACTAAAGTGCTGCTACACAACATGTGGCCAGCAGCACACTACAGGCAGTCCAGTGGCATGAGCTGATGAAACAGCAAAACGATTCAGCTACAGATTTCCATGCTAGTAAACAACTGGACATAACCTTTCTCCAATCAGCCATACAAGAGCTTCACAGAAGTCACAAAACTTGCATCATCATCATCATCATCATCAGCAACAGCGACAGATTTGCTGAAAACCATTCAGTGACTGACAACACAAATTCACTACACACTTACTATGACAGCTGTTAGAATTTACATCCAAGCTCGATACAAAATTTAAAAATAAAACAGTACGCCATAAAGACGAGAGAAATATTACTAACACAGGGACAAATTAATCTGAGATTAATAGGTATGCAGCGATGCAAAGTATAAATTTACCAGCAACTATGGCGGAAATTCGCCTCCATCGGCCCTCGACAGAGCTGTCGTCACCTTCGCTGGCAAACTGAAGGTTGACCGCTTCACGCAGCTGAGCATCTGCACCTTCGCCAATGCTAAAACAGTACGATATCAAACCAAATCTTAAAGGCCAGGTTGCACGAAAAAACGACATTGGCCAAATATGTGTAGACTGTAACACTAATTAATAATACGCTGATATAATGAATTGAGTGAAATGAAAACATCGCTTTAAAGTAATTTTCAAAGAAATGTCGTGCCAGCCGAACGCACCTGAACGTGCCACAATAATTGACGACGTCACTTTCAGAACGCTTTGTTGACACACTGACATTGGCATTGAAAACATAGTAAATCCGTTGGTTTTACTTGGAATAATGTCGATTTATAGTACAAGTAATAATGCACAGGTGACATCAGATATTACGTCACAGTTTATCCGTTTACTATTAGAGGGGTGTGATTTGTGAAATTAATGATGTGCTGGAATATTGTGCTTTTTAGTGGGTTAACTATTGATGAAAAAATTGGCTTTTTGGAGACTATTTGGCTGTAAATTAAGCCGCATTTGACCTCAAGGCAATAAAGCTAGTTAGCAACACTTCCGCAGGTGACGTCACAGTTGCGAAAATGGCCGAAGCCGTGTAAAGGGAAAATTGATTTTTGGAGTATTAAAATGTAGTAGCAACCAGAAGATTAATGAATATCGACAAATTAGCATTTGATTAAGCCAATTAGCACTTTATAACAGTTACGTAAAATGATGCGACTTGGACTTTAAACTTTCTAACATCACCACTGACATTAAAGGTGAGACTAAATTTACGGTCACAGTATCATAGAAAAACAAACTACGCCTACATCATGTCCACTGTCCCATAAAAAAGTAAGCCAATTTTATTTCTGTGATAACTCCGGCATCATCATCAGCAACTAAACACAAAGCATGAGAAGAGAATGCAGCTAACGAGAACTCACATCTTCTCCGCCAGCTGCAGTATCGTCTGGCCATCACTAATATCAGTCAGGCAGCTTACAGTGGAGGATGGTTCCGTTACAGCGTTTATCTGTACACATTCATAAGATACAGAGAATAGAAAATGTTGAGAAAGAAAAATGGCATTTGCCCGTACATTACAATGCATACAGAGTGTATTACACACATCATAAAGGGACACATGGACTAGCCAAGGCTGGGGTTCAAGATAAATCATGAAACTGATTACCATGCTAATTATATCATTCCCTCCACCTATCTCCACCTTTCCCTCACTTTTCTGTGGTTCCTGTCCTCTATTAAGGGTAAAGGTCGTCAATTTGTATAGCGCATAGTCGCGAGCATGCGCAGGCCTCTAATGCGCTTTCGTCACTAACCAGAGCCGCCTGCCACACGGCCACCGTGCAGACACAGGCTGGCGCAGCGGCCAGCTAGGCAACCCCAGTCAAGGTCCCCACTTTCCGTAACCCATATAAATGAGTTACTATGTCACAAAACCTGGCTCTTCGTAGAATAATTTGAACCAAATGTATCTGTCAGACTGTTCAGGCTTAACTGTTTCATTCTTTAGACAGCCAAATGGTTTAACTTTCCAGCAGCTTTGCTACTCAGGCAATTATGACTAATTCACTGATTGACTAAAACACAACAAAACCTCCAATTATTCACTGACTTATGTTCAAGTGCAAGAAAATATTTTTAAAAATTAGGCAAAAAATATCCGTGATGCAGTGACTGATAAGTAAACAAACAGGACAATAATCAAGCAGGATGACAATGACAACATGTATACTGGAATTCATTCATGGCTGCAAATATAATCACGAAATACTCAAAAATTCAGAACACGACTAACCCATTTGGCCAAAGTTTTCTTCTTCCGCTTCAGATCCATTCGTACTGCGCAATCAATGAAGTTACACCTCTATCCACACACAGTCAGCAAGACTTGAAACAAATGATATTTACTGATTAAGCAGACCAAAAATTGACAACACAAGCAATACCAATGCACATAAACAAATAAACTAAATTTTACCACCGGTAAATAAAGCAAACTGCAATCTTTACATAACCACCTAAAATGCTGAAAAATTCTAAGGGCATTTAAACATCTAATCATAGTAAAACTGGCGTAAAATCTGTTAGCAGTTTAAGTCCAGGCTGGTCTGACAGCACATTATGATACAGTCTCGATGTGTGGGTGGGGGATGATCTAAAACACGATGGGGTGGACAAGCAAGATGACAAGCCACTGCAACCGGCTCCCCATCTGATCTAAAAAAACGATGGGATATGACAGGCTGTGCTGACGGCCATATGACGGGCCCATTCTATATGACACAGTCCACACCTCCTTTGTTTAAAATGTTCTTTAATATCATCTATTTAATACTATTATTAACGTGCAGAAACAAACATTGGGTGAGGTGGGCAACTAAATAGTCATTTAATGGCAAGTTGTGTCAGGAATATTCGTGCCAAAAATTATCAAAATCTGATAACTGGTTTTCAAGTTACAGTCAAAAATGTCGGGGATGTTTTTTTGAGACACAGTGTATATATATAAGTCCCATAATCTGGCACAAAAAAACGTGTAAACAATGCGGAATGATTAAAAATGCAAAACTTTTGTTCGGGAATGTAAATTCTAGGATGAGATAGGCGACCTCAACGTAGTCATATTGCTAGCTTGACATCAGCTGTTCCGTTAGTTGTCATCACCCCTCCAGTGTAATAGTGCTACGGCGCTTGCACAGTGGGCGACGACTGACAATAGTTTGCCGATACAGGTCATTACTGCTGAATGTTTAAAGCCCTAACTAGCCTATAAGATCGAGACTCGAGAGGCAGGCATTACGCAACCTACTATCTTAAAAATTGCACTTTAGGAAGGCCTACAGAAAAAATTAGTGACCAAAGCATGATGATAATCTATTGGCCTATTGAGATCATGGATCTCAGTCTATTTTAGAACCTTTAGCTGGCATGAGATCTACACAGGGAATGTTAATCTGAATTCTGGAGCCAGCTACAAATACAATGCATTTCGACAGCGATCTCATCAGCGCCATTTTCTAGAACGAGATGGATGGCGATCTCATTCTAGAATCATTTCTACAATGAGATCGCTGATCTTAGGATGATGATAGGCCTGGTCTGAAGTATTCCGATCTTATTCCAGAATTCCCAGCTAGCAAGAGACATTGCACAGTGATCGATCTGGTCCTACAAAGCTCAAATTCCATGAGATATCATCCGAGCATTATTTTCTAGAACAAGAATGGCAATTTTATACTGTAGAATAATTTCTACAATGAAATCGCCAATCTCATTCTAGAACTGTCGCCTAGCATGATCGTACAGAGGGAGTGACATCCAGTGGCAGAACAGCCAAGCTGACCATCTCGGGACCCGATCTGTGGCGATCTCATCCTAGCAATTCTGCTGGTGCTTACGGCGAGATCGCCAATCTCATGCTAGCACTAACCGTTTGGAAAACAATAGAAGGTACTAGTGCATATTATAGCCACCAGAAAATGGATGGTTTTTGTTACAAATTCTGACTAGCAGTAGACTTACCGATGTTGAAATGTTGCTGTAAATTGCAAGCCGATGTTCATACATTAATATTAGGTGTCATTTATACGTGACTTTTGTTGTACTTAATGTATACACATAACGCTCAATATTTGTTGTTTATGTTCTCAACTCTTGATAGGTGGCGCTATAGTTTGTTTTATGGTTGAAAAAATAAGTAAGTAATGAAACACCATTCCAAGTCTCGTCAAAATTCGTGAGAACCGGATGTGACGTAGTTACACGGTGACCTTGTATGGCAGTGTGGGTGTGTGCTTGAGGTTACGTCAGCCTATACACCTGGTCATGTGATTACTTCAAGGTCTCTTGGCGGTGTCAGTGTAAACTGTAGACAGTAGAAACACGTGATTCTGTTTCATTTGGACGTTTTTGATCGTTTCGAGTTTGATAATGTCGACCGTTTGTGGCGATAACGTTAATTGTCAGTCATGCGTTTCTATAATTTGTCTAACAGTGCGGCGTACATTACTATGTCATTTTGAACAACTGCTGATGTGAATGATGTGGTGTGCTTTGTCATCTGGCTGCATAACGTAGGCCTACAATTGCTTTGGTTAAAGTTTGTTGTTTTTTTCTTTTAACGTTGCTTCAGAAGTGACTGAGATAGGTAGAATTAGTGTTGTTATGCATGTTTCAGACTAGTTTGATTATGAGAAACTGCAATTGATTGACATATCGCTACCCGACAATAAATTCGGGGTTTTGAGTGGGGAGAAACATTAATTCCTTCGCTCTTTATATGCTGCTTACTCAGTATCTGCAGTTGGTTGTTTTTCTCAGGGGCGTGGCAGTTTGATTTTGGTGTTTTTTGGCAATTTTTTATTCATTAGTGATTTACGTTACTGCTTACTCAGGCTATTTATTTTTTTCTACATTTTTTTGGTATAATATTCATTCGCTAGGTGGCGTATTACGGTGGTTTAGGTAGTTTTATGGGTTGCAGATGTGGCTTATTCCCTAAAGCTATACAATTATTTTTCCAATAATTCTAGCGGTAGATCGGCGATCTTGCTGTTAGCACTGGAAAATTGATAGAGGTAGATCGGGTAGATACATTATTGGGAAGATGGTAAAATTTATATGCCTGTAAGACGTAGAAGGTCTACAAACCATGTCACGACACTGTCACATATTTAAATCAGGCTTATTCAGTATTATATCAGAGTTCATCTCGAGCCAAAGCTGTTTTTTTGTAACACGGACTTGGAACTATAGTGCTTTTGAATAAATTTTATTTAAAGCTTGGTAATTGATAACATTTCAGTTCCAACCAGTCTTAGCAATGCAGTGAAAAAGAAATGTGGCTGCATTCTTACATTAACAACGAGATAAATGTAATTAGGTAAATGGCGATCTACCGCTAGTAATTTTCTGCTCTCTAGTGCGAGATCGCCGATCTACTGCTAGCACTGACCTTATTTTTCTTATTGACTTCAGTACGTCTTTGATTCGCCAGGTAGCGCCACTCATCTGTTTTTCGTATTTTTTGGTTTTTCCCCCAAAAAGTCCTAGCCCCTTTTTCTTTATAGGCCCATCAAAAAACCCTCTTTAGAATGATGAAATTCACCCAAAAATTGAACTTTGTTCTCGGGTTTCAATAGTCAATTATTTGCAGTTTCCCATAATTAAATTAGTCTGAAACATGCATCACAACACTAATTCTACCTATTTCAGTCACTTCTAAAGTAATCTGGGGTGGCAGCTGTAATATGCATTTTTACCCAATAGAAAACGACTTGCAACTGCTCAGACCTAGTCAGGCTTTCAAAAAACACAACCAGGATAGGTATCAGTGTGGCCCAGACGTTTACCGGAGATAGGAGTACGTCTTTCGAACCTTAAGAGACACCGTTTCGAAATCACTATTAACTGTGTAAATTATTAAACAAGAAAAAAGCAAACTGTGTTCCCTCAAACAGCGCTAAAGACTAACAATGCTTATTAATCTGGAAAATCAAACACACACATTTTTAAAATCGAAATGCCCGCAACGTAACTAACAACATCCGGTTGACATTAGTGGTGCGCGGATTGTAACAAATCACCATCATCATCATCATCAATGAATATCCGGAAGCAGGCCAGGGGCCTCTATTTCCGCCCGAAGTGGATAACATTTACACAAATTTATTAGTATGTCACTATAAAGTAGCGGATAACAACCATTAACAGATGAATAATAGTAAATTTTAGTAAATTAGACAGAATGATCAGGAGCAGGTTGTTCAGTACGTACTGCAATAGTAGGCTAGATATGGATGTGAGCTATGGTCGTTAGACAACAGTGATATTGATGTGTTTGGTACAGTCTGGAGAAAGGCAGCAAGAAGGGTTTTAAACTTTTGAAGTTACCACCAGACACTAATCCCCCTGCTGCTTAATACACTGCCTTTCTATGATGATATATGTAAACGGTATGCACGATTTATTATTTCTTGTTTACAGTCTAATGTGTCTTTAGTTCGTTTTGTTGCTAGATTTGGTGTATTTGTGAATCGGTGTACGTCACCGTTAGGTAGAAATATACAATACTGTTGTTCTAATTTCGGCTGGAATTTTGAAAGGTTTGTGAATGGTGACATTAATATGTCTAACAAAGTTTTTGTCAAGTCGTTCTATTCGTCAGTCAGTGAGATTGACTGGCTTACTGTAGATGCCTTACGTCACGTGTTGAACCTACGTGATGGCTTTGATTTTCTGTTCTTTTCTAATGGCCCTACATCGTTACATTCTGAATTGGACAGTCTCATTTTAAATATCTAGCATCAAACCGTACTTCGTAGTCTATTTGTTGCTCAGTTTGTGTTGCTTTTTGTGTTCTATTGTCGTTTCTTTTCTTCTTCTTTTTTTCTGTACTTCGTGTACGATGAAATAATAAATAAATTAAGCATGGAAGATGCTACGCATGCATGGGAGAAAATACGTAGCAAACGCAACAAGCAAAACAAAACTCCGCAACAAACACGGCGGGCTATGTTATACGATAAAAGCAGTAATTGTGTCAGTTGTGTTGCGTTACGTTGGATGAAAAGTTATTTTTACACGCTTTCAGGTAATCGTTACTATAGCCTATAACTACTATAGTATAGGCCTATACGCGCCTATATATAGTGCTCGGACTTTTTGGTATTTTGGTACACGGGTAACCTACCCGTTAAAACGGTTACCCGGGTACTCGGTTCTCGGGTTATATTGCAACATAATGCTTAAGCTTATACATGGTCATATTTTCGCTTCCTTGTAAGGCCTACCATTAACTAAGCCATAGGCTAACAGAAACATTTTCGGCTGCTACGCTAATCAGTAAACACTGGGCAAGTGGTCTATAGACCTAATACGACAAATAACAACAAATGAAGAAGGCTTTAGACTATGTTAGTGATTACCAACTAAAGTTAGCTTGTAAGGACGCCATATGCATTATGCATAGCCCCTAAAGTTACCCAAATGATTTTTGCTGTTTTAGAGGACTGATATATCACATCGTCCTTACACACAGTTGTAAACTGGTAAGTTTTTTTTACATATGTTTTATTAGTGATCAATATCAACCTTGGTCCTATCTCGCATCGTTTAGCCACAATATAACCGTGACCCACAGACGAACGGACGGACAACAGACGCATCGTGCATGCCAGAGACTATACAGCATAGCTGTAGCGCGTCAAAAAGAAAGAGTTTGCTTCTGGGTGTCAAACTTCTATTCCACGGACCGTATATGGCAAGATGGTGTATAAAAGTAGGAGGGGATGGTACGATGGCCACATTGGCGAGACAACACAAATATCTGGTTTTCTGTGTTTTTAGATTTCAGAAAAGTAGGCAAATTTGCCGCTTTCATTGAACGTCCAAAAGCTAAAAGTGTTTCATCTTCAGGGGGCTTCGCCTCCCTGACCCCCTGACCAGGGGCTCTGCCCTGGACCCCGCTGAGGGCTCCGCTCCCAGACCCCCGTTATAGGCTCGCGCTCCGCATTCGCCATGCATGGTTTGCCCCCACTTTCAAATACCTTCCCCCGTCTCTGACTCTTCGACGCTCAGAATGCTTGCGCCCTTGAACCCGCTCTGGCAGCCTTATACGCCATATAGCTGATGCGAGGGGCCTGCTGTCTCTTCCTTAAGAACTCACCGCGCTGTCGGCCTTCAGCCTCCATTTTGCCCCCTCGGCTCTCGTGTATCGTACCCATGTGAGTAGCCTACTGTGAGTCTGTCACTTTGCTTCTATAGATGAAATTTTTACCCACGCCAGAAAAAAAAACAAATAAATTTAAACTGACGCCCCTATAACGCCTGCAACGTCTCAATTTTGGGGCCTTCAGCACCTCGTTTCAGCCCCCTCTTAGTGCGCTAAATTTTAACGAGTAACGCCGCCACTGCATGATTGGCAAGGATGTTAGGCCTTGGCCTTTGCCTTGGCCTGGCCTTAAGGACTAAAACTGGCGGCCTTGACCTTGGCTTTGGCCTTGGTTGTCTTGGCCTCGGCCTTGGCCTTAAATGAAAAAGCCAACGCCAAGGCCGAAAATGAGTTAGCCTACTGTGTCTAAGCACCATGTGGATTTGTTAATATTAGGTCGAAAGTTGTAATTAAGGAGTGTCAGCGTCATTTTAATTTTGATTCAGTATCTGATATAATAGCTAAGCGAACATATAAATTTTTAACCAGTCTTGACAACTCTGACAGTTTGTTGTGTTCTGTACACCATGCATGGTCTTGATTATTTTGTTAGTTAAGTTTACTTAAGCTGTGTTTTTTTATTATGCAATTAGCCTTTATTTGTTTCTACCATGTTTATGGTGAATAAAGCTTCGTGTGTGTTAACTATAGTTACTGCTAATATTTTCACAAGCTTTAGGCTACTTCCTGTAATGCCCATAAACGAAAGCGGAATTAACCTGTTTAATTTTATGCCGAAACACAGTAATGTGCCGTCTCAGTTTAGGCTCGGTATTAGTTTTTCTGGTTAAAGACAAGAATGAAGATGTTTGCAGTTCAGATAATTGTAGAGGCAATACAATCAATTTTCTTATGTTCAAAGTTTTCAGCAGTGTCTAATAGCCAAGTTTAAGCATTTTCTGTACAACAATAAACTTCAAATAAGATTTAAAAACAATTAAAAAATTTTTTTTCACATAAAAGTATTTGATGTTTTCTATGAGTGACGCTTTTGCTCAGTGACGTGCAAATATAATAGTTTGATTGTGTTGAATGTTGATGCAAATATAATTTGTGCTTTATTGCAACACAACTGAGGCTAGAAATTTAAAAATTCATGAAATACCAGAGAGTGAGTTTAAAATTTAAAGTATAAAGTTTAAAAGCATTTTTTAAAATATGCTATACATTTAGTCTTGGCCTTGGTCTCGGCCTCGGCATTGGCCTCGGCCTTGGCTTTTAATGCTGTGGCCTTGGCCTTGGCCTGGCCTTGGAAATATTGTTGCGGCCTTGGCCTTGACCTTGTACCCTTTGGCCTTGTTAACATCCCTGCTGATTGTCAGTGTGTGTGTGAGGGGGGTTCGGTCAGCAGTGTTCGACGACAGGCATCGTCTGGTCGACTTTGAACTTGACGAAGATCGTGTCATCACAGACGTACGAGCCGTGGGCACGCAGCTGTTCCAGAGACACGAAACGCGGATAGCCGAACCCAACACCGCTACCGCCGCCGCCGCCCGAATCCAGCGAGTCCCTGGAGCTCGAGTCCCGCCTGGTCGGTGGTCGCTGGAACTGTCTGCATGCGCTGGCACTAGGCACAAAACACTCGACAATGTGCTGGCGCCTCTGCGCGTCCTGGTCGCACAGAATCACTGTGATCGGCAGTCTGAACGGCCAGTCGAGCAGCGCGTCGTAGTCACCGGCGACGACCCGGATGTAGATAGACAGGTGCGTGTCTTCTCCGGACCCTGTACCGCTGGGAAACAGCGACGCTCGCAGTCGATAGCCGTACGCCGACGTGTAGAAAGAAGGACTTCTCACCTGCAGTCATTAGCAGAAAACACACGTCTGAAATTCTTTTTTGATTATAAGCTCATAACACATATAGTCAGCGGCGTCGTTGGTTTTAAAAAAAGTAGACTAGGCCTATGCGAAGGCAGAAAATTAAAGTTTTCGTGCCGACAGACTGCAGCTGCAAACTTTTGACAGAGAAGATTTAATATGCAAAATTTCAATTTTGCCTTTAAATTTCGCCACACTGGGAAATTTTTAGCCACAAATTTTGCATTTTTTAGAAAAAATGTTCAACAGGCTAAATTTGAGGCATAGACCGTATTGCGATATCTAAACTTTACGACGTTAGTTACTTACTGTGATCCCCGCTTTTTACTGAACAAGGCCTAATTCGTTTGAATTAGTAACGGAAGTAATGCGACAAAAACAACCAGGCAAAAACCGTTCTTACTTCGAGTCCTGCCTTGGACTTAAATCCGGTGATTCTCCACAGAAACGATCCGTCAGGAGCGGCGTGGGCGCAGCTAACGGCAGCAAGTCGACTGGACAGCTCGTCGATCTGTCTCTGTTGATTGACAGCCAGTGAACAGACGAGGGACAGGTGCGCCCGGGCTGCACTGGCCTGGTGCGACTCCATCGCGTAGCGACGACACTGCGCGACACAACCCACCACTACACCGCGAGTCGAAAAAAAATATGGCGCCAAAATTGTATCCGCATCTTTGCTGAAAATTGAACAATTTCAACAACTCGGTGGGTATCAATATCACCCGCTGTAGGCCTATTTGTCAGACATAAGACAAGACTTCAATTTAATGCAGTGCAACACCAGTAGGCTTATATTGGTTCTGCAGCATACCTCAACGATACAGGCCTAGTTGAAGATGTGGGAGCAAATTCGAACAACGTGATCGAGCGGCGGGAGGTCGCGATTATAATACATTTACGCTATATCTAGTTATCGTTATCGTTAAATGAGAATTATCTATGGTCCTACCACGTGTTTGCAGCCAATCTCGCGGAACTGGCAGGGAACGACAGCCGCAGGACAGAACTGTGACAGATGTGTCGTCATATCCTCACGGGATACCTTGCCAGCGTCGCAGCGGTTTGGACACGACAATTCATACCTCGAACACTGATAGTAGTGGTCCTAAATACACATGAGTCACTAGCCACGACCTTCCCATTATTCATATAACGCTGCGAGGCCTACACAGAGGAAAGTATGTAAGCAAGTAAGTAAAATGTCAATTAAATTTCCATATCTGATCATACTAGTGCATGATAAACAAGATTGTCTTAAGAAACTTTTTGAAGTTGTCAAAAATCACGCACGCCGGATCTCTGAGTTTTTATCAGGCGGACATTTTTTATTTCAGATTTATTGCACACTGTGTCGGTCACCGTCGATGACGCAAGTTGGTATAACAATGCACCAAAGTATATAGTTTGGTAAGAGGCAAAATCGCTGTCGCAAGTTCACTCAACTTCCTGGCTTACATTCGATAGGTAACAGCAGCAATTTGCAACTGTATGTTTTTGGCTGAGTGTTCAGCCCCCAGAGGGTTCAACCGCGAAATTTCCTCTTTCCTTATCAATTAACGAACCCCCCCCCCTCATAAGTGTCACAAGGCCGCACGAGTGTATGCTACGTGCCAAATAGCATCTAAATCCCGACGGTTTAAGCAAAGTTCACGAATGTGACAGACAGACACGAACATGCTGTCTTAGAATGCGGGGGGGGGGCGTTGATAGGTTGCGAGTCGACAAATCACGCCAGTCAGAAATGCGTAGGAATTTAAAGCGAAATCGCCTGCGTAGTAAAGCAATTCCACCAAAAAACGAAAATATTGCGTAGAGCAGCAATGAAACAGAAGCCGAAGCGTATCGCATTGTAACGTAGGCCTACACATAGGCCTACCTGCAGCGTTTCGTAGACGAACTGCTTGTGACAGAACGAGCATGTGACGGTTCGTTTGTGGCATTCGTTCTGCGAGTGATTTGCTAGGTGTCGCCTCTGTAGCCGAGCACCGCATTTGTTCTCACACCAAATCGTCTCCATCGGACAGTTGCCCTGGTGCGCCTGCAGAAAGTTATCGTATTAAATACATACACCGAAGTAATTTGACAACAAGCAGAATCTTTCCTCTACCATTCGCCAGGTGGTGTTTTGGCGGCGGGATTTGACTCCATCTCCCTTTCCCTGCATGGGTAGGCGTATAGTCATAAATCGCCATTCTGACGATGTTCTAACCCCACAAGAAGCCAAATAGCCATAAGCTTATTAAACACTAAACAGGGTGCACGAATGCATCATACAAACAACAGACAGACGACAGGCGACAGACAAACCACACTACGGAGAATAATGTAGCAATAGGCGAAATCGTTTGCGCTGCAAGAAGCGATTCCGCCTAAAACTAGATGATGATGATGATGAGTCGATAAAGTTAGTGTTTGCCCACTCTTACAGCAAAAACAGTCACGAGTGTGCTGATAAAAATATGCTCTGGCAAACAGTTCAGTTTTAGGTTCACGCCGGAAAGCGGATGGCAGATGACAGTTGCGAAAAGATGCCGGCGTCACATTACAGAATCTCCCCCGTAACAGAGTCTCCTCTGCAGCCAGGCAATGAGCATGCCTGCATTGTGATGCAGGCGTGCTGCAGTGGTTAATTGCAGTGTTGAAGTACAGAGAAAATGCATTGGAAGATGGAAAATTGGAGTCATATATGGAAAAGAGTCATTCGTTGAATTTTGACCAGAGACAAACTCGTTTTTAGGTATACTGCGTGCGGACTGTAGAGGATTATGCAAAATTTTATCAAAATTTGTTGAAAGCTTTTTGAGTATAGCTTAGGCTGACGGACAAAAGACAGACAGACACGGTGAAGTGATAATAACAGGCCTCATTGTTTGAATCAAAACAAAAGCGATGGCGGTTTCGTGTAGAGGCCCAATCCAAATCATCTCAGTCTTCCATCCCTCTGGGGTAGGTTAATCGAGGAGCCTACCGGCCTGCAGGGCTAATGTTACGGCGGGGCGCGTTCACCTGTATCGGGTAGCATGCATGTAACACTATGTGGATCCCTTATCAGGAAAAGCGCCTCTGCTCTGACATGGGTTACCATAAAGATAATACGGGTTTTTACTCATTTTTAGTCTAACTCTAAAAGCACGTACACACGACTGAAATCAACTGAATTGAAATAAACCGCCAGTTCGTTCGATTTGTACATTCCTTGCAACGCAACTAAACTGACATCTCAGTTCAGTTCATTTCCGTTGTTCTGTACGCAACATAACAGTAAAGAAGAAATCTGCTGACCTCGATGGCGTCACCAAGAAACTGGTTGGCGCAGAACTCACACGCGACAGTGCGGCGTGGACAGACGAAACGCACGTGATTGTCGTAGTCGTGTCTTGACAGACGCATGCCGCAGTCCAATGGACACGTCTCTACGTACGTACTACTTTCATGCATGCTGTACACCTTTAGAAACATAACTTAGCTCTTTGCAAAGCGCCATTATAGCTTGCTATGCAGATGCCCTGTCTTAGCTATGACTTGAGCGTACGGGTGATTCTGTCCGTCCGTCCGTCCGTCTGTCACTACTTCTGCAATGTGTCAAAAAGACGCAAGCTACAGGATCACCAGATCTTCACTGTCAGCTCCGTGAAAAACTCTAGATATTAGATAAATTAATCGTTTTTGTTACATACACAGGCTATACACTGTACGTTTTATTGTAATAACAACCTCGATTATTATGTTAGCATATTTTCGTGGACACAACCTGTATTATGACGTCGTCATCATAGAAGCGATAAACGTCGAAAAAATTATAATAAACGTTAATAAACGAGTTTATTAGAAAAAAGATTGTAAACGTTTGTAAACTAAAAGTAAACGTACACAGAGCGTATATAATAGGCTCATTATTTGAATAATTCCAAATTCCAATAAAAGTTTTTTCATTGTCAAAGAATGTCTTACTCCAGTTCTGTGACGACCGTTTTACAAAAGTGCCCAGAATTCACTCACTTTAATCTTATAGCTACGTGAAAACTAAGTTGAGTTGTCTTGTCCCCTAATTATCTTCGTCGCTGTCATAATTTTGCTTCCTTTCGCTCATGTGATTTCTATTGAGATATACGTTGACACAATAATAAACGCGTTTACAAAGACTTTTGTAAACGTTGTAAACGTCTATCACATCTATGGTCGTCATAATACTTTACACCAAATTAAATTTGTGTGACGGTGTAAATTTGTTTGGTGAATGTTCCCCAGGGCACGTGTAACCGGTGTGCCAACTGCTAATTTAAGCTTAAAAAGTCGAAGGTCACAGTCAGACTTTAGATTATGCAATGCAATGGGCAAGTACGTATTGTATAGTTTGGTGGACGGCTGCATATTACGTTGGCATCTTCATTTGTAATATATCGATTAATTTTATGGACTTAAAAGGCTTAACTGACAACGACGAATTTTCTTATGTCGATCTTATGACCTGGCTCATCGAAATGCAGTACTAGGCCTATAGCCATGTCACTAAAAGACCTACCCGGTATATAATGCCAGTAAATTAAAGTAATAATCATAAAAAACTAGAAAAGCACTTAAAGAACCTAAAACTCCGCCAATGCTATGTATTTTTTGTTGTGTTTGCCAGGTGGCAACGCTATATTGTGCGGAGATTTGCCTAATTTTGCAATGATAAAGAATCATTAAATTTTATTTTGAAGGCAAATGCTAATCCGGTTTTTCATCAAAATCTAACCATATCTAAGTTGGGGAAAGTCTAACCACCTTCGAAAATTTCAAACGGGCTGATAAACGCCGAGTTTCACATAACCTTCTCGGCGGATGCAATAAAATAAAAATACAACCTGTGCATTGTGCAGTTTGTCGCTCCACTGATAAGCTTCCTTGCAGCGCGAGGCCCTCACAAGTGACGTCATCACAACACCTGTCTCGCCTTGTCCAAGAAAATCTGCTGACATAAACAACAACGCCAATCAGCGTCTGAAACTGAAAACAAGCAAGTTTGCGGTAAAAGGCAAAATTGCTTTTTGTTGTCATTGCCGGGTGGCAGCAGCAATTTGCAATTGCATGTTTGGTTGGGAGGGAGGTTCGGTCCCCAAATCTCCTCATTTTTGGAGACTCGGACCCCCATCTAACACAGGTCTCATAAAATTCCACGAGTGTACAAGTTTGCCAAATGACATCTAAATCTGTCAAACGGTTTCAGCAGGGCGCCTGAATGTGACAGACGACAGACAGACAGACCACGCTACAAAGAAATGTGTAAAGATAGTGCAATAAGCGATTTCGCCTAACATTAGCAACTTCTGGTTCTGGTATTCCCTGTAGCTAAGAGTTTGAGGTAAGGCATTACCCTACCTTCGGTGCCTCGTGCAATGATAAAATCATTAGCGAATCTCCAGACTATTTCCTGCCAAGACGCACGAACAGATTCGTAAGGTCAACGCCCACAATTTCCGCTGTACCGCGATGTTCAGGCTGTGATAACGTGTAGGCCTGATTAGGCCTAATATCGAATGCGGTGCGTTCCTTCCCACGGTTAAGTGCACATGGAATTATTCATTCGGCTACCGCCATATTCCCACCAGGAATAGGCCTGCAACAGCTTCGTTTGACTATTCCATGCATGGCTAATGCAACAAATGACCCGGCAACCGAATTAACTGCCTCTGACTGTGGTCACTGGTCAACGTATAGCGATTCACCACGTCTCTATACATTTTTATCTCCGCCAAGGAGGTAATGTTTTTGCCGGTTTTTGTTTGTTTGTTTGTTTGTCTGTCTGTGAGTCCACGCGATAACTCGAAAAGTTATGGACGGATCTTTCCGAAATTTTGAGGGTATATGTCGGGCATGGCACAAACTACCAGTGATTCAATTTTGGGGGTGATCCGAAAGGAATCCTGGATTCTGGATCACTTTGAAATTTTCGTTACCATTGCTTTCAATGGGGCATAAGGGAAACCGCTGCAAAACCGAAGATGGTCTGTCACCTAGCGAACAACATTGCCTTGGCGGAGGTGTGCGGGCTATGACTGCTTTCTAGTTCTACATGCGGTGAGCTGTCACTGATGCAAGGTTCCAGCGCATAACCTATAGATGAAACTATAGACGGATTGTACATAATTGGGCCTATAAAAAGTCCAATATGAGCACTGAGCAGTTGACGCGAAAGCGAAACACTGAACTACAGTTTTATTTAATTTCATTGTCAGACAAGCTCCACTGACTGTGTATAATGTGACGTCGAAATTCTGTAATAACGAAAAATGATATTTGATGATATACCTCCAACCACAATGTCACCCTTGCACCGTATATAAATTAAACTTTTGTTACATATATTAAACGTTATGTGTGATCGTCAGCGCCTCTGGGTCAAACTGACTAAATGCGCTTTTTGTCACAGGCGCGCGGTAGCGCAGCCCTGTGTTAATGGCGACCGGCTAAGTCAATGGAGAATGGCAAAATTCGACCCCCCGCAGATCCGAGACCCCTCAACCGATGGATAAAAAAATTCGAAACAGGTGATTATGTCCGCGTGCATTGGGGGCTTTTCGGCAAAGGGGTGAAATATAACGGACATTTTCTTATTTAAATATACCTTTTTAATGGCTGACCTACAAATCAGACTGATCGGCGGATTTTTGCTTGCAATGAGTCAAACGACGCGGTTTCACGTAAGGGTGTGTTTTTTAGGAGTAGAAAATTTAAAGTTAATATTTAACTCCTCAAAAATCCCCCAAAGTCGGAAATTGGGCTAAAAACAAACTTCGGCCAAAACGCTCCTGTATAAAATTTTCACCTATAAACGGCTCTTAATCGTCATCGTAGGCCCAAAAAAAGTTGTATAGTGAATGGGCAATATGGCATCGGAAATTCCAAATATGTAATCATTTTTGACCCCCTGCTTACAAGTCACGTGACACCGGGCATGCGCAGTAAACTTTTAGCTCTTAATACCCCGTTTGCACGATCGAGCAAACATCGAGCAAACGTCGAGCAAATGTATTCAAAATACACGTGCTAATTGTTCGACGTTTGTTCGACGTCTGCTCGATGTTTGCTAGCATGCTAATTAGAAAAGCGGCTGGGTTGTAATTGATGATCAGCTGTGGTTATAACTGTGGTTATGTTTGCTTATAACAATAATGGACTAATGCAGATATTTATTTGTAAAACGTCGTACGGCCGTAGCTTCAGAGGCGAGTACACGCATGCGCCCCAGCTTTCGTTGGTCGGCTAAGTCAGGTTAAGTTGAACTTAGTGACCGGTTACGCAAACATAAATTGAATTCTTTTACATGTACTTGCCTGGAGACGGAAAGTCACCCGTCCCAGTACTAACCGGGCTTGACGTGAAGCAACTACGTCTGATCGATATCAACGCTTTGCCAAACGGCAACTGATGGCGAAAGACCTGCTATTAATAGACTGAACTGCTGACGAAGACAAGTAGTTACAGAGGCGTTCCTGGAACAGATCTTATAAACAGTTGCGCTGCACTTCAACTTGTGTAACTTACAGCGTAAAGTTGGGAGTGCTTTGTTTCTGACATCACATACCAGCACAAAGTGTGTATAGGCCTATATTTACAAGACTAGTGGCTACGAGCGCTGAGCGCGTATACATTGTGTAATCGTCTGTAAGTCAGTGTCATTACTCAGTAGGTGCCGCAGTGTAAACAACAAAAGATATCACGCGCCGAGTACCGGCATGATATGCGACCGTCCGTCCAGTTGTCCATCGTCTCAACTCGGCGTTGAATTAGACCCGACGCTATATGCCTAATTTGCAGTCGGCGCCTGAGCCGGTTGACGTCTGATCTACCACTCGCAAATATACATGTAGGCCTACGCTAGATATGTGACAATCTCGTGAGGTTTTAATGTCCGATGGCCTTGACTTTTAATCCTTTAAAATGGTCACATCGGTCACTCATGGTCTCTAGTTACGGGACAGCCGGAGTGAGTATACCCAAACTGCCTATACAATGTCATCATGCTCATGCAGGAGCGTGTTCAAACACGTGAAAAGGGTACAGGGCTGGTATACCAGTACCAGAAACAAAAACCCAGCTGTCGCTAGGGAAGATACGCTACAACCTAGACAGTTCCTGTTGCAGTACTGACCTTTAATGTGATCCAAGGTCAATGATTTTCATGTTATTTGAAAGCCAATGTGCGAATTTCTATTAGTGATCAATAGCAATCTAGACCCTATCTCGCACCGTTTAGCCACATTACATTCATGACATACAGACAAACGTACTTCCGTTGCAGACGGCACATCGCACCATGGACGCCTACAGCGTAGCTGTGGCGCGTCAAAAATTACGTTGGGTTGGCAATCAAAAGTGTTTTTCTTACGATTAATTATGATATCTTCAATAATTGTTATTTGACTCAATAGGGAACACCGCTAGATGGATGTATCTCTGCGCACTTCAGTCGCTAGTGACTTAGCACTGTAGGGGTTCTGTTATCTCCACTCGAGAGTCGAGAAAATGCCGGGATGAGTCACCAGTCTAACCAAACAATTAAAACTAATGCACTTTAATATCTGCAGAATATCACAGAGCACAAACTATCTGTCATTCGATGCTTGTCAGATTGAGTTCCTTGTTTATATAGGTCAATTATATACGACGCAAGTTATTTTCTGGCGAAGGTTCACAGATTAGCGGTTCTGTGGTTGTGTATAGCTCTGTACTGAAAATCAATCGCACAGAACTACACTGTGTTTCAGAAAAACGGGCACCCTTTTTATTTCTTTCATAATTCACTCAAATGATGATCAATTTACACGAAATTTTTACCAGATGTAGCTGAAGAAATGCTAATTCAAAATATATGGACAAATATGGCTGTTAGTTAAATATTCTTTGCTAGTTGTGATGTAATGCTGACGTCATAATGCATCGTGAATACAAGCTTGCTTGTCTCAACTGGTGCTGTCCCTTGTTACTCTGCTTCGATGGTGAA
>Ga0209367_1003996_pt1 | contig 20226 bp, 6 predicted proteins | sample WorMetLIZISLAND2_FD_187412 | JGI IMG/M metagenome (GOLD analysis project Ga0209367, IMG submission 187412) | Marine gutless worms symbiont microbial communities from Max Planck institute for Marine Microbiology, Germany - Olavius geniculatus... ...
GGGTAAAGAGTGGAGTCTGGGGAGGGAGCACAAACTCCCCAGAGAATTTTTGAAAAAATTATGGAAAAATAAATTGCATCTTCGTGCAAAATTTTGGCATGTTTTAAGATGCATCCAAACAATAGGATCCTGGATCCGCCACTGATTCGCACACATGGCTGGAATATGCATTTTGCAAAGTTGCATGCACTGACGTCAGTATTATTTTATCCAACAACGAAGTCATGCCACACCTCAGACCCGTGTGTAATAGACATCCATGGCCTGCAAAGCAGTGCCTTCGTGGCGCAGCACGATTGCGTGATGAAGTTTCACTAATAGTCGCCTGACGAGTTAACTGTAGCCTCCTTATCGTCGTAATCAGCCTCGTTTTCGTTTCGACGGCCTGATCTAGTCGATCCGACTAAACGTATGTCACTCCGCTGCTGATATTCACCGTCAAAGTTTAAAAGTTCAAAGTCATGCGAAATCGCGCCAAATTTTGCATGTTTTTGGCCCCTAAATAAATAATAAATAAATAAATAAACATTTGCGGTAAAACAAAAGTCCGCTCTAAGAACCCCCGTTTCCCGATAGACAAACAAGAAAAAGAAGTTAAAATTTAAGTGGTGAAGATTTTGTGATAAAGAAGAGGAAGCAGGAGGTCGATCGACTGAGAGGTCGCGTGATCAACGGATAGAAATATTGAGCTAATCTGTTAGCGAGTGTCAGAGCGCTAACGAATGAGACGGACAATAGGCCTACACAAAATTTTCTTCGCTGCAAATCAATCGCCGGTTGCTCTCTTCAGTCAACGAGCTGCGCCCAATACCGCTCGAAGTCGAGACGTCGCAAGTAGGGATGGAAAACTTCATGAAATTCTCCCCGCGTAAAATTTTCACTGTAGTTTTAATGATGAAATGTTAGAGCAATTTTGCTGGTGTTATATGTCAAAATAATGCGGGTGTTTTGCGGATATGTGCGGGTAGTGGAGACCAAAATTTAGAATGGTAAACTACTGGGGTTGAGTACAACGGGCAAAGAAAACAGTAAAAACACGTGTTTACACTGTAACCATGGCACTCTCTAGCTGCTTGTAATTACTGTGCTTGATTTGCATTTGTCAAGTAAAAACTAAACTAAATTTTAAAATACGATCAAAATTTCAAAAACAGAATGTTAAATGCAGTAAAAAAAAAATTTACGAAATTTTAGAAACATTGCAACGTAAAATTTTAACCGCTCATCTCTAGTCCGGCCGTCGAGTGTCGCCCGCTTGAGTCGTTCATTGCTGTCACACGAGAACACTCCATGCTCATCCAGCGCGGCGACGCTTTACCTTTCTCGTCTTATACTCCACTTTTCACTCTCTCCACCTCTCCACTTGGCACGCCAGACAGACCACGCCTACTCCTATAAATTCGCGGCGCATACTTCAACGAGACGAATTCGTCGTCGTCGAATCAATTGATTAGTGCCGACCGGCGACGCGACGTTAAACAGATGCTGCTGCTAACGACACATCCTAAGACCGAAAGACAGATAGCTTATTCTCCATTAACCACAAATATGGCCAAGAACGACAAAAACCGAAGGAAAAGTGTTAAAAAAAACAGCAAACACAAACTGTCCGGTCTTTTCGAAATTGCGTCAAATTTTGCATGTTTTGGTTCTTAATTTATTGAGGTGGACCCCCCAAATTTTTGGACCTGCGTTATAAAATCCGGCCTACTTCCGACGACGGTGCAAAATTTCGCGGCGATCGTCCGACGGAGCTCGTAGATTTTTTGGCAAAATAAATCAAAAGAAATAAATAAATAACCATATGCGGTAAAAAAAGAATTCCGCTCCAAAAACTACCGTTTTCGGGCGACTCATTAGTATAATTATCGCATCTTCCAATCTTCGACGTTTAATGTTCGTTATTTTTTTCGTAGCTCGGAGCATCAATTCGTCCCAAAATCTGTGGTTGGCAGACCACAATATATGTGACGTACAAAATGCATAGTAATTATTACAAGTACATGTAGTCCCTACATTACTAACTTTCGTCATATACGTATACATGTACGCTGCTCTACAAAAGCGAGTAACAATTAGACTCTCAGTGTATGGTTTTCGTGGTCTAAATGCGGACATACCACACAAAGTACCGCGGCATCTTCTCGATCCCAAAGATTAGCCTGTCGGTATATGTATAGTGGATAGTGACACTCCACAATTAGTGTCATTGTGAACGACTCGATTCGGCTTCGGATCGATGTTGCAGAGAAGAAAATTTGGTCTGCCGTTGTTCATTCACCAATGCAATTAAATTTCGCCAATTACCAAACTACACGAAAGTAGCAACGTTTCAATGCTCAGAACTAATTTAATTCCAAGTGTCTATTGAAGGGGCGAAACGTTTCGAAAAGTGTTGTGGCCACTCAGCATAAACAGTATAATAAAATATATGTGGTGCCAAAAGATGTTATAGTCAAAGCAATTAGTGGCCAGTGGCCATGACCGTGGCACCACACCTTATAGCCTATATTTTCGAGACTGTTTAAAAGAAATTGAAAGTTTTTCGACTGAAAGTCACTTGCCGTAATACGATCGACACTCGCATATAAACTATAGGCCCCTATTCTTAATCGCAATCGTAGCCTGTGCAATGCAGCATGTACACTAATAGCACATTACGTATAATGTTGATGTCTTTTTTGTTCATTGAGGTAATGAAAAAAGTAACCCAAGGTTGAATCCAGAATGGCTTTGACATTTCCTTGATCATACGTCGACAAAGTGCATAGAACCAAGATCCCGCAGCGACGGCGTGAGTCACCAACGCGACGGCGCGAACCAGTCGCCGATATCGCACGTTTTGTCAGTCTGCGAGCCGCGCTGCTGGCAACGGAGCGTTCAAGATGTAAGAAAGAAACGCGCCTCGGGTCGAGATAGCATCTGTTAGCTTCTTTAACCTCACACCTACAACGGTCTATAATTATCACCACTAAACAGCTGTCAGCGACCTCAATAACGCAACAGTATAGGCTACTTTGTCCGGTATTACATTATGTTTTTGAAATTAAAATAATTAGCACTGGCACCTGTAGTGTTTACACAAATTATGAAATAACTATTTGTCTATTTTTTTGTCGTGAGATGTGTGCGTAATAAAACACTCAAAATATACAGATTTGACAGATTTTCTGTCGACAAATTTGCTTATTTACTTACTATTGTCATCAAACGCAATGTCAAAATCATAAATGTTAAAACATTGATGTGCAAATAAAAAACATAAAAAACACGTGTTTTTAACTTTTATAAAAAAAACATAATAAAAACATGCATAAAAACATAAACTGCAGATGTTTTCAGTCGCTATTTTTTCGCCATTATACAAGTGCAAAATATCCAACTCAGATAATTAAAAACAAAACCTACCATTTGTAAAGACTAATAACCGGAATGTTCTGAATGTACAGATTAATAACAGCTGAACGCAATTTGCCTATGAGAAATAAATCATATTTGTAACTATGTACGCTTATGTTTTAACAACAACAATAAACATGACATTAAAAAGCACCAAAAAAATTTAAAAACATAAAAAAATAATAAATAATAAAAAGTAAAAAAAAACATAAAAAATATGTTTTTTTAAACTTTTATAAAAACATAAAAAATGTTGTTTACATCTATGGTCAAAATGTTACGTATTTGTTGATAATTACAGACGTTACCAGCAAATGATATCAGCCTTTTTTTAATGCACCCCCTTTCAAAATTGACAAAATATTTGCTTCTATGAAAGTAGTTGCAATTTTAATTTTAAAGAACGTTTTAGTTAAAAAAACAGTGTCGCAATTCGCAATAAGAGTTTTGATGGTTTTAGAACAACGCGAGATGGTGAATATTTCGAAATGCAGATTGCAAGTAAGTAAATAAACATTTTTACTGTGCCTAAAAGTCAGATGAGTTATCTGCCGCACTCTGTCAAAGTTAACATCGCCGAAGACTTCTAAAACTTTTTGGTTTGCGATCAGTAAGTTTTGTTTGCGAGAAAGAAAGGGAGAGTAACTGAGAGCAATTGAAAAAAGACTTGAAAAAGAGATGAGTTTTGAGCCGAGAATGGAAACGTGACTTTGCTAACGATGACAGTCATTGACGGCAGTCATCGATGCAGCATGTGCATGTATCTCAGAGTCAGTCGGTCGGTGGTCGGTCGCCCGGGGTGAGGTAAGGAGCACTGCGCTGACTGAGGTCATTGCACGGCGCCGCTGTCTCTGCCGCTACTGCACAATGACGTCGTCACCATGCAATGATGACATGACACGCGCTTCGGCAGCTGCCATCAGGCCCTAGTCTCGTCCCACCTCCGCCTTCCGTCCGTCCATCCCACGCCCACATTACACACTTGCTAACCAATCTTTCTTGCACGCGCCATCTTCCTCATCATATCCGCCTACCGGTACCAGGCTATACAGCTATGTCGGAACTCACGTATGGCAACTGACGTGAACATAACCAGCGGCTTTAAGAGTTGACATTGTCAAACAGCTGCACATTTCTGAGTGAGAAGCTGTGGCCGTTTATATTCCAAATTTGCTCCAAAAATCTCCCAAAATGGACACTTCAAGCAAACATTAAATTTGTAAATTTGTATCGAACTTAAAAAGCTGCATTTAGTAATTTTTTTTATGATATGTATATGTATAACATAGTTTTACATTTTTTCTCCACACGTTGTGCTATCCCTAAGCTTGGGTCTATTTTGTTGTATAAATTACTTTGTTGTTTACATTGGATAAAAGTTCCCATATTTAAATTCATTGAACTGAACTTTGACTTTAAATGATGTCCCTGATTTTTACTATACTCAGTTACATTAATGGTCCTCGTGCATTGTTCATATAGCCTATACCGGCAGCACCCCACATTGACGCTTTTCGTTTACTCCTCATCGATCAGCAGTTCAGGCAACTCACACACCCACCCACCAGACGCTGCACCCCGCGGTTTTCAACAATAATTGCAATTAAGCTAATCACACGCGAGTTCAGAATACTGGCATCTCTGCAAAATTGGCTAAAAATCAGTTCTTTTGCGAAAAGCAAAGTATCGGTATGCACTGCCAAGACAAAACGAATGAAAAATTTAAAAATTTATTAATCTGCAGAAAACTCTGTGATCAAAACAATTTGCCAAGTAACTCTGCACTGCCAGTAATGTTCAAAAACTTTTTTAAAAAGTTTTTATTTTCAGCTAAAAACTCATTTCCCTAGTTTTTCTCTCACGTACGGAACTCACGGATCATGGACAAGCTCGTGTCATAAAAGTTTTACCAATGTCAACTTTGATAAAGTGCTGCAGATGAAGTTAGCTCAGCTGGCTTTCAAACACGCTATAAATGCATTTACACCGTGTCTAAAAACAAACGATTTTTATTTTTGGATAAGTCGGTGAAACACTAGCCAATTTTAATAATTTTTGGCATGCAACGTCAAGGAGAAACTTTACGTAAACAACTACAAGTTTGCCCAGCTCACCTTAATGCTGTTGGTGACCTATTTTATGAAATGCAGAAATCGTAGTTTGGCCGTTTATAACAATAAATTCGTACTACAGAGCTTCATCTGCTATATGGGATCACAGTGTTAGCTGCCACCCAACACAGGTGAACACGCTCCGTAATAACCGCAGCCAGTACTCGATTTACCTACCACGGAGGGATGTACGGATGAGTTGACGTTGAAGTAGGTTATATAACGAGATGGTTTACCGGTCCGTGACCCATCTAACTCCAAGTACTAACCACCTGATGGCGACCCGACCGAGAGTCGAACCCACAACCTCTCGATCGTAAGTCCGGCACCTTACCGTTACGCCATCAAGCCCTGGTACACGTATTTAAACAGATAAATCGCACATGCTGTATTTCTTTAATACTGTAAACGTACACGAACTAGAAAGCCCAGCTGTAGCTAGAAAAGACGCGCTACAGCCTGTACAGTTCCTGTTGCAGTACTGACCTCCGAGGTCATCCAAAGTTATGATTTCCATTTCATCTAAAAAACGCATGACATTTGCTATTAGTGATTAATAAATAATAAAAATTAATAAATTACGGCCAAACCGCTGCAAATAGAGACATGGTTACTATTGACAGCCTATAAAAAGTCGCTATTGCTTTATCCGATGGTACCAACTCCGACTCTTTACGACTTACCGTTTAGCCACAATACTGAACTATTGGCATGCCATAATGTCCCAGAATCAATTATTTTCATGTCATTTGAATGCCAATAAACGACTTTCTATTAGTGATCAATAGCAACCTTTATCTCGCACCGTTTAGCCAGAATACATCCGTGACGGACGACGGACGGACGTGAAACAAGATGCTAAAACGCCGTATATAAAGCATGATAAGTGTAGCGCGTCAATAAAACACAATAACGCTCTCGCACGTATTGCTGTCGTAGTAGACACCGGTGCTTAGTGCCACCTGGGGAATGCCTCATCGAATGAAACGCAGTAAGCTTACCTGTTCACTTTCTAGGGATGCTAATTATAGGCCTATGCGAATATGCAATCGCATTACGCGATCGCATATTTTGCCAAAACCCGCATATATCGCATATTTTACCGCATATAATCCCATTTTCAAAATCGCATATGCGAAAATTATGTATTGTAACTTGATAGACGGGTCTAGGCTTAGCCCACAGCTGATAGGCCTACGTGTTTCCAATCTGCCTATCACCAATATCATTAATATTTAAATCTGTAGTTACAACCGCCCGCCCTCCTAATTACCATAGAACTTCCAGCTAGCTGGATAAATGCTGGATCGTGTAAACGCAAACTTCCAGCAAACGTCCAGCAATTAGCACGTGTATTTTGAATACATTTGCTGGAAATTTGCTGGACGTTTGCTGGATCGTGTAAACACCCTATAACGGTTAGCCATAATACCGCGCGATTGGCATATAGCAAATTGCGTAATGACCCTTCAAGGTTAGCTTAAGGTCGATGATTTTCATCTTGTCTGAAACGGCTTATGCGGCTTCCTATTAGTGGTCAATAGCAACCTTGGCTCTTTCTCACCATTTTTAAGATACGACGACTTATAGTTAAAATTAGAACTTTGCACAAACAATTGCGGCCAAACCGCTGCAAATGGAGACATGGTTACTACTGATGCCTACAGAAAGTCGCCATCGCCTTATCCAACGGTACCATCGCCGACACCCTACGACTTACCGTTTGGCCACAATACATTTCGTAACAGACGACGACAGCCAGACAGACGACGGACACATCGTACCATAAGAAGACGTCCACTGACTTTTGGACGTTCTTTACAATAGTGGAATTAATGTTCTCCAGCAGCCGGTCCACGCCTCTCCTGGCCCAATTCTTACCAGAAAACTTTCTCAAAAAACGTTGTGAGCTTCAGTTCTTCTCTTGACGTGAAACATTAATCAGCGCGATCATTTTTACTTGTCTTTCTTGTATCGGACAAAATCATTACAAGAAGCCCAGCTGTCGTTTGGATAACCGACCGTACTGGTTGTCAGTGACCTTCAATTGGTCATCCAAAGTGGATGATTTTCATTTCATCTGAAATAGTGTGTGCCATTTTGTATTAGTGATCATAGTAACCTAAGCCCTATCTCTAACCGTTTCCGAGATATCGCCAGTTTGCCGTTGAAACACGCACATTTTTTGCTGCCCTCCCCCCCCTTATTCAATACCGAATTTGAAAATATTTTCCTTGCACGAGATTGCTAAAATTTTGCACGCTTAAGCTTAAGGCATATGGTGATTACTCGTGTAAAAAGTTTTTTCCTACGACCTAACGCTTAGCCACAATACATGAGTTACAGACGAGACAGACGACAACTCGTACCATAAGCCCGACCGTTGCTTAAGTAAGCTACGGTCGGCTAAAAAATTCGAAATTTATGATGGCCATTGCCATTCGCTAGATGGCGTCATTTTATTACCAGGTTGTTTCAACTAAATTACGTGGTAATGTGAAGAATGAAATGCCGTTGATTTATGCCAAATTTGGTACCGATCTGATCAATTTTTCAAAAATTATAAACCGTAAAACAAAGTGGTAGAGCCGTTTACAGGTGAAAGTTTTATACAGAAGCGTTTTTGGCTAAAAGTTTCAGCAATTTTTTGGCCTAATGTTTGACTTTGGAGGAATTTTTCAAAAAATAAATACTAACTTTGAATTTTGATTCTGAGTCGCTGCAAGTGAAAACCAGCTGGGCGTTCTGACCTGTAGCTGCGTCAACAAAAAAGGTATGGTATGTATAATAACCTACTAAAAAATTTCGTTATATTTCACTACTTGCCGACAAGCCCCAATAGACGAATTTGCACGAAATTTGGCATAGGGGTTGTCTCGCGGACATAATCACCCGTTTCAAATTTTTGTCGATCGGTAAAGGGGTATCAGATCTGCAAGAGGTCGCATTTTGCCATTCTTCATTGACTTAGTCGCGCCTGTGATCATCATAATCATCATCATCGTCATCATCTCTCTTTAGTAAAACAGATTGACAAAACGCAACCATACAAAGCATACAGAATAACATTAAAAAACTGATAAATGTCGTCGAATAAAACTTCGTCCAAATGGTTACTACTGTAGTGTGACCGTTATGTGAAGGTGCTGACAAAGAGCACTAAACTAATAAATGTCTTTGAACAACATTCTAGTTATGTAATTTCTACTATCAGTCTTGACAGATAATGTGAAAGAATGATTCCGTGGTCGGAGTACGATCAGTTTTATCAGGTAGAAGTTTGTACAGAACGTGATGTGGATTGTTCTGTATCTTTGCAAATAAGTTGTCATCCATGTCTCCAACCAACTGAGAAAATAAAAGATCGTCAACTGAGTATAGGCTGGAGCGTACCGCACGCCGTAATGACGCTTCTAGACGCTGTTTATCAGCAGCGCTGGTGAATCCCCACCAGGAAGCATAAGCATACAGTAACTTTGAAAGAATGACGATCTTGTAAACATGCCTCAACGAATCGTCACACATGCCGTGATTGCGCAGTAATTTAAGAGCGTACAAAGACTGTCAAACTCTGTCGGTCTCTGATACAACGGTAGGCCGGGACGAGTGCAATTCGATGTTATTGAGAAGCACAAAATGCACCAGTCACGGCCTGGCCGCATAATCAGCCCGTCGCTCTGCCAGTAAGCGCGCCAATTCGCACGTTGTCCAGCGTAAAAACGAGGTCTGACAAAGAAATCACGTCAAGAAAAAAACAGCGACTGCAGTTCTCATCAATCAGGCGTATACCTACCTGGTGGTGACAATGACAGATTATTTCTCGGCTACTTAGGTAGCTCATACTTGGACCATTATTATAGAGTAAGTAAACAGAAACAGAAATAACAGAATAACCGTTTTGACAGAGAGAAAAATAATTTCTGCCAAAAACATTTGACATTCACAACAATGACATAGGGCCTATAGTTCTCGTCAGATCATGATTTCCATAAATAAACGTAATTCACAAAGCCAGTTGTACTGCCGTTATTTTGTTCAATTTAATTCAAAAAAAGAATTTTGTATAAAGCTGATTTTCTTAAGCGCCGTAGCGTCATACTTTGTATTGAGCAATCACAAAAGTTTTTAATTGCGTCTCAAAACGTCGATAAGTTTCCGAATCAGGTAGGTCTTTCCGAGACATCTGGTCTAGACACAGCAAATAAGCAAGCGCCAAAAGTTGACATCTTCGCCGGTTTAACAATTTCAGCCACACATTTCAAAGTCTGTTTTTCTGTTCTAGCGTGATCTATGTAACTCGGAGAAAAACTTTATACATGATGTTCCTATATTCAGGCTTGGCACTCGTAGTTGAGCATCAGAAACGGTATCTGACATGCAAAATTCAACCCCAGGAATCTTCAGTATCCCTCTAGGAAGATATTTGGGGAACCCATCCTAAACTTGAGTAGCTGCGTATAGAAAAATTAGCAAATTATAGTAAACAACGACCGTAAGTAAATTTTCCAGGTATGGGTGAAGTGCTGGACGGAAGAGCTGATAGTCGAGTGAAACTGACAGGCCGGGACTAGTGCAATCTGACTGAAACAAGCACACAGGCCTACAGCTTGCACGCGACACGACCTGCCAGTCATCACTTATTCACTCCTTCAACAGAACTGACTCGCTCAGCTCAGCAGCAGCAGATCAGCCAATGCCAAAAAATCGGCAAAAGACTTCTAGCTTGCCTCTAAACACAGACATGAACAGGATTCTTATTAATTCAGTCATAGCAGACAAACGGCATCAAGAGAAATGCGATTATACACCATACAGATATGCAGTGTCTTTTATTTGTACTTTGGTCAGGACATAAATTTCAAGGTTTTTAAAAATTTAAATTAGGCTATACATCACCACAGCCACTTTAAACCAAAATCTGCGCCGCGTGTACACATTTGAATTAATTTCAATCTGTTACTTAAACAACAAATTAGCATTATACGTGTATTACACCACGCTACCGTAATTCCACTACTGCGACCCGACCAGACCAGACTTTGTCGCAGACCCGGGTCGCCGACAAAGTCTAAGGCGCGTTTCGCACTTTTTATTTCTCTGATTATCTGAGAATCTCAGAAAAAAGACAGGTGCGAAACGCGAATTCTACGCAGCATCTCAGATATTCTCAAAGAATCTCAGAGAAATAAAAAGTGCGAAACGCGCCTCAGGTCGCAGACAAGTCTGCGACTAGTCTCAGACAAGTCTGCGACCAGCGTCACATGATGATGACCTGACTTTGAAAACGTGGAAAACTACGAAAAGTTTACCTATTTGCATCCAAACAAATCACAGATTCGACTCCATGCAAGCTCCTTTTTTTCTTCCGAGGCATTAAGATTGGTGTCCCAGATACTATAGGCTCGTTTTATATTAGGTTTATGAGTTTTCGAAATTTTCAGTCATTTTTTACTCATATAACATGAAGTGACGTCAAATGTTATTGGTCTACGTCATCAAAAAATAAAATCATAGTAAATAAGTAACGAAAATAACGGACCATCGATGTCCTGTTCGTGTTTGGTCGGGTCGTTCCTAAATTCCACTACTGCGACCCGACCAGACTCGACCAGACTTGTCTTCGACCCGACAAAAAATCCGTACATGTCGAGACTGAACCGACCAGGTCTGCGACCCAAAAAAGCCGGAAAAGTCGCCGACCAGACCAGACAAGTCGGCGACCCGACCAGACTTTGTCGGCGACCCAAGTCGCAGACCCGGGTCGCCGACAAAGTCTGGTCGGGTCGCAGTAGTGGAATTTAGCCTTAACCGAGTAGCAAAGTTTATTGTCGATTCCCAATCCCAGCTGCAAAACTGATCAAGCCAACAAAGCGCCACAGCTCACTTGTAACTTCTTAGTGTCGAAAGCTATCAGTCACTACAGAGGAAGCTATGTGTAGCTGTATAGTGTGCACGTATTGCCTTCCTGCAGCAAACATAAAGCAGTGTGTTCATGACGTACAGTGTTATATGGCTAAATAGCCAACAGCAATAACCTTCATCAACAATAAGAGGTCTGTTGTAACGTCGCTCGTCAGTCGACTGGTGGTCTGCCGCCCGCGTGCACAGTCGAACGACTTACCGGTACTACCGGTGTCAGCCAGGCTTAAGTCTGACTCAAATCGTCTGGGTTCTTACAGGGAATTAATTAATAATCCACAAGTTGCTGCAAGTGCGACTGTTCCTTTGTGACGCGCTCGTTGGTTGCTCCTATAGGTGCATACATGCCTCTGGATTTACAGCAGACTACGCATGCTACCGTCTGCCACGCATGCGGACGCAAGTCATGCCGCAACACGTCCAACTGCATTCAGTCCTGCGACAAGTCCGTGCACGGATGTCGACATAATGTGTTGTCGTGCAGACACAAATAACGCAGTGAAGAAAACGACGGCAAACTGAACTGCTTGCGTTCAATAATCAGACTCTCTGGCACGTTTTACATTAGTTCATTATGTTGTCAAACGGACAGCGCGTGCACAACGCACCTGCAGCCATTCGATGAGAAGCGAACTAGTTACACCCTGCAGTCGACGCACATAGGCAAATAGTCGGAGAACAAACACTTAACGATCGAGTGTCATCGCCGGGACATGGTTTTACCTTCGACCGCATGTACGCTGTACCGAAGAAAAGGTTCATTTCGTGACAAAGCTGCGCTGAATTAGGCTGCACTGGCCGAAGCGCACTCGCCAAGGCGTGTAACTGTTAAATTTCACATGGAAGTTGAACAAGTGCTAACGACTGCCTACGTTGGCACACATGGAGAAAACTATTTATAGCTTATATCTAAAACAGCCTATATCACTGCAATGCGTATGGAATATGCACTGCTGGTGATGGAAACTTTATGCCAGTGAGGTGCGAAGTTTAAAGCGAAGCCCCTGTCGCCAAGGATTTGCGACATTTTGAGCCTCAAAAAGCACTTTTAGAAGCCAGTCAGTTTACAATGAACAAATACACAAAATGTGATTTTAAAATGTTTCTCAATTTTAAATACAAAAGTAGCCAGAATATCATCTGTGTTGCCTGTAACGCAAAATGAACTAAACACAACTGGGGGCTATTAGCTAATTGTCAATGTGGTAGATGTTTAGGCCTGTATTTCATCATTTTCATGACCTGCTTTGCCCTCTTATCTCTCAGCACAATGTCCGCAGTGTTATAGTCTCACTCCAGTCAAGCGTGACGACTGAAACTCGTCTCGAGTCTGTTTATAACACGCACGGCACGTCACAGGCAGAATAAACTGTCGAATGGATCGCAGCCATAAAATAAGTAGATTTCAACACGGTCTAGACTTTATTGTGTTTCGCATAATACACTCCATATGGACAGCGATGAAACGCATGCATAAGATATGGTTAGATGTAAAATAACAGGTCGATCAGGGTTACATACAGACATAATCAGATTATCAAAGATTTCTTGCTCAAGTCAACTGATCATCCTAGTCCACTTACCACACTTCACAACGCCACGAAAGTAGGCCTACCTTAAAATTCTTACTACTATAGGCCACAAAACTTATACATAACACAGAAAATAAAAATACACATATAAATACGCACGTATAAACATCATTCAATGAAATAAACTAGTAATAACATCATTAAAGTAAGTCTATACTCTACAATTAGTCGATTACGTAATCGTCTCCATCGTATAAATGCAAAAAGTGGGACTAATTTCGAATTGTTCACATTATCTGACACTGAGTGAAGTTCATCATATGCTGTACTTTATAAATACAAATTACCGGGTACTATCAATTTCTGTTGGTTTTGACAGTCTTCGTGATGTGACAACGCGCCAAACACGTGGTCGGTCGGCGTGGTTATACAACGAGACAATGAATTGATCGAAGCCATCGTTAACATACAAGTAATGACACAAATTCACTGCAGCACTTATCAAAACACGTCTGATGAGCAAAAAAATAAGTATATATAACAGCTGATACCTCGTGGCTAGTCGTCAAAACCAAGCATCGAATGAATGAACGATGGTTGCTGGCGGCCACCATGTAGTCTTGCGTGCTGGATGAAGTCTAGCGTCTGAAGGAATTGCACCGTCCATTCATCGTGCCGCCGCCGACCCTGAATGTTACTGCAGTGTTCAGGCTACAGGGCGCGAACAATGCTTCGTTGGCGGGTTGCGAGAGACCCTGTTATCAGTCGACCGTGTCCAAGGGCCAGCTGCGACAGAGGTGTGTGTCGATGTCCAAAGTTTGATCCGCGGCTCGGCTGCCACTTTCCTCGACATTTTTAATGTAGAAACTCCATTGTCGGTCTGCAGACCTGCAAAACAAAACGTCACACACAGCCAGCGAATGACAGTGTAGCACTGACACATAACAGAATAATAGTCTATGCACAATTAATAATAACAAGCGGACAGATCGCTACGCTTCCTGTCCGCTTGACTTTTTCCATAGTATCGGCCTGCGGCCTCCATTTTCGGCCCTTCGGGCCTCAACTTGGCCTGCGGCCTCGACACACAACGCTGCAGCGTAGCCGCTAGCCGTAATGATGCTCACGATGCGTCACCATGGTGACAACGTCTATGTGACGTCATAAGCCAGCCAATCACAGTCCAAACTGAAACATTCCTATTTTAAAGATATAGATAATGTTTATTTCTCTGTGTTGTTTATTGACTACCGATATCGGCGACCATTAGACCTAATCACTTTCTGCAGCGCAAACGATACAAGCGATTCCGCATATTGCTGCATATTTTTCCGTAGCACGGTCTGACTTTCCGTCTGTCTGTCATATTCGTGCCTCCTGCTTAAACCGTTTGACGGATTGAAATGCCATCTGCCAGGTACACGTCGCCAGTTATTTTAGACGTGATTCAACGGGCCTGTTGGACTTGATTCACCGTTCTTAAGCAGTCAGCCATGTCTTCATCAGCCCAATTCACATCTTAGGTGTTTCTTGAACTTTCCGCGAACCGGCCGGACGTGTTGTACAAACTGTTGCGGATCCGTCTTCACGTGGACTGTCCGGCAGGCAGAGCACCTCGCAGCTGCTCGTTGATGACAACATGACGACACTGCACGGCTGTGACGCTGTCTGCTGCTTGCTGCGCCATTCAGCACTCGCTATCTCCTGCTGCCGGGTGGGCGAACTAACGCTTTCAACCTCTCACTTCGCTGCTCTGCACCGACGACAATGTGCTGCACGGCGCGCTTTAACTACACACCCGCGCACTTGCGTCCTTGGAAACGACCAGCTTAGGCCAACCTCAGTTAATCACGTTCGTTTCTCCAATATGCACGGCACGCAGCAAAACTGCACCATGCCGGTAGAAATTTGAAAGTGCGGCACGATCCCTCCAATCGTTTTACCATGCTCACCTGTAGATTCACAGTTAAGGAGTACTGCATAAATAGAAAAAGGGAACGGGTAGGCCTATGACGAAAATATAGACCGAAAACTTTTCTTTCATGAATGTGAGTTTCCAAAAACCAAAGTAATTTGGTAAAGACAAAATCGTTGATCGATCCTGCCACCTGCTAAATCATAAATCATCTTTTTCGTAAGTCGGAAACAACTGCATGTTTCTGACGAACGCGCATTGGTCACTACGTCAAAAACTGTATGTTATTTTAGTCCAGTTCAGTTAGGCCAATCTGCACGCGCTATATACCTATATATAATATTAAACGATACGCGCCTTAAAGTTGCTCGAAATTGTGCCGACTAATGCGTTCGCTAAATTTTAAAGGCGCGTGACCCCCAATACTTGTAACAAAATTTTTATCCCTGCCTCTCGACAAATCACCCGGTCAAGTTTGGTTAGGTATTATCATTCACCCCAAAGTTACTGATACGCTGAATCCTGCACCAATTTTTTAAATTATTGGTTCTCCCCCCTAAAAATGCAGAAAGCTTCAAATTGTTTCACCTGACTTAAAGTTGCACCTATTTCCGATCTATCGTAAACATGTCCGTCCGTTTGTCTGTCTGCCTGTCCGTCACACTTGCACTCCTGCGGCCCTATAAAAACGCAAGCTAAGATCACGAAAACTTCACTGTGAGTTCCCACAAAAACTCTAGTTTTTTTGTATGACGAAATGTGCTGCTGAGTAAAGCGATTTCTCTGGAATGAAGGCGACAAAGAGAGGTGCACCCTACGAAATCGTTCTTTTACCGCTATCTACTCGCTTAGCGTGAAAACGGTTGCACAGAAGCACAGACTAGCTCATAACAAGCACTGCTGATGAGCTTTTCGGGTATATCAACATCAATGATCTTAAACGACCTTGAGCCCCAAAATATAACGTTTTAGTTAATTTTTCGCGATTTTGAGCTGCAGCGCACATTTCAAGAGTGAATTGCGTTCAAATGGTTACAGATAAACCAAGAAAACTTGCATAATTTTATGTAATGTTTAGCAATAAACGTGGATTTTCGCAGTTTAAGCTTTGACCTTCTGAGTTCTAGGATTTTTCCGTACAGAAGCTTCAAATTTAGATATCCCTTTAAGACGCGCGATTTCCGTTGATATCTAGGGGCGACTGAAAACGCGAGACCTGACAACGCGAGACCATCAAAATTGTGGGAACTCACATCGCGAGACTGGACAACGTGAGACCATGTAGCAAGGGTGGACATCGCGAGACTTGTTTCAATGTTCAAGTATCTGATCACCAAGTTTTTTTGTTACTATGAATGTTATACGAACTGTAGGTATCAGTTCGTCTTAATTGTCTTCTGACACACGCATGGCACACGGTTCACAGAAGCGCGCATGTCAGCACGGCACCAATGCGAAGCCAGCACGTGGCGCCACGAGGCACACTTCACAGCAGTCGTCAGAGGTTGATGCAGCTGACGATTCCGACGTCGTTGAAGTCGTCACTGCTGGCACGGGCGCCTGACTGGCTTCGTCCTCGCTGCTGCTGCTGCTGCTGTTGTCGTCACGCGGCTGTAAAGATTCCGTATGAGCGCCGACTGAATGACTAACCGCATGCAGAAACTGGAGGCGACGGGTTTTAGTCAAATTTGCCGCAACAGCCAACATTTTCGCATTCCTACTCAGCCAGTCATTTTAGTTGTCAACTGACAGTTTTCTGATTTCTACTCAGCAGTGATAATCCGTCAAGGACTATTTAATCCCTCTGTTCAACCGCTGTTTGGTCTAGTGCTTAAACTACATGGCCTCGCGGTGTCAGGTCTCGCGATGTCCACCCTTGCTACATGGTCTCAAGTTGTCCAGTCTCGCGAAGTCAGGTCTCGCGATTTCAGCGTCCCCGATATCTACTATTACAGCGCGATAACGGTTGCAGATAGACACAGACTTGCTGCTTATCGTAACAAACCTGCGGATGTGTTTGCCGAGGGTACAAACACTGATAATCTTAAACGACTTTGAAGTCCAAAAACGGGGTTTTAACAATTTTTTTGCGATTGCAGTCTGCGGCGCATATTTTAACAGTGAATTGCGCTGAAAGTACCGTAAATAGACTAGAACAGCCTGCGTATAACACGTAGATTTTAGTCCTCTGAGTTATGACCTCTTATCCACAAAACCTTAAAAGTCCTCCGTATGAAGTCGTCAGAATTTGGGTACTCTCACATTATTACTTGATTGTACGTTATACACTGATTCCCAGGTGGCGGCAACGATGCTGACGCGCATCACATGAGCTTTGCTCACATTACTTGCAGACTAAACTCGTAGCGATAATTAACTTGACCCAAATTGACTTGATGTAGGCTTACACATATTTGTGAGGCTAAAATCTTTTACTCATACTTGGGCAGAAGTAAGCAAATCGCAATAAACAGATGCTTTGTGGTTTTCTCGTCCTGTTTTAAAATCTTAATACCAACAAGACGCCGAGGGGTTTTGCTTCTAAGAGGAATGTGGCGGCAAACTCTGCAATGGTGCACTTCGCAATCAAAGAAATTGCCGGATTTTGCCTCTAATCATATTCGTCCTGTTAATTGTTGAAAAATGAACGCAATTAAAGCTGCCACTAAACTCGTTTCCAGGGCTTTAAATTCACCCACAACGTATAAGCTTATGCAATAGACCGCTTCGCTATAAACCCAGCTGAGAAAGCTAAATCGTTCGCCCAGAGGGCCCAGACCTCCTATTCTGCTTAGGTATTAAAGAGGAGGGCACATCGCGTTCGCGTTATAGACAGGAAAAGGCACAGAAAGAAAGAAAAGAAGAGACAAAAAATACTGTATATTGTAACCAATCTAATGTACACTGTGTCCCAATTTTTAACGTATTTTTAAAATTTTTTCACCGGCGGGCTTTCTGAAAAATTTGTTATTTAAAATCCCATTACATTAAAACGCGTCGCTACACACTACCTTGTAAAACAAGAATGCTGTAAACTAACATGTTTTGTGTGTGCTAAACCAATCTTGTTCGGTAATGGACTACCAGAGACCTTGTGTGTGGCACACAGTAACTGCGGCAAAAGAATTCAGTTAAGTTTCATCGATTTGAACAGAAAGATCAACGAATATCACCCTGGCCTATTCCAATTTCAGTGTGCTGTCTGTTACCAATAGCGACTATCTGAACAGCATTCTTCTGCGAAAAAAGCGTTCTGGCTTCAACATTTTGCATCAGTTGCCATTCTCCAAACTGTTAAGTGTAGATAATGTGAACAGCATTCTGTAACTAAATCAAAAGAAAACAGCATTAATCACCAACATTTCTGAACAGCTATCTTGGTTAACAGTTTGCTTCAATCAGCGCTTTAGCAGGCGTCTCTTAAGACACTTCAGACTAAGATCGCTATCGAAAAAATGATCCCCATGACATCAGATTGTGCTATTTGGTGCACTGAATGTGTAGCTTACCTTACTGGCTTAGTACCAGCTTATCTACCATGATCACATTTTCTTTAGTTCGCGCGCGCTTAGTTTGCCAATGCTGTGCTTTGATTGGTGCAATTTTTGCACACATAACGCTCGTATTTTTGCAAGGTAGTGTAGTGACATGTTTTGGGCGTAATGAAATAGCTAATAAAAGTTTAAAAAAAAAAATTTTCAGAGAGTTGGCCAGTAAAAGCATTTTGAAAATCCGTTGAAAATTGACAATGTTATCGATCGAGCTAGGAGCACCACTTTTTTATGGGACACAGTGTATACTTCGCGCACATTTACTGCCGATACCGGAAACCCTAACGAAACTGGCAGAACTATTTGATCTGGAGTCACAAAAACCTGGTACTGCGACTGCTACTACTACTGCTACACAGCTAAAGATCCAAAACATACAATTTGAGTTATAGGCAATTTTGTGCCAGATTTTGTTGCCATGGCAACGAGGGTCCGTTGCGGTGCAATACAATTGGCAACATTCAATGGCCTAACCCACAAACCCTTTGACAGACGCAAACATCTAGCGGATATTTCTGACATAAGCCGAGTTATAGCTTATTCTGTCTCAACTTTTGTTGCCATGGCAACGAGGGCCAGTTGGGCGTAAATATAAATGACACTGTTAAGTTGGCCGACCCAGATTATTCACCTAGAAATAGACCGAAATTGAATCAAACGATCGGTTGCTTAGATATGGCCATTTGAATTTCTTCCAGAAAGCCTTTTCCAGGAACGGCGGTCGTCGTCCTTCGTCGTTCGATGAGTGGGTGAGTTGTCAATATTCATTACACTGATATCATACACTTTTCTTCCCTACGTAAAAACGTAGCGGAAAAAAGAAAAAGAAACTAGAAATTTGGGGCAAAGCCCAACGTGAATCCGCCCGGCGCCCTAAGTCCGGTTGGGAAAAATTAGAGGGGGGGGTAAAATTTTCCCGGCATCAAAGTCACGTGGCCCGAACCCAAATGCATTGGCATACGCCGAACGCGCATTGTCGACTTAGGGTAGGTCAACGTGAGCGCTTATAACGTTGTTCGTAGTGGACCGAATTTCATAATTTTTTTTTGTTCAACGCCGAAGAGATCGCTCTCGTCAACGCCGTTTACATTTTGTCGCTATCGTCCTCGATTCCAGATATATTTGCAGTCAAACTCGAAAGTTGTCGTAAAACGTACTAAATTTTGGACATTTTTTGCCCTTTCAAATTTTAAAGGGGGCGGTGCCCCCAAACTTCGTACTTGCGTTAACACCCCAACATAGAGGCGCGTCAAGTGCCAAAGTTTCGTCAAACTACACCCCCTAACTCCGAAGTTATAAGCGCTCCTTTATTGCATTTTAAGCCAATTTTTGACTCCCCTTTGAAAAATGTTGTAAGGGGGCCCCGCCCCCGGTGGGGGTGCACTAGTAAGACTTGGTTATTTTCTAGCGCGCGAAAAAATTTGGGGGCGCAGCACCCCCTAGGGGCCGAAATATGGTCTTCCGAAAAATGCGACTTAGGGTAGCTCAAAATGAGCGCTTATAACTTTGTTCGTAGGGGACGGAATTTCACAAAATTTCTTTTCAACCCCCAAAGGATCCTTCTCGCCAACACCGTTTAGATTCTGTCGCTACCTTCATTGGTTTCAGAGATATTCGCGGTCAAACTCGAAATTTGTCGTAAAACGTACTAAATTTTGTACGTTTTTTGCCCTCCCAAATTTTAAGGGGAGCGGTGCCCCAAAATTTCGTACTTGCGTTAACACTCCAACCTAGAGCCGCGTCAAGTGCCAAAGTTTCGTTGGGCTACACCCCCTAACTTTCAAGTTATAAGCGCTCCT
>Ga0209367_1003997_pt1 | contig 20225 bp, 14 predicted proteins | sample WorMetLIZISLAND2_FD_187412 | JGI IMG/M metagenome (GOLD analysis project Ga0209367, IMG submission 187412) | Marine gutless worms symbiont microbial communities from Max Planck institute for Marine Microbiology, Germany - Olavius geniculatus... ...
GGAAAATTTAACCCCCCCCCCTCTAATTTCCCCCAATCGGACTTAGGGCGCCGGGCGGACTCACGTTGGGCTTTGCCCCAAATTTCTACTTTATTTATTCATTGATTCATTTCTGTTGTTGTCAGCGACAGTTCATTCTAAGCTATTGGCTTGTTATTATTAAATATCTCCACCGCGGAGGTAAAAAATACCAGTGTATCCAGGAGGGCAATAGCAGCTGTATGATTTGCGTCCATCGACACAAGTAGCTCCATTGCGACATCTGTGAGCCAGACAGTCATCAGACCGAATCTTACATCTATTGCTCACGTCCTCCCAACCTGCACCGCACAGTAAATAGTACACAGACAGCTTGAGAGACAATCACAATCACACACTGGAACATTCGGATCTGCCTCAACACCGCAGATCAACCGCAGATCAGCTCAGATCCCAGTAATTCGGCATTTTTGAGGCTCCTGTGAGATTGGATTTTTCGATAGTTGTTACTAGACCATTTTATATCCAAATTTTGTCTGGAACACTGAGCTCTATGGCATTACGTCTGGGGACATTATGTCTAGATTCTTTCTTGCAGCTTCTGCGGTGCATTTTCCCTGAATTTTTTCGAACCTGTTGCTCAAGGATTGTGCATTTCTGGCGCGAGATTGTGCGTCGTGAGATACGAGTTATAATGTTTGTCAGTGAATTCAAGTCAAAAAAGTTTTTACAAGTTGTAATAGCTCTCAGTTACGAACTCTAATCCTCGTACCTGGACGGCAAATGATGCGGCCCGTGGCTGGATCACAGGTATAGTGACCACCAGCGTCCGTATCACTAGCGACACAGTAGACTGAACAGTCAGACGAGTAGTAGTTGGCGTCGCAGTACAACTGGTATTGGAACGTTAAACTGTCACAGCCACACAGATTTAACTGTAATTGCATATTTTTTAAGCAATGTCAATCGTAGTCATTGCTATCGTTTACGTGCTGTTTTTAAAATGCGTACAGAACGACAAAAATAAAATAATAAAAACCGAAGCGCAAGGCTTTTATTTCAGTTCATTCCATTCCTGTCGCTCTTTACGCAACTAAAGATAATGGTCTGGCCTAGTTGGTAACGTCGTTGGTCGCGTCAACGAAGTTAACCAACGTCGGGCCCGGTTAGTATGAGGCTTATAGTATAGCAATTTATTAACGTTGTCCGCACACACACAAAAACAAAAACTGAACTGAAACCTGGTTCTGCGACTGGAGCGCTGTCCGTGTATCGTGGTTCTAAGCCACGAAGCCATCGAGACACTTCTCGCTGGAGTCATTCTCAGAGATTTGACGAAACCGTCGACGTCGTCGTCGCCGGTCCAAATACCGTCATCTTCCGTCACCCAGACTTTCAGCTTCACTCCAGCGTTCTTCAACAAACAGCATGAGTGAGTGCATGAGTGAGTAGTTTCTCAACATCACATTAGCATAAAATAGGTCATTCAGTGCCACAAGTGGCTAAAATACTTAATTTGTGTGCTAGAAAAAATTGCTAAGATCAAGGCTATTAAGCTAATGTAAAAAACGACGTCAGGCTTATACTATACGATGATAAAAATTTGTATAGGCTTATTCTAAAAAGCAGCAATGATGTTTCGGCATGCGAGATTGTCGAAAAGTCTTTTGAGTGTATCAACTCCAAAATATATCTGACGTGCACAGCACATCAAGACGCTCAGCAATAACGTGTGCGTATACACAGCTGCGATATATTTACGAATGAAACTACCTAAAAACATACGTCGGCTTAGTATCGACATTATTATGCGGTCGCCCCCTGACCTTTGACCCATTAAAGTGAAAGTTGGTACACCAGTTACTGCTGCCCCGGGGAAAGTTTACACTGATTTTGGTTTTACGTTTTTTAATTTTCGAGTTAGAAATTTTACTGGACAGACAGACAGACAGACAGAGAGACAGACAGATAAGCGGACGGACGGACGGACGGACGGAAAAGACCCTTAATGCGACCTTTTAAGACAGCCGAATACAAAGTCGTCATAAATCAATTACACCGACACGTTGTCCAATGCGATATGAACAATAACAAAATCATCATAATGCTAGCGTTATTTTCGTATGTGTTAAATTTTTTCGGGTTGCGAAATGGCATTGCCGAATTACAACACACTGTCTGAAACATTGGGGAAGAACTTTGTTTGTAGTTTTCTCGGAAGCTAAGAGGCAGTGGACACTTTAATTAAATTTAGGCAGTATTGTTTTTTATTGCTAACTCAGCCACATCATGTGTCAACGTGTTGATAATTTCGGCTCAAAGACAGAGGCCGTATGCATAACAACGTCGTAACTTTACTTCACAAAAAATTACAGATGTCACAGAGTGGGTGACCACGGGCACAAGGTGAGTTCTTGAGATACTGAGTGCACTGTTGCAATTATACCGAACTCTGCAATATAATAGCAAAGGCATATAAAAGACAGACCGGCCAACTGGGTCTGAGAAACGATATAATGGGGTTGCTGACTCCCTTCATGTTACTGCTGAACGTGACGCTGTTCTCATTGCTATATGAACCAGTTGTATGCGACCAGTAGTGCGAACCACGAGGATTGTTGTCGCTGTTAACACACACATATATACACCTAAGTCTTTCATACGTAGTCGTATTTGTTAGATCCAATCCGCACTTGGTGGCTTATTGGTGCAGCCTAACCGTAGGAAGTTAGACGTGCCATCGCGAGGTCGTTAGTTCAACTCTCTAAAGAGGTTAGTAGACCTATACTTGAATGCCTGACAGCCTACTGACAGGTAAACCATCTCCGTATGATCAACACCAAGGTCAACTCAGCCTTTCATACCCCGTCGTAGGTAAATTGAGTACCGGCCTGTATGGCTTGAGTTATGGTAATGAGCGTTTACCTTTCGCGGGGGGTGTAGGTAACACTGTGCGATCCCATATGGCAGGCGACGCTCTGTAACTCTAAGATGGATTAACCACGAAGAGCTATACCATTTAACCATATAACTATAACTCCGTGACGTCAGACGCAGGAAACTCAGATATAAAGTCATGGCAGTGAGTCAGATAGGCCGGTACTCGATTTAACTACGACACATGCCGAATATCAGAAATGCCAGTACGTTGATAAAATGACACGTAGTTATTGATTGTCTTAGCTTGCGTCATCACGTATACACTTCCTTTCAATAGCGTAACCCTACATGACTTACATACGTGCAAACGAAGGGGGAGGGGTGAAGTCAGCTGCTTTGATGTTTGACGTAGTCGTGGGTGGTAATGTTTTGTGCGACACAATGCAGTATACCAGTATTGTGCCCCTGCGCATGATATTTTGCAACGTCACCTGCATGAGGCGTAGAACAGTCTATTGCGTGACCGTACGTGAAATGCACAGAACCCTGCAGGCTAGCTACTGCATTGTACAGTTTTGCAGGTAGGCCTACATCTACAATAAATTATGTTAATGTGCTCTTTTTACAATGGTCTTATAGCCCCCTATTATTCACCACACCAGTGCTACTTTGGACAACAAACTTATAGGAGGGAGCTACCTAATATTCAAGCAGAGCCGGCGGAAGGGTCCCCCGTACCCTTTCCCCGGCCGGGGGAGCCTTACGTGTGCTCAGGGACCTCATGCTAAGTATAAAAAATTTTGGTAGTTTATTCAAAAACTGTTCAAAATGTAAAACGAAACGTTTACCCAAAATAGACAAGTCTATTACTTTTCATTAATTTCTAGTAATCTGTGACGTATTGCGGCCTATTAGACTTCATTTCTTGAAAAGACAACACAAATTGTATCTGATTTTCTGCATTTCAAATTTTTTTAAAGTGGGCAAATTTGCGACTTTCAATGAACGTCTAAAAACAAAAATGTTTTTCAGCTTCAGGGGTGCTTCGCCCCCACTGACTCCCTGACCAGGGGCTCTGCCCTGGATCCCGCTGGAGGCTCCGCGCCCAGACCACCATTATAGGGACCTCACACTTGTATTTGGGGTCCCCAACTCTCTGGCGCCGGCACTGTGTTCAGAGGTAGAGCGTTGTCTAGAGGCCTACTCTTTTTCGTCACAACAACGATAACAGAATATTGCCTATATTTTGTCAAATAATGCAGTTGGTAACAAAATTGTGTGAACAACTCATACAAATTAGTTATTATGCGGCAAATTAAGGCATAATGAGATATGCCACAATCAGGTGTCTGACAGGTTATGACCAAAAAAGTTCGTGACTTGCCGCTTTCAGCCAGGTTCTGAGCGAGATAGAACTGATATAATTTGGTCCCATGAAGGAAGCAGGAAATTGAACTACCAGTCCATTAATAGCGAGTACAACGTTTTTACGTTTAGTGCGCCGCAACGGACAGTTTGATCGTAGCATGTAGCGCTATTAACAAGAAATTTGAGATAATGCTCACGAGACGCGCGAAAAGCCTATAGCAGTTCCAATTCAGTAGTTTAGCTGAAAACTGGGGTGTTCACGCAAAGTTAATCAACAAATACTAAATTCTTTATCTGGATCGCATGGGCCTAACGATAGTAACGTGGGGCCACCTTGTGAATGATTAAAGGAGGGGTCACACGCGCAATCCGGACGGCCGTCCTAACAGTTGGTGTTTTTGACGACACAATGCAGACCGGACCGCCAGTGTGACCTCTCTTATAGACTTGTGTCGCAGTTCGAAATCACCAAAAATCCATAAAACCCCCTATTTTGGCGTTCAAGGTCATTCGAAATCATTGAATTTGGCGCCAATCGAGAGCCAGTGTACGACTTTCTATTAGTGATTAGTAGTAACCTAGGCCCTATCTCGCACCATTACTGAGATACAGCGACTTATTAGCCAAAAATCGCAAATTCCGCCTACCCCCCTCTTATTTAGCGCCCTCGTTCGGGGTGACCCCCTTCGAATTTATGGAAAAGCTTTACGGTTCCTGAAATTAGTCTTCCAGGCAACCGACGATGAAGATTTGGTGATCCTATCTTGCAGTGTTTTTGTCTGATCCACCCGTGTGACAGACGGACAAACGGACGAACGGACAGACAGACAGACAGACGGACAAAATTGCGATGGCTAAGACGCGCTGAAAGCAGTAGCTGCTTTCGCGCGTAAAAACTTCATTTCGCCATGGCTTCAGCAACACAAAACACACAAGCCCAGCGCAAAAACGAACACAAAGAGCACAAAAAATAAAACAAACAAACAAACACTGCAAACAGAAACTTGAAGCCCAGCTGTCACTAGGGTGGGGCCGACCGTACTGTTTGTCACTAACTGTGAAGGTCATCCAAAGTGGATGATTTTTATTTAATCTGAAAGGGCGTATGCCACTTCCTATTTTAGTGATTAATAGTAACCAAGGCCCTATTCTGTCACCGTTTTCGAGATATGGGCAGTTTTCCGTTGAAGAACGCACATTTTGCCAATCCCTTTCATTCAACCCGAATTTGAAAATGTTCCCATGGAGTAGATGGCTGAAATTTTGCATGCCAAAATTAATTACAACTAAAACCTTTTTCTACTACTAGTTATAGGTTCTGTGGAACGAGGTATCTGTTTCATTGCCACGCTATATAGCTTAGCAGCTGCGTTTCAGCGTTTGACGCTCTTGTGAGCCTGCAGTTAATTTTCTCTTAAGAACGGTTGGTTGCCATGACAACAGGGGTCTTCAGGAGAAAAATTTACATGACATCATTGCATAGTCTGGCCTGAAAATAGGAGGTAGGTGAAAACAGCGTGCAATAATCTTTCTGCGGGAGCCGAGTTATAGTCAATTTTGTCCCAAAATTCTTTGCCATAGCAACAGGGGTCGGCAGAGGAAAAATCTTAACGACATCATCGAATAGCCTGGGCCGGAAAATAGGGGGTAGGTGCAAGCAGCACGCAATTATCTTATACCTACGTGGACCGAGTTATATCGCTTTGAAATCTCCATTGGCTGTAATGCAAAATTTTGCAACTTTTGAATGGTTGCTATGGCAACAGGGGTCGACAGGGGGTAAATTCAAATAACACCGTTAGATTGCCCGACCCCAAAAATATGGGGTAGATAAACACAGCGCGCAAATATCTTTGACGGGGACCGAGTTGAACCGCTTTGAAGTCTCCATAGACAGTAATGCATTTTTTTTTAAATTGGGGTAAAATAGGGAAAGGAGTTATCAGATTTTTATACCAAACAAACTCGATCTTACTTTTCGGGCCCCAAATCACTGTGCAAAAGTTCATCAAAATCGAATCAAAATTGCGGCCGTAGGAGTGTTTACAGACAGACTGACAGAATGACAGTGTGACAGAAGTGATTTTATAATCTGTCCCTTGCTATGCTGTAGCAATGGGACCGATAATAATTGTAATATAATCGTAAAGCTTATAATTGCAAATCCCGCTTACCTATAGCCGCGGTCGAGCGAAAATCGGAAGATAGGATCACAGGCGGACCAGCAGAACAGATCGCAGCATGCGCCGCCGTAATCCCTGCCAGACGGATTAGAAAAGCTGATCATCTGGAGCTTGAGCGTTGCTCCCGCGTCCACCGTCCACTGGCCAACGAACGTCTGCAACGACAACGACGATAGCATGGTCACGCGCAATCATTTCAGTCCAGTTCAGCAACAGTATAGGCCTGCTCAAACTACTAGCGAATAGCTATCGTAAAAAATAAAACAGCGTTTAATTGTTTTATTCCAATTAAAAATTTCAAAAAACAGTTTTCTAAAGAAATGCAAACAAAAAGATGTGAGTGCGCTGCAGTGTACTGCATGTCGTCTAAATTACTCCTGTAAGCTTTATAAGACCAAGCATCATAACTTCCGAAAAAATGTGTCAGTGTGTTCTATTTTTACGTTCTGATCTCTGGCGACAGAGTAATTAGCGCCCCGTATTTTAGGACGTACGTTATGACACTATAGAAATTGTATTATTATTATTATTCATTATTTAGGTTATAAAGCAATATGACAATTTGACGCTCATAAGTTACAGATTACGACGACAATGACATTGCGAGATATTATACCGACCAGTGATAAAAAGACGGCAAAGACGCTAATGATGGGAGGTGAACGGAATCCGAAACAGACACCAGCCGCCATGTTGTTCATGGCACTGTGCAGACAAACAGCGCATACACATGAATTTTATGTGAATTACCTTGTAACTTTTATTTCCATGTTTTATTTTGGTCTAATAACAAAAGTTATTAAAAGGGCTACTCCAATTAGTTTCTGCTACTGGTATCCTGTTGTTATGCGGTCTTCCCATAACAGGCCGTATTATGGGTCTGTTCGTCCGTCCGTCCGTCCGTCCGTCCGTCCGTCTGTCAGTCTGTCTGTCTGTACCACAAGGGCTTTTAACTGGAAAACCAAAAAACGCCAAAAAACAAAAAAAATAGTGCTGACGTTCCTAGAAATAAGACTAGACTTTACCGATGTGCCAATATTTAGTTAAAAAAAATTAGCAGAGTTATGGTTAGGGTTCGATAGCGTAGTGCAATGGCAGAATAGTTAGGCGGACGGCCGCATATGTATAGGCCTATATCATGTCGTCACTGAGTCGTCATCTTCCATGTTCGCCGCTAGCACTCTGTCGTGTTCTCACGGGAACCCATTTGCCGCTCGTATCGTACCGGTGTAAATCAGTGCATGTACAAAGACGCTCACCTTACTGTCATATCGTTATGCGCTGTGGGTAACCTGTCTACGGGTGTATGCACCGCTATTCGCCAGGGTTGTGGTGCGGAACGACATTTAACAAAAAGCAGCATATGACGATTCATTTACTGTAGGCTTAATGGCACTAGTCGTAGGCTAACTAGGTACTCGTCGACATTCCAGTCATTGCCTCTCGGTAGAGACCTCAGCACTGTCAAAAATTTAGGCCTAACCAGCTTGCTCAGATGTCAGAGTAAGAGCGATCGAAAGACTGTAGCTGAAGGTCTTCTGACCCAGACTCCCTAACGTCCAATAAGTAGACATTTTCCGTTTTCCCAAGTACCGTAGTGCAGAAACAAACATTTAGTGAGGTAGAAACTTAAACGGTCATGGCAAGTTGTCTTCGAAATATTCGTACCAAAAATTATGAGAATCCGATAATCCGTCTTCAAGTTACCGTGGATAATGTCGGGGTCCCTTTTTATTGAGATACTGTGTAATTCGCTGCTGAATTGCGTAACCACAGTCACAACAAAACCGGCGCGCAAAATCTAATATCCATTGGCTAAGCTGGATTAGCCATTTAATTTATTTAAACTTTTTTTCGGCGGTGGCAGTGACGACCAGCCGATAAAAAAAATTCCGCGGTGGCGGTTTTGGCGGCGGCTTAGAGGGCTATCAAGGAGAAGTGTTATCATGTCAAGCGCGCTCTAAGTAGGCCTATATTAGGCATAGGCTGATATTCAAGCTGCAGCAATCAGCAGTTTGCATGAATCACGATCTGTAATCTCGTAAATAATTAAACGTATCGCATACACCTTTACCGTTTGTCGTGTAGCAACGTTTAAACAAAACTGCATAACAGTGAAGGGATGAAGCCTCCAAGAAATTCCAGATAAAAACTGTGCGGTTAGCGGTTATCTTCTCATAATTATATTAACATGATAGGCCTACCATTCTTACAGTAATTGTACGTTAATGTAAATTTAGTTAAATACACAAATTGTATTTATTGTTCAATCTATGAGTATGCAGTTGAGCATTAGACATAATAGTTTGGCCTTTATGGCTCAATGGCGTTATTGGCGTAGTGATGAAATCCCCATAAATTTTGGGCTGTGAGAAAATTGTCGAAAAATTTACTTGTCGCCAATTTTTTTTTAAATGTAAAATTGCAAAAATGCAAAAATTGGGGGCTAAAACTTTCATTTCGGTAAAATTTTGGAGCAAAAGTAAAATTTTAGCACTGGGAAATTTGCTGCTGTCTGTCGGAATGTGGTCGAAAAAATGCAACTTTCTGCACCTATTTATCAACCAACGACGCCGAGCTGATCTTACAGTGGCATCGTGCGAGGAGGGTACGTTATTTTAGACTGTAGCAAAAGTTTTTTCTTTTTGCAAAATTTTTGAAAGATACAAAATCTGAGGCTAAAAAAGTGCCCCATTGCGAAAAATAAAGGGCAAAATTAAACTTTAGAGCATCCATAATATTTTCTGATAGAAATGTGCAGCTGTTTATTGGAAAATTATAATTTCCTGGCCGTCCGGACCCCTTTACCTGTCTGTACCCACGACGCCACTGATTGGGGGCGACTGAAAATGCAGGACTTGTCAAATGCAGGATCATGAAAATGACAAAATCGCAGGAGATCGAAACTGCAGGACTGTCATTTCATTTAGGTTTTATTTAGGACAACTGTAAGAGCAATTTGCCTGGTTGTACCCACCACTTTACCGCGATAGTGTACTGACAAATAAAATGACTGACTGATCATTGTTTGATTTTGCACGTAGGCTATTATTTTGTAGGCCTACAGCCGGCACTTAACCAGAATAGCAAGGGCACGCATACGATTTCCGGCAAACAGAATGCCGTTTAAATAAAACAAAGTCGCATATGATGCTGCGAGCTGCGTTCGATCTTGTTACGCGCGAAAGCAGCTACTGCTTTCAGCGCGTCTTAGCCATCGCAATTCTGTCTGTCCGTCTGTCACACGGATGGATCAGTCGAAAACGATGCAAGCTAGAATTACCAAATTTCTACTGTCGGCTGCTCGGAAGTCTCTAGTTTCAAGAACTGTAAAGCTTTTCCATAAATTCGAAGGGAGTCACCTTAAATGAGGGCGTTAAATGAGAGGGGGTGGGAAAAATTTGCGATTTTTGGCCAATGAGTCGCTGTGTCTCAGTAACGGTGCGAGATAAAGTCTAGTTTACTATTAATCACTAATAGGAAGTCGTACACTGGCTCTCGATTGCCACCGAATTCAATGACCTTGGATGACCTTGAACGCCCTAATATTGTTTTTTTTAATGGATTTTTTGGCGATTTTGGGCTGCGAGACACTTTTCAAGAGCGAATTGCGCTGAAACCAATTGAGATAGACAAGCTGCGTATGAAATTTTTAGCATTGAACGTAGATTGCGACGGTCTAAGTCTCGATTTTTTAGGTTCAAGGAAATCTGCACACGAGGGCATCAAAGAGCGGTACCCCCGTAAAAGTCGTTATTTTACCGTTGTTGGCCAGTCTTTCGTGAAAACAGCTGGAGATAGACTGACAGTTTGCGAACAGGAACTGCTACAGGCTTTCGCGCGTCTCCTGAGCATTAGCTCAAATTTCGTGTTTTAGTTTTGTTATAGCCTAGAAGCCGCCTTAGGCCTGGTGTTTTTTGAAGTTCGGATGCTGCGCAAAAGCGCAAATGTCACTTGGAATACATGATATGCGTACTGATAAGATCAAGACAGAGTGTTACATACCGTTGAAGGCGACGCACGGCAGGTGGTCGTTAACTAGGTAGATTTCGTGAAGACGAACGCCAAGTCACGACTCACTGTCTGCGGGCGCTACGTACGTATCGCTTCACTTCACTGACCTCAGCCAACACAAAGCAGCTATGTAGGCCTACGGTAGAATGTACAGTGTACAGTACCGTTAGCGGTTACATATTACAAAAAGCGCTCGACGCTACGCTATAGGCACGCCGCCAATTTAGGCCTACCTCGCCTCGGTATGTTCTCTTCAAAGGTAGACCTACTGTCTGCCACAGTGCAGCTGTAACGACGGTAGCCTATCTGGAAGTATAGCCCCTCTGACATTTCATCCCCTAGACGTTTCATAAACTAGAAATTGCGAAGACGAATGGACGCAGAAAGTAAACGGATGACGAAAACGACGGAGAAGACGACGGAGAATACGAAAGTAGAGCGGAGACATACGGTAGCCTACTATTCGATCCATGGCAACAACGGAGTCATCTTGGCCGTCGACTTCTGTATCCGTTTTCTCCGTCGACTCGTTTCCGTCCAACTTCTCAAGCACCTTCGCCGTCCGTCCGTTTTCGTTAGTGGGCGAAAGGTCCATGACAGGGGTGGCGTCGTGGGGGAGAAACTTCAAAGGGGCGAAAGATTCGTAACTCGTAACGAGAAACACAGGCGTCACTCATCGTAACACAATGAAGTCGTACCGTCCGTCGCTTGCGCCACTTCGTTTCCTCGCTTCAGTGAATTTGAACCACTGATAAAGCAGATTACAGTACTTGCATAAAGGTAAGTAAGTAAGGAATGGACATTTGCCACAGAGCGGCTTTAATGCGAAGGGTATTGTGAGTCAGGCTCGCTAGCAACATCGTGACTGAGAAGTGAAGTTCATTGGCATATCGACCTTAGATACGCAGCTTTACCGTTTTCAGCGCTTATAGACAATTCGGCCCGTGGTGCAGGCAGCGGACATGCCACTGCATCGGCTATCAAGCATACTAGAACTTCACTCGGTAGCACGAACGGGCCTACGTAAATTTACAGTACACAGCTCGGCGTTTCTATATATGTCTGCTGAAGCCTGAATAACCAACTCATAATCGATCGTAGAAACCGAAATGTCTGGAAATAATCGTCTAGGTTGGCTATAGCTGTAAACACGCGGTGTGCTAACTGCCTAATGTGTCCCTAGCAACAGCGTAACTGGGCGAAGACGCGGGCAAGGAGCGATCCCAAGTCACGCCATCCGCATTTTTCCAGGAAGGGACCGCGCTGCCAACAACTCCGTGCAGATATTTAGTAACTATTTAAAAGATATTTAATGAAAGCTATAAATTTGCTATCCGTTAATCTCGGTCAGTATTTTTATTGATATTATTCAATCCCGTGGCGAAATCAACATCGAAGAGGCATGCAGAGTGCAGAGAGCACTGCATCAACGAAACAGTCGGAATTTCCAACAGAACCAATCGCGATAAATTGGCAGCTTTCTGCCGAAGACGGTTGAAACCGGGTAATTAAAATCTGTGCCGCAGAAACGGGTTTTTGCCAGTTAAAACTTTGTTTTTGGTTTTTCACGCATTTTTACGCGCGACATCAGAATGCTTCGCGCGTCTTAGCCGTCGTCTATGCGTTTGTCCGTCTGTCTGTCACACTCTTGATCTGTATCAAAACGGTGCAAGCTAGGGTCACAAAATCTTCACTTTTGGCTGCCACAAGGAATCTAGTTAACGTGACAAAACTTCGTGCCCCTGGGTAAAGGGGTTCCCCTTGAACGAGAACGTCAAAAAGGGGTACCCTTTAAAAAGACGTTATTTTGCCATTATTGGCTCGTGTAGTGTGAAAATGGCTGCAGATAGGTACAGACATGTTGCTTATCATAACATCCACCGGTGACGGGCTTTTTAAATTTATCAACATCGATGACCTTGAACAACCCTGAACCCCTAAAATAAAGGTTTTTCGCAATTTTTGGTTGCAGCGCACATTTCAAGTGATTTGCGACGAAATGGCTTTAAATAGACCTAGACAACCCGCAAATGAAATTTTTAGCATTAAGCGCAGATTCTAGCAGTCCACGTGCCAACCCCGTAGGTTGAACAAAACTGGCACGCGAACGTCAACGAGGAGCACCTCTCTAAAAAGTGGTTATTTTACCGATATTGGCGTGTCTAGCGTGAAAACACTGTTGCAGATAGGCACAGACATGCTGCTTATCATAAAAAGCACTGGTGACGAGCTTTTTAGTGGTATTGACATCAATGACGTTAAATGACCTTGAACCCCCAAAATAAGGGAATTTAGTGTTTTTTGCGACTTTTGTCTGCGGTGCACACTTCAAAAGTGAATTGCGAGGGAACAGATGGAGATCCATCGACCAAGATAACTTGCAAACAGGAACTGCTAAGGCTGTCGCGCGTCTCATAAGCTTTGCTTAAATTACTTGTTATAAAAAGCCAATGCAAAACAATGTAGTTCTTTGTTTTCGTTTAGGCCCTTGTGTTGACCGTTCTTCTGTAACGAGCGTTTTCCATCTGGGCGATAATTAACCCGTTGATGCGACCAACGACATTTTAAAGCCAAACCGCTACGTTCGTAAAGTTGCGTACAGAGCGACGTAACTGAACTGAACTGATCTGACATAATTTAGTTTCTGACAAACTGACCATCACAGTAGGCAACGTCTAACGGTGTTGGTAACTACGTGACTACGCTCACGTACGCGTAATCAATGACCTGCAATGGGCTCGCCCAGTTTGTCAGAAACTATAAACCGTGATCGGTTCATTTCAGTTTAGTTACGTCGCTCTGTTCGCGCTTTTACGTTAAAACTTCCATGCTGCATGAAAAAGGGTTGGTCTTGTTTATCCAAAAAAATTCTAAGCTGATGCAGTGTGATGCCGACTTATCAGTAGCGAAGGTGCTAAAGCTGAGTCGAGTGCGGTGCAGCCTCCGTCCGCTCTAATTGCCATTAGCATATTCTGTACACCCGCAATTTGACTTACTATAAAACGAAGTAAAAATTCGAGTTTGTAGGGGCCTACTTGTACGCACCGCGCCCTAATGAAGGTCACGTAAGCAATTTCGGTGTTTCATTTATAGGTTCAGAACTTCAGAACAACCACCCCAAAACCGTCGTCGAAACCGCAGTATGTATGGAAATTATACCTCCCGAGTCATTATTGTCAGATCTAAACCCTGCACATGACGACACATTCGAACTGATAGGAGCGTGTGATTTATGACGTTTTAAAGTTCGTGAACCCGCTATAGCACGATCAACTAACTGCAAGTAAGTGAGTAACTGATGCTGTGGCTGTCTACAGAATTACCAAGTGCACAGAATACAACTCTACAGTGTCAAAGTCACCACGACACCACGTCATAATAAACTACTTCAATGATTTCAGAGAAACCAGTTCATACATTCTACAAAATACAATCACTTCAACTTGACTGATGAAAGTTCCAAACCTGTAATTGCACAAAACAAACTGCAGTGGCCAGTTTAGACCACGAATGTTGTCCTCGTTTCACATGTGCAGCATGCAGTCTCATTTTCTCGGTATCTATCCTTTAATCATTTAATAAGCTAAAAATAACAACAGCATAAGGTACATTAATCGTGTGCAATGTAGCGAGCAATAATTAAAACGAATTATACAAATGCAAACTAAAACTAAATGACAGCTAAAATTCCGGCGTTAAAAGTGACAAAAGCAGGTCAAAATTCGGCACAAAACAAACGATGGACCGTGCAGCTAAAATATATTCAGACTGACAAGAACTAAACGTCACTACTGGAAAGTACGTAGGAATCACCAGCACCAGCATTTTAACCAACACAACTGATACCGACGACGCAGTGTATTAAAACTAGCTTCACCGGCAACGACGTATGCACAAAACTGGCCAGTCTGACAATATTCCTGATTCAATGGGTACCAATTACATCAACTTACGTCAGAGATCGTACACTAATTATATACAGAACCGTCGCAGCTGTTCCTGCATGTCTGGCAGCTGACGGACCAATGTTAGGTCGCATACATAAATTTTCCCCAAAAACATATTTGACCAAAGCAAAATATTGGTGGGCCTACCAATTTTTTTGTGAGAATTTGTCTTCATAGTGCAAAATAGGCGAATACACCCACCACCCTGCAGGCAGCACTCCAAACATAGGCTCACAGCACTGCAATCTCCACAAAAACCGGACTAATCCAAATTACGTTGATATGGGCCTGACATATTGGTTAGCTAGCATGCTGAAGCACAGAATACATGGATGAACATTTTAGTTTAGTATAATTACGATATGAGGCCGCAAAATTTAATGTCTGATCAAATACTGACAAGTAGCTGGCTAAGTCGACGCTAAATGGCCAACAAGATCCTGGAAAAAGAAACTGCATTTGAACAGAAACCTAGTGTGTGAGCAGTGCATTCTGGTAGTAAATGTGATGCCCTGGGCTGAAGCCAGAGTCGCCATGCTTTTGCTTTTTCAAGGACTTTTCAGCAGTTTTCAAACAGTTTTTCCAAACCTATTCCAGCGACGTTGTACCAGGTGGTGTCATAGTATTTAACATCTCTGGCATCATAGAAGAAATACTAACAGCATAAAATTAGTACTATTAAATAAACAGTAATTAAGCTATCCAGCATTTTGGTGACAAGAATCTGAAGTAAGCCCAACTGGTGTACTAAACTGGAAAGCAAAGTACTGACTGCAAAATATTGACAGAAGTGGTATAACGATGATTATGAACTACTGAAATTCCAGGACTTTCAAAAACCTCTTCTGTCAAATTCCAAAACATTCACAGGCCTATTCGGTTTTCAAGGACCTCCAAGGTCGTGGATAAACTTTTTCAAGGATGTTCAAAGATCTGTGGCCACACCATGTGAAAAACTAACAGCTGTGAACATGCCTCAACTCCAGACAAACCGAGAAAGTCAATGACAGTTGGGTCGTGACATGATGACATACTAATTACAACACATCGCTCCTTCACAAACCAGCAAATATGTGGTGTCCCCCCAAAACTGTGCCAGTGTTATTCTTGAATAACTCCACGAAACATCCGCCGACTTTAACTTTGGCATGCAAAATCAATCATGAAGAAACTTGACGTAAATGACTATAGTTTTGTCCAACTCATCATAACTCTGTTGCTACACTACCTTGTGAAATGCAGATGTCATGTTTTGGCCGTTTACAATGACATCATACTGGGTAGCAGATGCATTGGCTCGGAAAAATCATTGGAAGACACAAAATCATTGAAAACCTGTTACTTATTTAACACGAAATCATATCCACATCAAGATCATGTTGCCAGACGTGCATGCAGTGTGCAATTGCCCACTGTTTGGAACTCTTTACACAGTCCGATATTTGTCAATATCTAAAAAGTAGTTGAGTCCTCTATGCATCAATTTTTTTGACAAAAATTCTTTAAGAAACCTTTTAGCTGCCTTTAATTCGCAATCAATTGTTTGTCATCTGCAGTAAACACCATCTTAAAACAGTAACTGAGCTGGTGCATGTGCTAACTAGTATAAATTTATGCAAATAGTCAAAATACAACTTCTGCATTTCACAAGGTAGTGTAGCAACAGTGCTAAGGTGAGGTGGGCAAAACTATAATCGTTCAGGTCAAGTTTCTTCTTGACGTTGCATGATAAAAATTACTAAAATCGGCCAATGTTTCATGGAGTTAGTCAAAAAATAACATTGGTGCAGGTTTTTGGGGACAGTGTAGAACACGTAACGTATGTACATCTCATGGCAAAATAAGTCATCAACACTGTGTGGGGAGTGGTCGGTGTGCACAGAAGGCATGTTGATTCAGTACAAAGGGGCAGAAGATACAGCGGCGAAGCTTTTGACATGTGAAAACAACAGTGGCGGGTAGTTCTTGTTGCTGAGTTCAAATTCCACAAGGCTCGTCTCTTCTCTCGTTACTCTACAAGCATATTGTACAAGTTTGTTTGCTAATGAACACATGGAAAGCAGATACAAAAAAAATAAAAATCACATAAAATCAGTAGTAAATCTGGCAAGCAACACTCTTCACACACAAATTTCGTTTCTATCAAGCATCTCATGTTAGTTTTGCTGATGTGAGACTAACTAACATGTAACACTCTTTAGTGTGTACTGTGTACAAAAGTTCTCATGATACTGTACTGATGGTAGTCAGGCTGCAGCTGGGCTGCGGTCAGCAGATGATAACTAGCTATGAGCAAACCACGATAGGATTTATGATGGATTGCTTGATTATATTTCTCTCTGCAAACAAATGCTTGAACAAAGTAGATGGTGCTTGTGAGAGTGCATATCTCCATCAAGTTAAGTAACTGAAACATTACTATTACTACTACTGCTACACTTCTATTAATTTTTGACCAAATTCCACAAATGTCATTCCCATGGCAACAAGGATTGCTCGAGATAGAATTAGATTGGCCTTATCCAATTCCCTGTCCCCCAAACTCCTGATTAGATGCAAAGATCTTGGAGATATCTCTTATACAGACATAGTTATAGCCCATTTTGTCTCAAAATTTGTTGCTGTGGCAACAGGGGTCGATCAAGGGTAAATACAGGGAAAGGGGAAAGAAAATGAGAGGTGCCCCTCTTTCATGAATATGGCAGACATAACGCCTTTAAATTCATATGAGTTGTGGGAGCTTGAATCCTGACTGATATCGTGGCTAAAAATACACGTACATACTGACGTGAATTGCTACCTGTTGCAAGTGCGCACAGAGTAGTGTGTCCAGACAAGCTGCCAGTGGGCACGACCTCTCACCGGCCGAACCACAAACTCCTGCATGCACGGGTTCACAGTCAATCAATTAATCAAAATCTTCAATAAAATCAGCTAACAGGCTGCAACTGAGTACAACATGCATAATGCATATGTAAATAAATAAACAAAAAAGACAGCAACAAAAAATAATCATGCTTGTAAGTGTAAATACAATATGGACAGTAAAAGAACTGGCATTCGATGAATCTCTTGTCATAAAACAAATGCGTAAAAAAGGTACTAAATTACATCAACAAATTACGACAGTAGAACAGAGAACAAATGATCAGGGAAATGCACACATAAGGCAAAGGTAAAGTCCATCACTTGCTATAGTGCTTCTTACACGAGACAGACTGATTGGCATGAGCTAATGATATCGCAGCACACTATGCAGCTATCCATTGCCCACCTAAGCAAACAATTGGACCCACAATTTGCAGCTAGCAGACATACCACTGCCACAATCAGACACACTAGGCCTTCACCCCATAGCCCGTAAGCTACTACTCATTGCCCATCCCACGGAAAGTAGGAGGCTGAGTTGGCCTGAGCATACAATTTCATAAGCTGCCTAAACAGTGACAACTGCATCCAGAAATGCCATTCAACTTCAAACAGAAACAAAAGAAACTGGCAAGCAACTGACCGCATCAAACGTCTGTTCACCCTCAATGTTGTACACATTACGCGTTCTCTTGTATCTATACGTTGACTGATATTCCATTGCAGGCCGCACTTTCTGAAGAACCAGCGTCACCTTGGATGCACACATATTTAACTGTTCAGTAATCACAACTCAACCAAAGATGCACATTTGCATGACACATATGTGAAGATAAATGTAAAGTCTAAAGCCCATAAGGTGGCGTGCTGATTGTTTCCTCAATCGGAAGATTTCAGGTCGTTCGCCAATGACTACCGTTCGGCAACAACAACACCTGTCAGTCTGTCAGCTGTGGACAACGACAGCCGCCTTTGAGTGGTGCCCCTGTTCAAGGGAATGGCTGTCAACTTCATGAAGGAGAGATGGAAACCCAAACTCACCTTCAGGTGGGACAATCTGGTGGAGTTCCTTCTCTTCGGGGCATCTGCCCCCCCCCATATAGGCAGCATCTGACTGGGCTCATTACGTCAACAGCAACAACAAGGTCGCTCAAAAAGATGACCAAGATGGCTTTTTTTTTGTTTCAGCCTATTTCAGTTTTGTTGAATCGTTTTAGTTCTATTTCCTTGCATGAGAGTCTTGCTTCAGTTGCCTGCCCAGACTGATGGTCATTCTATTCCACTCGATATAGCAAATTTTAGAGACACCATTTTGAGTTATCCAAGGATTAAAAATAATAACAATAATGCAAGAGTTATACAGCAACATGAAGTCCAAAGATACAGAGGCACTTGAACACAACACAAGCAACTCTAAATGTGCTTCTTAGCTGTGCAAAGAAAGATTACAGATCTAGCTGTGAAAGTCTTACCCGATCTCCGGTGAGTTTGCAGTACCCTGACAGCAGGCCCTGGAGCGCCGTTCCTCTCGACTGCAGAAGTGGAAGGACAATGTAAGGATTGTCGGGGGTCGTAAGCATTAACACTTTGCCTGAAACATTCACCAGACTCACTCACTTCAAGCAGAAACAAGGAAAGCCCAGCTAATGCAAAAGAGAACGTGGAACAGCCCAGTAAAACAAAATCCAAGTTCATCCATCCTAGCAACGATGTTTCTTAAATTACAGCTGCCAGAGGGTGCCAGATGACTGGTGGCTAATTATCTGTAGTGTTTTACTTGTACTCGCCAGAGGTCGTGACCTGTCTCGCTCTGCCAATGATTCAGCTGGAACGTATCAGAACGTATCAACGTATCAGCTGGAAATTGCAAATTTTCCCCACCCCCTTCTCATTTAGTGCCCTAGCTGGGAGTGACCCCATTTGAATTTATGGAAAAGCTTTATGGTTCCTGAAACTATAGTCTTCCAGGCAGCCGATGGTGAAGATTTGATGATCCTAGCTTGCATCGTTTTTGACTGATCCACCTGTGTGATGGAGAGACGGATGGACAAACAGACAGAATTGCAATGGCTAAGACGTGCTAAAGCAGTAGCTGCTGTTGCGCATAAAAATTGCATAACACATTGCCATGCTGATCCATGGTAAAACTCACCAACATTTCAATGCTATCGGGCTGCACACACTGAATCAGCAAGAATCAAAATCCAACTAGGTTCAAACAGATGCACCCCTAACCCCCTTACAACATATCCCTAACCCAATCACCATTTGTCTTTTGTGTCAACCAGAAATATAGCATCTTCACTACTGGCAGATTCTCTGATACTTGTAAAGAAATGACAAACATACGATACATGGCGTAATAGTGCACTACAAACACTTCATTTCGAGAATCATAAATAAAAATACCTCTTGTAGAAACACATACAATCTGCAGCAACAAAGTTGATAAGCAAAAGACATAAAAACACTGATTACTTAAAAAGACTAAAGATAATGTGTGATTAATTTTACCTTCAGGAAAGAAGCGAACATATCTGAAGTATTCAACACGGTGGTACGGTCGGTAGTAACAATCCAAACTTTTCTCACCAGCCCGATAGTAAACACACTTGCTGATGTAACATCCTAACCAAACACCCATGCACAAGTGTTCTGAGTCACTCAGTATTTATCACAAATGCCAGGGTGCTTTAACATGAAATCAACATTATTAATTTGCAGCATTACCCATTTCAGAAACCGAATATCCCGTTGCAATTACCCAGCAACTCAGACCCCATTTTTAGCTTTAAAAGAGATTAAAAAAAAGAAGTAACACTTCCGCATTTAATAACGCATTTTTTCTACAAAATTATGTTTTTTTTTCCATATAAAACGTCCATAATATGTTTATGATATCAAACATGTATAGTTCTGACAGCAAAAATGGCTTAAGTTCAACCTCCATTGCAGTACTGAATTTTGCCACAAAGACTCGAAGAAA